>ERZ781399.228-NODE-228-length-107199-cov-1053.670565_pt1 | contig 107199 bp, 109 predicted proteins | sample MGYA00511014_ERZ781399 | MGnify/ENA primary metagenome ERZ781399 (study PRJEB29847, sample SAMN06458254) | wastewater metagenome | isolation source: Wastewater bioreactor | place: South Africa: Cape Town | study: EMG produced TPA metagenomics assembly of the...
CCACCAGTGCAGCCGACTCCTGATATTCCGTGCAGTCGTCTTCTGAAAATGACACTGCCCTGCCGCGCTTTTGGCCCTGTTCGCTGTCCGTAATGGCGTCTATAAAACAAAGTCTATAAACTGGCGCTTTCATCGGATAAATGGACGAAAACATGAAGATCGGCTATGCGCGGGTATCGACCGACGATCAGCGAATGGACTTGCAGCGGGACGCCCTGACGGCCGCCGGGTGCGAGAAGGTATTCACGGACACGGCCAGCGGCGCAAAAGCGGCGCGGCCAGGACTGGCCGAAGCCCTCGCCTTCGCCCGCAAGGGTGATGTGCTGGTCGTGTGGCGGCTCGACCGCCTGGGGCGCTCGCTGCCCGAGCTGGTCAAGGTCGTGGGCGAGCTGGAAGCCGCCGGGGTCGGCTTTGAGAGCGTCACGGAACGGATTGAAACCAACTCGGCCGCCGGTCGTCTGGTGTTCCATGTGTTCGCCGCTCTGGCCGAATTTGAGCGGCGCTTGATCGTGGAACGCACGCACGCCGGGCTTGAAGCGGCCAGGGCACGCGGGCGCAAGGGTGGCCGCCCTGCCCTGCCGCCGGAAAAGGTCGCGGCGATACAGGCAATGGCGGCCGGCAATCGGTCGGTGTCGGAGATATGCAAGGCGCTCAAGATCGGGCGCAGCACGCTTTACAAGTACGCGCCAGGGATGAAGGCCGCGCCGACCGTTGGTGACAAAGCGGGCTGACCAGGTGCGCGGGCCTGTCGCCAGTGAGCCAGATAGTCCATGCCTCATTTTTTGGATACACAAACGTGTATCCATGCGATACTGTCATCCTATGTCAAGCAAAGACGCTGGCCTCCGTATCCGTGTTGAAAGGGAACTCCGTGAGGCGTTCCAAGGGGCCTGTTTGGCCGAAAACAGGAGTGCGTCGGAAGTGTTGCGCGAGTTCATGCAGGCATTCGCCGACCGGCATCAAGGCGGCTTGCAACCCGATATGTTCACGGCACCAGCAGCCAGGAAGCCACGTCAATCAACCAAGAGAAAAGCGATATGAGCCAACTTAATTCTTTGGAAGGGCGCTTGACCTCGCTCGACTTGTTTGCAGGCGCGGGCGGACTGTCTGAAGGGTTGCGCGAAGCCGGATTCACGTCGCTTTACGCGAATGAGATTTCCCCGCGCTATGCGCAGACCTACGCCGCCAACCATCCAGCCACGCAGGTCGATAGCCGGGACATTCGCAAGGTCGATGCACGCAAAGTCCGAAAACTATTGGGCTTGAAGCGGGGCGAACTGGATTTGATCGCTGGCGGCCCGCCCTGCCAAGGCTTTTCGATTAACGCGCCCAAGCGTTCCACCGAGGATTCACGGAACCACCTGTTCCGCGAATACCTGCGGTTTGTCACCGAATTTCAGCCGCGCGCGGTCTTGATCGAGAACGTCCCTGGCATGGTGTCGTTTGAAGGCGGCGCAACGCTGGATGCGATCTTGGAATCATTGAAGCAGCTCGGCTACGACGCCGACGTGCGGATTCTGTACGCGCCGCATTACGGCGTTCCGCAAACCCGCTGGCGCACAATCATCCTTGGCAGTCGCTGCGGCGTCGATCCGATGGCGCTGTTCCCGGAGCCGCTGCGCCAAGCGCCGGTTCGGGTGAATTTCACCTCGCAATTCGCCGGGAAAAACTTGGTGAACTTGCCGCGCTCCCTGGAATTGCCGTCACACGTCACGGTCAAGGATGCCATTGGCGACTTGCCAGCCCTGCATAACGGCGAGATTGGCGAACAGGTCAAAGACTACCGGCACCCGGCGGATAACCCGTATCAACAATTGATGCGGGCAGGTTCAACGGGCGTGACGTGTCACGAGGCCGCCCGGTTGAGCAAGATCAACCTTGAACGCATGACGCACATTCCGCCGGGCGGGAACTGGACGGATATTCCCGAAGCCCTGTTGCCACGCGGGATGCGCATGGCGCGGCGCAGTGACCACACGAAGCGTTACGGTCGGGTCAATCCTGACGGCCTCGCATCCACCATCCTGACCAAGTGCGATCCGCATTGGGGCGCTTACTTCCATTACGAGCAGGACAGAGCCTTTACCGTGCGCGAAGCAGCACGCATCCAGTCCTTCCCTGACACCTACGTTTTCTGCGGGTCGCGGGTTGAGCAATACGAACAGGTGGGTAACGCCGTGCCGCCGCTGCTGGGTGCAGCCGTCGGGCGAGCCATCGCCCAGGTGCTGGGGAGTGTCCGCAAGAACGAGCGCAAAGTACGGGTGGCGTAGTGGCGGGGAAGATTTGGGAGTTCTTCGGTTATCGCTCCGATGACCACTCTCCGGCGGCGGTGGCCGCCGCGACGGACAAGCAATGCCCCTACTTGTCCGAAGTGTGCGAAAAGCGGCTGAGTGACGGGGCTATCGCCGGCGTTTGCACCATCAAGCCAGCAACTTCCGGCCCGGTTATTTGCTGCCCTATCCGCTTGTACGCGGACAAGTACCGTGCCCTGTATGACGTGGCAAAGATCGCGTTTGACGACGATTTAGAGCTGATCGCGGGCCGGCAAGCATCAGCACGGGCGCGGGCGAAACAAGCACCAGTCGTAGCCGTGTTCGGCAAACGCTGGGGCGGCGAACTGCGCTTACCGCAAAAGGACGGCGCGGGCAGTTACTTCGTGGATTGGGTGCTGGCGTTGCTTGATGCCAATGGCAAGCTGAAAGAGTTTGTCGCCGTCGAAGTTCAGACCATCGACACAACGGGCAACTACCGCAACGGTCGGGAAGCCCTGCTCACGCCAGAACGCACGAACCCGGCGACGACGGCGGGCTTGAATTGGGAAAACGTCAATAAACGCATCCTTCCCCAACTGATCTACAAGGGCCAAGTGCTGCAACGTGAAGCGTTGTGCCGGAAAGGCTTGTTCTTCGTCTGCCCGCAACCTGTTTACACGCGGATCATGGCCCGCCTTGGTGGCGTTGGTGGTTTGATCCGCTATGCCTTGCAACCGGCGTCGATCACGTTTCTTGCCTATGAGCACGAAGAAGCCGGCATCATCGACGGGGCCACGGTGCCGCTGAAAGCACTGCCGCCACATTCGACCACGGTTTACAAGGTGCAAGAGGCGTTCAACAACGTCACCTTGCCGGATGAGAACGTCTATAAAACCGCTATTGAAGCCGCCCTTGGCTGACGTCATCAAGACAGATTCAGCGCGACCGGGGCGCGACGAACTCGGCAAGGTCGATTTCGCCCGCGATGAACCGGGCCGCGTGTTCCTCGTCGGCCTGGGACGGCTTGAAGCCTTCAAGGCCGACTGACGCGCGGGCATAGTCGCAAGCCGCCTGCCGGCGGCGGCGTTCTTCATCTGTGATTTTATGAGTAGGTGAATTTTCGCTCATTTACTCAATTCCTCAACGACCGTAACCATAGCCGGTTTCGGCTTCATAGTTGCCCTGGTGGTCGCGGCTCACTTCCACGTCGTCGCCCACGTCCATTTCCGCGCCCTCGATCTGCGGAACCATCACGCGGTCGCCGTCGGCCTCGATGACGAAGGCCCGGCCCTCGTCGTCGCGCTCGATCTGCTGCACCACTTCACCCGCAAACGATTCATCACGCGCCAGGATTCGCGCCTCGTACTCGGCGGCCAGCTCCGGGCTAACGCCGGCATGGCTCAATTCCTCGGCGTGCTGCTGCTCCTGGGCGTGCTCGACGGCGGAATGCAGGCGCTCGCGCTCCCTGCTGATGCCCTGCCCTTCCGTCGCGGCCAGCTCTGCGCGCAGCTCGGCATTCTCGGCCCGCTCGGCCGCGTACAGCCCGGCATAGTCCGGGCGGGGGTCGGCGGCCTCGATGTTGCCGCCCTCGATGCGCTCGCGCATCACCTGGGCGGGCTGCACGTCGCCGGCAGGCCCGCCGGCCTCTCGGTCGCGGTCGTGGGGCCGGTCGCCCTGCTCGGCCTGGAAAACGCGCTGCCGGCACTCGGCCAGCTCGCGGGCCAGTTCGGCGCGTCGGGTCGGGTCGGTTTCGCGTTCCAGCTCCAAGGCCAGTGCGCCGCACTGGTCGCGCAGCCTGGGCAGCTCGTCGGCGGTCGGCTCGTTTAAGTTTTCGCTCATTGCCTCATTTACTCTATTACTCGGGGAGTTGTGCAACGAAGTCGGTCAGCACTTCCTTGACGCTCTTTCCCTGCTTGGTGGCATACACCTTGAGCTTGATGTGCTGGTCGCGGTCGAGGTCGAAATTAACCCGCACGGTCGCGCCCTTGTCGGCAAGGCTGGCGAGGGTTGCGGCCTTGTTGGTCTTGGCGCTCGGGCGGCCGGCGCTGAGGGTGGTTCCTTTAGTGCTCATTTCCTCAAATCCTCAAATGAGTTTTTGCTTAATCTCGTTCGCCAGGGCGCGAACCTCGGCGGCTGCATCGCTGTCCGGCTCGGCGTCCATAACCGTGCTGCCGGCGGCGGCGGTGCCTGGGTAGCTCACGCGCTGCGTGATGCGAGATTCCAGAACGGGCAGACCGTAGCCGTTCAGCGCCTCGGTGACTTCCGCGCCGATGCGCGTGCCCTTGATCGCCCGCGACACGACGAAGGCGGCTTGTAGCTTGCCGTCCGTAACCTCGATGCGCTGCTTGACCAGCTCCACAAGGTCAGCGGTCGCCCAAATGTCATAGGGGGATGGCTGCACCGGGATAAGCACGAAATGGGCGGCCTTGATGGCCGACACGGCCAAGTCGGCCGCCTGGGGTGCGCCGTCGATCACGACGAAATCCTTGCGCGCGACGTTCTTCAAGTCGCGGTCGATGGTCGGCCGGTCGATGCCGACGACGGTTAGCGGTTGATCTTCCCGCACGGCCGCCCAATCGCGGGCGCTGCCCTGGGGGTCTGAATCGACTAACAGCACGTCGGCCCCGTCCAGTTGCAGGGCGCGGGCAAGGTGGGTGGCGATGGTCGTTTTGCCTGACCCGCCTTTCTGGTTGAGTACGGCGATAACCTGCATGGTGGCTCCCGAGTGAATGAACATAAACGCAATTACTCATTTGAGTATATCGCCGACGGGCAGGCGAGTAAAGCCGCTATTTACTCATTCACTCATTGCCGTATGGTGACGCCGCGGCGGTGGCCAGGTCGCCGCGGTGTCGCCAAAAGGGCAGGGCGCTACCGGCTGCGGCCGGTGTCGCGCGGGCGGCGCTGCGGTTCCTGGCCGCGCTCCTGTTCCGGCTCGGCCGTGCGGCCTGGGCCGCCCTGGGCGGGCTTGGCGCGCTCGGCCTGGGCCATGTAGGCCCGCCCGGCCTTGATCGCCTCGCGGCGCTGCTCGTATCGCTCCTGCAAGCCCTTGTCGCTGAACTCGACGTAAAGCCCCTTATCGGCCGCAATGTCGGCCATCGCGTGCCTGTATGCCTCATCGCCGCCGCGTAGCCGGATGCTCGGCCCGAACTTCGCCAGGGCGAGGCGCAGGCCAGTTTCCAGCGTGTCGCGCTCGGTCTGGTTGAACTCAACAGCCGGCCCGGTATCGGTGAACATGGCCCGGCGCTGCTGGTCGTAGTAGGTCACATTGCCGTCTTGATCGACCTTGTAGCCGGCCGGCGCGGGTAGCTTCCTGATCGGCGCGGCCTCGGGATGGCGGCCGTCCTTGTCCTCGATGCGCTCGCGTGTGGCCGGCTGCGGCTGTCTCATGCGCTGCCGGCGCAGCTCGGCCAGGGCGTCGGCATCGCCACGGTCGGCACGCTCGGCCAGATAGGCGCGGTACTGATCGGCCGGCTTCATGCGATACCGGGTTTTCAGCTCGGCGCGCTCGGCCTCGATCTGCTCGCGCAAGGCAAGGTCGCGCTTCACCTTCTCCATGCGGGCCAGGGACAAGGCGGCTTTCCGCTCGGTGGCCTTCATGGTGCTGTCGTTCTGGATGGCCCGGCGCTCGGCCTGATACTGGCGGCGCTGCTCGGCGCGGCGCTCCTGCTCCCGCTGCTTCTGCGTCTGCCAATCCTGTTCCCGGCGCTCGCGCTGCTGCGGTTGCCACTCCCGGCGGTAGTCGGCCCAAAGGTCGCGGCGCGGTGCGCTGCGGGCCGGCTGCTGCACTTCGCGGCCCTGCTGCTCGGCATAGGTGTCCCGCAAGATCGGCGCGGCCTCGCGCCAGGGCAAATGCAGCTCCTGGGTAAGAAAGTCGGTCACGTTCAGGTTTCGACGGCCGCACCGTATGCGGTCGCTGCCGTCCTTCGCCTTCGTCACCTCGTATTTGTCGGGCATCACGCCATGCGTGCGGCTCACGGTCGCCAGTAGGCGCGCGGCGTCCAGCTCGCGCTTGATCGTGTCGAACTCGCCCCGCCCGGCATCCTGGCCGCGTGTGGCCGCTTCGTGCCGCTCGGCAATGCGCTGGCCGACGACGGTATCCGCCGGGCGGCCGTCGCGCTCCTGGGCGGGCGAGGGCAGGGGGGCCGGCTCCCTGGTCGGCTGCGCCCTGGTCGGGGTCGGCGGCTCGGGCTGCGGTTCAATCTCATGGGCGGCCCGGTGTTTGGCGTAGAAGCTGGCCGCTCGCTCGGCCAGCATGGCCCGGCGCTGCTCCGGCTCGGCCGCTCGATAGGTGGCGTATGTCTTGCGGCTCCCGCTGTTGAGATATTTCAGCTCGGCCGCCCTGACTTCGTGCCACTCCTTCAAGCGGTCGGCAATGTCGGCCGGGGTAGGGCGGGGCGCTTGCGCGTCCTCGTAGCCCTGGCGCAGCTCGCCGGCCAGCCGGCGGCGCTTCTCGTCTGCCGGCAGCTCGATAAATTCACGGCTGAAAACATGGTCTTTCAGGTTGATGCCCTTGGCCGCGCCCTCGGGCTTCACGTTGAGATATTCGCCGGTCTTGCCTGCGTTGCGGGCCTTGGTGTCGCCATGCTCGGCCACGATGGCCCGGAACTGGTCGAAGTCGGTCACGCCCTGGTCAAGCACCACGGACAAGATGCGCTCTTTCAATTCGTGATTCGCGCCCTTGAAATAATCGCCTTTGTATCTGGCGATCATCGCGCTTTCGTCTGTGAACTCTAAGCGCCGGTTATCTTTCGGACTGGCAAGTCCATATTTGGCGTTGATGTGTTCCTGAAAGGCTTCAAGGAATTTTGTCTGCTGATCGACCTTGCCGAACGGGTTTAGATTCCGCTGGCTCAATAGGTTGTATTCAGGAATGACGATGTGAATATGCGGCTTACGCTCGATGAACTCGCCCGTTAGCTGGTTGGTATAGCTTTTCAACCTGGGCAAATGGGCCTCGGCATAGAAACTATATTCGTCCAGGTCATAGGCCGTCATGGCGAATTGCCGGAACTCGTCGGTGATCGCCTGCAACAATTCCGGGCTGATTTCGTCCTCTTTGAAAGCCAGGGTGATATGCAAATACCGCTCGCCCTGCTTGTCCATGCTGTTGATGATGGCGTCGGTCAATTTCAGGTCGCCCGCCAATATCACGCGCTCGTCCAGCTCGGCGCGGTTGTAGTCGCGGCCGTCCTTCCGGCCTTCTTCCAGATATTCGCGAATTCCGGCCTCGCCGCCACGCACCCTAATCAGCATGTTCGACGGCCTCCCGCATCGCGTCGGCAATGGCCTGTAGCTCGGCCAGGATGCCGGCATAGGTCGCGGGCGTGGCCGTGCCTGCCAGCTCGGCCGCGTTCGCCGCATGGGCGAGCTGGTTCATGTTGTTGCTGGTCTTGTTGAACAGGTACAGCAGCCGGCGCTTTTCCTCGCTTGACTTGGGTGGCTTGATTTTCTTCACTACGGCGGCAGCGGCGGCCATGCGCTCCATTTCCGCTAGGGAAAGCGGCCGGCGGTTATCGCCCTCGCCAACGATGATTTGAGGTGACGATTCAGCGAGGCATTGCCGGACGATGGCGCTCAAGCTGACACCAGCGGCCAAGGCGGCGGCCTGATATTCGTTGTGCTTGGCCTCGGGGAGCCGGAAGGCAATCGTCGGCCCGAGTTTTTCCTTATCGGCCATATCGTGCCCCCAGGTTGGCGTTTAAGAAGCCGCTGACGCTCTCACAATGAAACGGCACGCGAAGCACGCGCACGCCAGCCAGCGCCGCCAGTTCGTCCTTTTTCCGGTCGTTCATGCGCTGCACCTCGAACCCCTCCACTCCTCCGAAATAGGGAATGGGTTCATAGTGCTGCTGGCCGTCGTACTCGATGGCTAGGCGCTCGTGTGCAATGTAAAAATCAAAACGGAGATTCGCCGGAAGGCCAAGCCGGCCAAGGTGAAATTCCCGCACGAATGGAATGCGGTTCAGCTTCAAAAATGCCGCTATCGCGGCTTCGCCTCTGCTGTACGGCATAGAGCATGGGCAGCTACGCCCCTGCTCAAGCTCCTGTACCGTCCGCCGGCCCTGGTCGCCGCACGTTCTGCAAGTGAAGATCACGGCGGTATTGGCAGGCTCGGGAAAATCGCCCTCCTTGGCAATTTCAAGGACTTCCAACCCTAGAGCATCAGCCATGCGCCGGGCACGCCGGCCCAGGTTGTCGAAGCGAGATTGAGCCAAGGCGGCATATCGCGGGCCGCGCACGCAAACAGGACAAGCGGCCTTCCATGCCGTCATTTTCCGCATGGCGCGTAAGGTACTGCGCTCGGCGTGGCCGCAAGACTGGCAAGCCCATTGGCAGTGAATGGCCGGGTCGCCAGGTCGGCGAAACATCGTGAAGGCCGGTAGTGCCAGCCGGCGGGCGACAGCCAGTCCGGCGGCATTCTCGTTGTCCAGCGCTCGCGCAACGCACGCGGGACATGGCCCCGCCCAGCTACGGCCATGCTTGAACGCCACCCCGCACGCCGGGCAGATCGCCGTGCGGGTTTTGCGCTCGCGGCCGGCGACAAGCCAATCAAGCGTAAGGGGCATATCCATGTGTGCGTCTCCTTCGTGGGCCTGCTCAGGTGGCGACCAGGGCAGGGCGGTTACAGGCCGGCGCTGCCGCGCCGGGCATCCTCTGGATGGTGACGAATCCGCGACCTGGTGAGCGGGGATCTGTCGCCAGCCAGCGCGGCACCCGTAGGGGCCGCTGGCAGGGTTTCCAAAGGGAGCATCCCTTTGGGCACGGGATGTTTCAAAAAACGCGGAGCGGCTTTTTGTAAACATCCGACGTGCCTATCAGTGCCATGCTTTAGCATAGCACGCGCCGCAAAGCGGCACAATGAATGCGAAGCGACTTGCAAAGGATGCAACCGGGATGCATAATAGACGCAGATATGGCGCTTCAAGATGCGTTGCGCTATCATTTGGCGTCGCGATGTATGCGATTCCGATGCAACTCAACGCAAGGCGAACGAACGATGAGCAAAGACGATATAGCCGCGCGTATGCGGGCCTTGGCGACCGATGACAAACGGCGGTCGGAAACGGCCCGGCTACGCGAATCTTTCGACGAAGTGGAAGCCGCCCTGAAGGCGGGCGCACCACAAGCTGAAGTGCTGGCCGAACTGCACGCTGCGGGCTTCACCATGACGATGGCGAGCTTCAAAAGCGCCCTGCAACGCATCCGAAAGGAAAGGGCAGGGGACAGGCCGGCGCGTAGATCGGTGGCCCCGGCACCGGCTCCACTTCGTCATGACGAAAAACCGCCGGCTTCCCCGCCAGCGGAAAACGCACGCGAAGGCGACAAGCCCAAAGCGCGCATCACGAACCCGGCCGACGTGCGCAAAGCACGAAAACGGGAAATTGACTTAGAGAGCCTGGAAGATGGCTCGGACGATCAGGAGTAAAGACTATGAAAGTCGCCGTTCTCAACTACACCGGCACTGTCGGCAAAACCACCATCGCCGCCCATCTGCTTTCGCCTCGCATGGGGGATGCACCTATTTTCGCGGTGGAAACGATCAACGAAACGGCCGCCGGCCTGGGCGTCGATGTTGAACAGATCAGGGGACAGAAATTCCGCGAGCTGTTCACCAAGCTGCTGAAACTCGATGATGCAATCATCGACGTGGGCGCGTCGAACATCGAAGCATTTCTTGATGGCGTTGTAAAAATGGACGGCTCGCACTCGGAAATTGATTATTTCATCGTTCCGCTGACGCCAAAAACAAAAGACCAAAAAGAAACAATTAATCTGATTAGCACCTTATCCGATATGGGCGTGCCTCCCGAAAAAATCCGCGTAGTATTCAATCGCGTTGAAGCCGATGTAAGCGAAGAATTTCCCTACGTCCTGGCATATGCAAAGAAAGAAAAAACCTGCATCGCCAATCCTGACGCAGCCATCTTTGAAAACGATTTGTTCGATGCTCTCGGCGTCAAGAAACTAACCGTGAGTGCGCTGCTGGCCGACGAAACCGACTACAAGGCATCGCTGCGCAAGCCGGATGCCAGCGAGAAAGAGCGGAACAATTGGGCTGAACTCCACGGGCTGAAACTCCTGGCGCGCGGCGTGAATCGCAACCTTGATGCCGTCTATGACGTGCTTTTCAAGTGAGGGGCGGACATGGAAACCGAACCCCTACACAAGAACGCAAAAGATGCCTTGATATATGACCTGCTAGGCGACGTGGGGAAGCTGCACGATCAGATCAAGGCATTACCGGAAGCCCTCAAAGAATCCATCGCCCCGACACTTGGGGCCGTGACCCTGGCGACAAAAGAGGCACACGCAACCATCGTCCAGCTCGGCAAGGCCGAAAAGGCCGCATTCGGCAACTTCACGGCGCAAGAGAAAGTCGCCCTGCGCGATTCCCTGAAAGCAGCGCTGCGCGAGGAAGCCGGCGCGGCCCTGGCCGATGTGGCACGCGATCTGTCCAGCTCGGCGCGGCTCCATGAGGAAGCCGCCAAGGCGGAACGTCGGCAACGGTGGCAATGGCTGGCCGTCGCCCTGGCGGTCGGCCTGCTTGGCGGGGCGCTCGGCCTATACGGCTCGCATCTGCTCTACGGCCAGCAGCAGGCCGAACAAGCGGCCTTCGGCCGCGCCGTCATGGCAACCTGGGGCGATCTGGACGCCAAGGCCAAAGAGCGCATCCAAGAGGCCAGAAGGAACACGCCATGAAGCCCGCCCTTGTCCTGACGCTCGTTATCCTGGCCGCCTCGGCCTTCTTCCTGGCTCGCAACGTGCGCGACACGCTCAAGGGCAAGAACCGGGGCGCGGTTGCCTGGGTGGTGTGGCTCTGGCTCGGCTTGTGGGGCGTGGCCTTGGTCTATGGGATCGCTTCGGCCGTGCCGCGCTGGCTTGCCTCGGGCGAATCCTCGGCGCTCCTGGCGCTCGGCGTGGCCGTCGTCTCGGTGTTCTGCCAAACGCGCCTATGGGGTCACTATGTCGCCCGCGCGAACTATGCGCCGCACGGTCAGGAAACCGTCGTGCGCGGCACGGAAGTCGTAGGCGGCGGCGATCTGCAAGCCCGCATGTACGGCGACAAGGCCAAGCCGACCGACGTGGATATTGAAATCGGCGGCGTCGTCCTCCCCCGGATGCTGGAAGCGCAGCACATGCTTTTCAGCGGCACCACTGGCGCGGGCAAGACGCAGGCCATCAATCGGGTGCTGCGGGCCGTTCGCCAGCGCGGGCAACGGGCTTTGATCGCTGACCCTGCCGGCGGCTTTTTCTCCCGCTTCGGTCGCCCTGGTGACGTGCTTTTCAACCCGTTTGATCGGCGCTCGGTCGATTGGTCGCCCTTCGCGGAAATCCGCCATGACTACGATTGCCAGCGCATCGCCAAGGCGGCCGTGCCGGACGGCACCGGCGAGGGGGCAGAGTGGCACCACTACGCGCAAACGCTCCTGGGTGAAACGCTGCTCGCCCTGCATCAGCGCGGGGAACATTCGGTAAAGCGGCTGCTGCACTACGTCAGCGCCGCCGACACGAAGGAACTAGGCGAGCTGCTGGCCGGCACGCCTGCGGCCATCCTGACGGCCAAGGGCAACGACAAGATGCTGAACAATACGCGCGGCATCATCGCTACCTATCTCGGCGTGTGGCGCTACCTGCCCGACGCCGGCACGTTCTCCGTGCGTGAGTGGGTGCAGGACGAAACCCGCGACGGGTGGCTGTTCGTCACCTACCGCGACGATCAAATGGGGATGCTGCGCGGGCTGGTCGCCTCGATCTTGGAACTTGGCATTGTCGAAGGCTTGAGCCTGTCGGAGAACCAAGAGCGCGGGCTATGGTTCGTGTTCGATGAAGTCGATTCCTTGGGCAAAGTGTCGAGCCTGCGCGGTGGCCTGACGAAGCTCCGCAAGTACGGCGGCCGGTGCGTCCTGGGCCTGCAAACGGTGTCGCAGCTCCGTGAAACCTACGGCCGCGACGAAGCGCAAACGCTCCTGGCGAACCTCTCTACCAAGCTGATACTGCGGGCCGGCGACAACGAAACGGCCGAGTATTTCAGCAAGGAACTTGGCGAACAGGACATTGACCGGCTGCAAATGACGACGGGCCAGGGCACCAGCTCGGGCGGCGTGCTCAACCCTGGGCACTCGTCGGAATCCAGCAATACCAGCTACAACATGCAGCGCGTCCGGCAAGCGGCCATCCTGTCGTCGGAAATCCTGAACCTGCCCGATCTGCACGGCTTCCTGAAAATTCCCGGCCAGCCGGTCGGCGCGGTGCAGGTCGAGTATCAGGCCATGCCCGAAGTGCAGCCGGGCTTTCAGGGGTGACGGCGGGCCTACACGCCGCCCCCTCTTGGCCCTGCGGGCCAGGGCGGGGAAAGGTGCCTGCGGCACGGCGCTTATTTACTCATTCACTCATTTGCGCTATAGTTTCATTTGAGTGAAAACGGTTGGTGACACGGCGGCGAACCTGGTGCGGGCACCGTGTCACCATTGGCTAATCCGCGCCAAAGTACGAAAATTGGGATGCCATTACGCCTAGTTTTGGCGTCTGTATTTACCCCAAATCGGGGAAGCCTTGATGCCCCAAGATCGCCCCAGGCGAACCGGGTGCCGGCCTGAGAAGAAGGGCCTGACGTGCGGGAACAGCACCGCATGACACGCTGAAAGTGGCGTGACAGGGTGGCCGGAAAAGTCGGCCTCTGACGACGTGGAAAGACCGTTGTGATTAGCCCAAAGCCCGCGCAACGCGGGCCGGGTGCCGCCCCAAGTAATGCGGGGCTGACTGCCGGGAAAAGTAGCTCGAAAGAGCCGGCGGACAGGTCGGAAAGAACGGCCGGCTTCCCCTCCTTCTCAACAAAAGGAGTGGCGATCACATGAGCACTATCAAAGTCCTTGCTGTCCTTGGCGTGGCCGGCTGGATGTTTTTCGGCAACCACGAAGCCAAGGCACAAATCCCCGTTACGGATGTTGCTTCGATCACGACGCAGGTCACGAATCAAATCGAGACCATCGCCAAGTGGAAGATGCAGTATGACCAGATGGTCAGCCAGATTGACCAGATGAAACAGCAATACGAGTCGCTGACCGGTTCGCGCGGCCTCGGCCAGGTCATGAACAACCCGGCGCTGCGTGACTACCTGCCGGGGGATTGGCAGGGCGTCTATGACGCCGTGAAGTCCGGCGGCTATGCAGGACTCTCGGGTACGGCCCGCACGGTCTATGACCAGAACAAGATTTTTGACGGCTGCGCCCACATCGGCAACGCACAGCAGCGTACCGAGTGCGAAGCCCGCGCCGTGAAGCCGGCCCAGGATCAGGCTTTCGCCCTGGACGCCTACGACAAGGCGAAGTCGCGGCTCAACCAGATTGACAGCCTCATGGCGAAGATCAACGACACGCCCGATCCGAAGGCCATCGCCGAGCTGCAAGGCCGGATCGCCGCCGAACAGGCGATGATCCAGAACGAGCAAACGAAGCTCCAGCTCTACGCGATGGTGGCCCAGGCCGAAGACCGCATTCAGCAGCAGCGGGCGCGCGAAATGAGCATGCAGGATGCGGCGAAACGCGGCGGTCTTGGTGTGCAGCCCATGAACTTTTCCATTCGTAACTAAGGGAGGGGGTCATGGCTGCTTTCTACGTTTTGACGCTCGTTCCTGTGGTGGTCTTGAGCATCGCCATCTATCGCTTTTGGGCCTGCATCCGACGCATGGGCTATTACCGGGAGCTCGTACGCCGTGCCCCGCAAATGATGCCGCTCGACGGCGTTACCATCGGCATGGCCGGCCTTGTTTTCTACTACGCCGCTATGGGGTGGTGGGGTTTCACCCTCCCTTTCCTGAACGATGAACCGCTGCCCAAATGGCAAAACATATTCATGTCGATGGGTTCGTTCCTGGCATTCGCCGGAGTGGCCTGGATGAACGCTATCCGGCGCTTCGATCAACCCTCTTGGGGCGGGATGCGAGAAGGTGCCGTCCGTACCTTGGCCGCGTTCCGCATTCTCGATGCGGCCGAGCTGGCCCACGCCCTCGACTACCTGCAAGCCCACGAAGCAGCGCAACGCCCGCAAGGTGCTGGCCGCATCATCGACGCCGAAGCGCGGGAGGTTCGGAAATGAAAAAGCTATCTATCGCCCTGGTCGTTGCGGCCGTCCTGGCCGGCTGCGGCGAGACCTCCGAACCGATCCAGTCTGTTGATTGGTACAAGGAACACAAGGCCAAGCGGGCCGAACGCCTGACGAAGTGCCGGGCCAACCCTGGCGAACTGGCGATGACGCCCAACTGCGCGAACGCTGAGAAAGCCGAAAGCCTTGCCGATGCAGGCAAGCGCGGCGGCCTCAACACGCAGCCCATGACGGACATCAAGATGGGGGGCAAGTAACCATGCCGGCAACGACAACCGTTTTTCAGGGTATTGGTGGCACCTTGGAAAACGCCACCACGACGTTCATCACCGACGTCGCAACAGACACCATTGCAACCGTCTATCCCTGGGCGCTGGTGAGCCTGAATCTTTACATCGTGCTCTACGCCTACATGATGATGACCGGCCAAGTCCAAGAGCCTTTCAAAAATGGACTCATGAAGATGGCAAAGGTCATGATCGTGGGCACTATGGCGCTCAATGCCGATATGTACCTAAACGGCGTGGTCTCGGCGTTTCGAGGAATCGAGGAAGGGCTAACGTCGGCCTTTGGCGGCTCGGGCGGCGGCTCGATCTATGCCACTTTGGATAGCAGCTTGAGCAAGGGGCTTGAGCTGATATTGAAGTGCCGGGAGAAAGCGCAGGAAGCCGGCTGGACGGAGATGATGACGGCGTTCGGCTGGTACATCATCGGGGCCATTATCGCGGTAGGTTTTGCCCTGGTCGTGGTCTTTGGTGGCATCGCAATCCTGATGTCCACCATCTACCTGAAAATCCTCTTTGCCATCGGCCCGGTGTTCATCATGTGCCTGATGTTTCCAGTCACGGCCAAGTTCTTCGACTCCTGGGCCGGCTTCGTGCTGAACCATGTTTTGATCGTCGCGCTAACGGCTGTCGTGCTGACGCTCGGCGTCACGATCTACGATCACGAAATATCGAAGGTTGTCATGGATTCCGATCAAAACATGCTCATGGTCTCCCTTGAACTGCTGGTCGTGGCGGCAATCCTCTATGGCATTGTGAAGGGTGTTATGCCGATGGCTGCGGCCCTAGCCGGCGGTATCTCGATGGCAGTCATGACGGCACGTAGCCTGAGCGACACACTGGATAAGGGCCGTCGTGGTGCACAAAAGGCGGGGGAGCTTGGTTTGGGCCTGGGTAAGGGTACCTACAAACTCGGCAAGTGGGGCGTGAACAAGTTCCGGGGCAACAGCGTTTCCAATGCTGGCGAATCGTCCAGCACTGGCGGCGGATGGCAGCCCGCCTACCGCGCGGCCGTCCTGGGCAACCTGCAACGCGCCACGCAACGCAACAGTGGATCATGATGAGAGACAGGCCGCACGACGAAGCAATGGCCGAGGCGTACCGCAAGCGGCCGGGCGAAGCGTTCGCCATGTTCCGGGCGCTGCTGCTCGATGGCGGCCAGCTCGGGGAATGGCGCATCTTCTGGCGTCACGTCCGGCTTGCGCTGCGTCGGCGGTAAGTCCCTCGATCTGCACCACGGCCCCGCCTCGGCGGGGTTTTCTTTTTGGTGACAACGGATCTTCCTCGATCGCGCGGGCCTGTCACCATTGCCGGGCATTGGTGACGCCGGCAGCTCGGCCAGGTCGTCGCCGTGTCACCATCGGGAACGATAGGAATAGTAATAGTCTTACTACTATTATTCCTATCCCTTACCCTACTCCGCGCTTCGCTTGGGCAACCCCTCCGGTTGCATCCCGCGTCCGATCTTGCCGGACTGGCTGCGGGGGCAGGCGCGGCGGGCGTTGCCCTTGACCTCCCCCTTGCCGATAGGCTGCATGGCTTCCAGTGGCATCAAGGGTAAAGGCTTCGCCCGGCATCCTCGCCCGGTCGCCTACGGCGCTGCGGCCTGCGGTGCCGCCCTTGACACCACTTCCAGCCAAACGGCCCCAGGTGTCCCGGCTTTCAAGTGGAAAGGGGGTCAAGGGTGAAACCGGAAGCCGCATGCGGAGCGCAGCCCGCAGGGCGAGCACCGAACGGGTGAGGATTTCAGGGCCGCAGGCCCGGCCCTTGATGCCCTTGGAACGTCCCAAGCCTCTAGTCTGGGGGGCAGTCAAGGAAGCGAAGCGCCCCGCCGGCTGCACCCCTGACGACAGAGGGCGACTCGCTCCCTTCCCGCCGGGGCGGGAAGGGCGGGGGGATGGGTGGCGGGCGCGGAACGCGCCTTTCTCCCGCTCGCCGGCCGTGCCGGCGTGGGGGCGGTGTGTAGGCCCGGCCCCTTGGAATCGTTGGCCTTTTTCTGGATTCAAGACAGATTCAGCGTATGGCAGGCACACCGGACGCCCCAGGAAGCGCCGTAGGCGCTTTTTGAGGGCTTGGCAGGGTAGGGGCAGCCCCTACCCTGAAAAACGCTTGTGCGGCCTTCCTGCGCGCCCTGGTGCCCGTTTTGTGGCACATCGTCTCGGCCCGTTCCTTTTCTGAAAGCCCATTGCGGCCTTTCCGCTTGCGCTGCCGGTTCCTGGCGGGGCGCGTAGCGCCCTGCCCTGCGCGGGCGGTCGAGCTGCACCGCGCGGCCTTGGCCGCGCCTTGATAAAGCGTCCTGGCCGAAGGCCAGCCATTTGATCGGAGGGGGAGCCGGCGAAGCCGGGGGAACCCCGTAGGGGTGCCCCGCCGAAGGCGCAGGCCGGCGCCGTAGGCGACGGGGCGGAGCGCGGAGGGTAGGCGCGCCCGTAGGGCGTTGCGGCGGTTCGTTTTGCGCTGTCGGTCGAGTTTTCCACCGCGCGGGCCGCTCCAATTACCAGCAAAAATTTATAGGAGATTCTTTAAAGGCAGAACCGTACCGGTTTTAGGGGGGGTGGAATTTATCGCGCCGGGGGGGTGCGATTTATCGTGGATAAGTGGTCTTGGGGGGGTGCGATTTATCGCACTAGGGGGGTGCGATTTATCGTGGATAAGTTGCACTATCCACAAGGTTTTTCCACCGTTTTGGATGGTGACAAAGTGCGCGCCTGGTCGTGTCGATCTGTCGCCATCCGAACCCGGCCCGCTCGGGGGCAAGGGGGGGTGATTTATCGTACTGGCGCGGCCTCCCGACCTGCCTAGGGGGGCGATTTATCGCGCGTTCAGGCTGGTGATGGTGACGCGGCCGAGCTGGCCAGCTCGATGCGGTGTCACCATGCCGCCGGGACGGCGGAACGAAAGGGATAGAAGCCCGCAGGGGGCGAGACTGCCGGCAGCGCCGGTCGGCTCGATGCGCAGCACGATAGCCCGGCCCTGGCATCGCCAGGGTGAGCCTACTTCGTGAGCTTCTTCGGAATCGGCGGCGGCGAACCAAGCAGCAAAAGCCCGCCCGTCACCTGCTTGACGTTCGCGTTCGGATAGACGGCCTGCACCCTGCGCAGCACCGGCAAAAACTCCTTCTTGAAATCCTTGTCGGGGTCTTTGCCCTTGTATTCCTGGGCGAACTGCTCGCGCAGCGACTTCCAATGCAGCACCACGCCCTTGCCCTCGATGCGGTGCAGGCGATGGGCCAGCCACGCATACACGTCCAAGGCCAGCGCGGAGCCTTTCAGCGCGTGCAGGGCGCGATTGTCCAGCGGCACGGCGCTATCGCGCAGCTCGTTGAAATAGTGGTCGGAAAGCGTCATCACGCCCGGCCATAGCGGGCGCTGGCTGCTGTCGCGGTTGGACACCCAGGCGTCGAACTGCTCGACGGGCTGGCCGTTGAACGTGCGGCCCCGGAAACCGAGCTGCAAGCGGCACGCGGCCAAGGCGTGCATCTGCTTGCGCAAGGTCGTATAGCGCGCGCCCTGACTGACGGTATCGGCCCCGAGCATCAGGCGCAGGAACTCGGCCGCACTGTCACCGATGGGGATTTCCCGCGCGCCGTGGCGCACGGCGTAGGTTGAAACCCAGGCCAGGGCAAGGCGCGGCATCACGCCATAGGGGATAGGCTGCTGCACCGGCCCCTTGCCCTCGTCCAGATAGCCGGCCTGCACATTCACCCAGGCCGCGCCGGACTGGCGCATGAACTCGCGGCCCTCGACCTTCGCGCGAGGCAAACCGACTTGGCAAAGCACGGCATGGGTGAAAGCCATGTCCTCGCCGCTCGGCGGCGTGGTGGCAATGTCGGTCGCCACGTCCAACAGCTTGTTTTCCTGCGGCGTGAGCACCACGGCGCGCGAGCTGCGCGCCTTCTTCGCCGGCACGGCGTTTTCCTGGGCGCGTTCGACCTTCTGCACGGCCCGCTTGACGGCCGCCGGCAGCTTGAGCGAAGCGCCGACGTTGCCCGGCACATAGTCGCGCTGCCGGCGGGCCTCGGCCGTCTTGGCCGCCACGGCGGCGGCATCGCCCGCCGGGATGCCGGCGGCGATCAGCTCGGCGCGGTAGGCCGCTTCATCGAACGCATCAGCGCCTTTTTTTGGGCTGTCGCCCAGGTCTAAGGCTGTTTGTCTGCCGCCATTTTTGCTAAGATTGGTCATGGTCATTTGCCTGTTTTGGTAATGGTCAGCGGCCCTTTCGAGTTCGCCACTCCGGGGCCGCACCCCGGCCCGACACTGTTAGCGCGGTGTCGGGCCTTTCTTTTTCACATCGGCCCCGTCGCCTCGCGCCAGTCGGACGAATCCACGATGATTTCCGGCGCAAGGTGCGCCACGTCGGCCAGCGTCGAAAGCGCCTTCTCGAACGTGCGGAAACGCACCGGGCGGCCCTCGTAGGTGACGGCGTGCAGCGCCCTGCCCTGGCGCGCGTACAGCGTGAAACCGGCCTCGTCGTCGGGATAGAGCACGGCTTGCACCTGCTCCCCGCCGGGCGTGTCGCACGCCGCGCTGAAGCGGTCGAACGTCCAAGGCCGCCCCTTCCTGGGCTTCGGCTCCAACTGGTCAAAGAAGGCATCCACGAAAGCGCCGAGCTGCTCTTGCGGGATACCTGCGTTTTCAAAGTCCTGGTGTTGCTGGTTCATCTTCGCCACTCCTAAAAATCCGGCGTTAGCGCGCCGGGGTTGGTATTGGTGACAAGTAGATCTCGCCGGCGAGATCCGCTTGTCACCACGTCACGGCATTTGCTGCGCCGCGTGTTTCACTCGCAAAATTTCCACGGTGCCGGCGTCGTCCAGCACGCGATAGAACACGATGTAATTCGGATGGGCGACCAGCTCGCGCACGAAGGTGGGCAAGCCCGGCCGACCGGTGCGGCCCATCTTCGGATGCTGCGCAAGCGGCAAGGTCTTGTCGCGCAGCTCCTGGCCGAACGTCTCCGCCCTGGTCGGGTTGTCCTGGGCGATGTAGTCGATGATGTTGTCTAGATCGGCCTCGGCCATCGGACGCCATACGATGCGGTAAGGGGTTTTTGCCTTCGCCATAGATCAATCGCCGTCCGTCTCGGCCTGCTTATCGACAAGCGCCTGAACGGCCGCGAACAGGTCATCAGCCTTGCCGCCGTAGCTCTCGAAATCGTCCAGCAAGGCGGCGAAGTCGTCCCGCTGGAACTGCTTTTCTTCGGCCTCGGCCTCGCGTGCGTCCTGCTCGTCTAGGTCGATAGCGTTCATGGCGTGCGCTCGATGCAGCCACGCATCGGCGTATTCGCGTTCATCGCTGCCGTTGCTGCCGTAGCCGTCTGCACGCGGGCACGCGACGAAGTTCTGAATGCCGGCCAGATCGCCCGCGAAGCTGCGTAGCAGCTCCTGGGGCGTCATCTGCACGCGCCGGCACTCGCGCACGAACTCCGGCGGCACGCGCAGCGTGACGGCCACGGTTTCATCGGGCACGAAGCGGCCGGCCTCGCCGGGGATGATGCCGACAGGGGCGCGGAAGCCATGCGGCCGGGCATCGCAACGCCAGCCGACAACCTCCAGGGCGCGGCCGTCGTCACTGGTGGCCCGGTCGCTGCTGTCCAGCTCGGGCACTCGGCGCAAGCTCTGGTCGATGTAGTCGCGGAAGTAGCACGCGCCGGCCGGCAGCTCTCGGCCGAAGGGCTGCGCCGGCACGATGTAGCCGAACTTCCCCACGTTGCGGCGGCTGTATTCCTGGCTCCACGGCCCGCCGCCGATCAGTTCGTGGGTGGTGCCGGCGTGCTCGATGGTCAGCAGCTCATGGCCGCCTTCGGCCTGCTGCACGTCGATCAGCCGGACGTTATGCACGGTGACAGAAGCGCCGGGCTGTGCGAGCGCGGCGAAGGCATCGAAGCTCATGTGCGCTTCGCTCCTGCCGCCTTGTGGCGTGCAATGCGGGCATCCATCCGCGCCATGACTTCATCGTGCGGGATGCTCGGCCGGGGGTCGTCGATGGCTTCCTGAATCTCGGCGGCCAGCCATTCCGTATAGGCGGCAGCTTGGTGCGCCTTGCGCATCGCGTCGGCCCGGCCACGGTTGCCGGCGGTTTCTTCTTTCTCGGCCGGGTTCCACTCGCTGGCGTCGAACTGGCCGATGGTGATGCCCACGTCGCGCAGGACGTTCAAGGCTGCAATGGGATTGCCGAAACGGCGCGGCTCGTTGCTGCGGGCCTTCGCCAGCAAGGCAGCGGCCCCGCTGCGCGTGGCGATCTGCACGAGGAACGCCCCGCCCTGCCCTTTCAGGGTCACGCCCTCGACGCCGCCGGCATCGCTCGCGGCGCGAAGCTGTTCAATGGTCATGCTTTGCATGATTCACTCCTTATAGGGTGATGAAAGTAACAGGGTTGATTGTGCATGTTTTCTAGGAAACGTGCAAGTCCCTGTTAGTCGGAAAACGGTCGTTTTGTGGATTTCGTGGCGGTGCCCTGCCTGTCGTTTTCAGAAGGCGACTGCACCAGTTCACTGGGCTGGCCGCCGTGTGTGCATAGAACTTCTGACCGGGAACGGTCAGAAGTTCTATGCACGAAGCGCCGCGAGAGATCGGAATTGCTCAGAACTCTTGTGCACGGCGCGACAAAGCCGGAACCGCCGAAAATTCCGGCGATCAACCGGCAAGCTGCTTGATGCGCTCGGCCAGGCGGCCGAAAGCCTCGTTCACGTATTCCAGCACCTTGGGTTCTGCGCCCTGCGTGCGCAGCGAGTCTTTGAAGGCTTCCAGGTCGGACAGCCATTGCCGATGCAGGCGGCCCAGCTCGTCGAGCTGAGGCCGGAAGTCTTGGAGACTGCCGCTCGCACGAAACGCCTGGTAGCCACGCTCAAGCGTGGCCGCCGTGGTCAGCAGTTGCGCGCCCATTTGCTTGTGCTGTTCGGAGAACTCGGCCATGCCGTCATAGGGCCGCGAAGCCTTGCGGCGCTCGGCTTCGGATGCCTCTTCCATGATGCGGGCGTAGCGGTAGAACCCTGGGAACTCGCGGGACAGCGCCATGAGCTGCTGATCGGATGTGCCGACCCAAATCCTGTGCAGGTCAGGCCCGTACCCCATCATGCGATTGATGATGGCATGGGCCTCGCTGACACCCTGGGCGGCAAGCTGCTGCATGTGTTGGTCGATCTTCGCGGCCAGTCGGCGGAATTCGTTCATGCTCATGTCCGTCACAAAAGGCGCGTTGATTGCCCTTGCGCCGTGAGAAGTGCCACCGCCTTCTTATCGAAGGAAACGAAGGTTTCCCCGCCAAGCCAGTTGCCTTCGTAGGCAATGACGCCATCGGCAAAGTCTCCGCCCGCGTCGAGCACCAGCAAGCCAGCCTCCACGGCAGGCCGGTTCACTTCCACATTCGCGGCGGCCAGTAGTGCCCGGATCGCGCTGGCCGCGTCGGCTTGCTGGAAGCCGTAGACACGCAGCAGCACCCAAACAAATTCGCATAGGCACGGCAGCGCGACCGCGATCAACTCGGCGTCGGTCAAGACTGCGGCGGCAACGTCCGCTTGTGCGGGATCGTCACGCACAACCGCACGCACAAGGACGTTGGTATCGACTGCGACCTTCATTGCTTACCTGCCCAGCCTTGCGCCGCCGCCTCGTTGATTTCTTCGATGGTGGCAACCTTCTGCGTCTTGCCCGCGAGCAGGCCGACAAAGCTGGCTATCGTCCCTGCGGGCCGTGCCGCCTTGAGCACGCCCCGACCGTCTGGCAACAAGTCCAGCTCGATCTTGTCGCCTGGCCTGATGCCGAGGTGTTGCAGTACGTCCTTCCGAAACGTCACTTGTCCCCGTGCGGTAACGGTCAATGTGGTCATGGTGGTTTGCCCTCGCAATCAAGGTTGATGCTTCACATAGTAATGCAAAAATGCCTTACCGTCAATGTCCGTCAAACGATCATTAGTCGGCCATGCCGGACACTGTCCAGCAAAGTTATTGCACAACGGGTTGTCGGACATTAAGATAGGCGGACGGAATGACGGACAAGAGAGGCGGCAAATGGCACTGATCGGCTATGCGCGGGTATCGACGGCGGAACAGGACACCGCCTTGCAGACGGATGCGCTACGCAAGGCAGGCTGCGAGCGCGTTTTCGAGGACACGGCTTCCGGGGCCAAGGCCGACCGCCCCGGCTTGGCTGATGCGCTGGCCTACCTGCGCGACGGCGACGTGCTGGCCGTCTGGCGGCTGGATCGGCTCGGGCGCTCTATGCCGCACCTAATCGAAACGATAGGCGCGCTGGAAGCGCGAGGCGTCGGCTTCCGTTCTCTGACGGAAGCCATCGACACCACCACGCCAGGCGGGCGGCTCATCTTCCACGTGTTCGGCGCGCTGGGCCAGTTCGAGCGCGACTTGATCCGCGAGCGCACCAAGGCCGGGTTGACTGCCGCCGCCGCTCGTGGGAGGAAGGGCGGGCGAAAGCCGGTTGTCACCGCCGACAAGTTGCAGCGAGCGCGGGAGCACATCGCCAACGGGCTTAATGTCCGAGAGGCCGCTACACGGCTCAAGGTGAGCAAGACGGCCCTGTACACCGCGCTGCAATCCACCAGTGCAGCCGACTCCTGATATTCCGTGCAGTCGTCTTCTGAAAATGACACCAAGGGCACGAGAAATCAAGGCGTTTTGGTTCTCGAAAATAGTTCTTGAAATGGTATTCTCAGTCCATTACCATTTCAACGAGTTTCGATAACGAAAGGTGCCCATGCGACCCTCAATCGTGCTTGACCTCAAGCGAAGCGCCGTCCGCGATGCGGTGAGCCGCTTTCGTACAGCGAACCCGCGCATCTTCGGTTCGGTATTGCACGGCACCGATCAGGATGGCAGCGACCTTGATTTGCTGGTCGATGCACTGCCCGGTGCGACGCTGTTCGATCTGGGCGGTCTGCAAGACGAGCTCGAATCACTACTCGGTGTCCATGTTGATCTGCTGACGCCGAGCGACTTGCCGCCCAAATTCCGGGCTAAAGTGCTTACAGAGGCACAGCCGGTATGAACGAAAACCGCCTTCCCGATTACCTCGACCACATGCAACAGGCGGCAATTGATGCGTGTAGCTTCATAGAAGGCCTGAGCAAAGCTGACTTCCTGGAAGACAAGCGCAGCCAGCAAGCGGTCATCATGAGCCTCATCATTATTGGAGAGGCTGCGACGAAGGTGATGGATGGCTACGCGGGATTCACGCAGGCGCACGCGCAAGTGCCGTGGCGCAGCATGCGCGGCATGCGCAACCGCATCGCCCACGGCTATTTCGACATCAACCTCGATGTGGTGTGGGATACCGTTCAGACGGCGCTGCCGGAACTGCTCAAGCAACTGCCCGCCGTATGCAAGGATGCCGACAAGCCATGCTGATTGGCTATGCGCGAGTCTCGACACAGGATCAGAACCTGGAATTGCAGCGTGACGCGTTGGCCAGGGCCGGATGCCAGAAGGTCTATGAGGACAAGGTAAGCGGCACCCGCGCCGACCGCCCCGGTCTGGCCAAGGCGCAGGAGATGCTTCGCGAAGGCGACACGCTGGTTGTATGGAAACTGGATCGCTTGGGGCGCAGCGTCAAACAACTGGTCGATCTGGTGGGCGAGCTGCACAAACACGGCGTCCAGTTCAAGAGCCTGACAGACTCGATTGACACCGGCACGCCGTCAGGCCGCTTCTTCTTCCACGTCATGGCCAGCCTCGCGGAAATGGAGCGCGAACTGACCGTCGAGCGGACCCGTGCAGGCCTGGAGGTGGCTCGCCAACTCGGGCGCAAGGGCGGCCGCAAACCCAAGATGACCGACAGCAAGATCGAGTCGGCCAGGAAATTGTTGGCCAGTGGTGTGCCGCCCAAGGACGTTGCGCGCGATCTCGGCGTATCGATTCCGACCCTCTATCGCTGGGTGCCCGCTTCGACCCACACCTGACTAGTTTCAACCCTATTGCAAAGACCTCTGAATGGATCACAACATACCGCTCATCACCACCTTGGCCGCCGGCTTTGGCATTGCCCTGATCCTGGGTTTCCTGGCCGAACGGATCAAGGTGCCGGCCCTGGTGGGCTACCTCGTGGCCGGCATCATCATCGGGCCGGGCACACCGGGTTTCGTGGCCGATGTGCATCTGGCCGCGCAGCTTTCCGAAATCGGCGTCATGCTCCTGATGTTCGGCGTCGGCCTGCATTTCTCGCTCAATGACCTACTGGCGGTCAAACGCATAGCGGTGCCCGGTGCCGTGGTGCAAATGACCTTGGCCACCGTGTTGGGAATGGCTGTGGCTTGGTGGTGGGAATGGAGTTGGGGTGCGGGCCTGTTGTTCGGGCTGTCGCTGTCGTGTGCGAGTACCGTGGTGTTGCTCAAGGCGCTGGAAGCCCGTGGCGTGCTCGAAAGCATGAATGGTCGCATCGCAGTCGGCTGGCTGGTCGTTGAAGACCTCGCCACCGTCCTGGTGCTCGTGCTTTTGCCCCCGCTCGCGGGCGTCCTGGGCGGATCGGCGGTGGCCGTGCCGGGCGCCGATCCGCTTTGGGTGACGATTGGAAAAACCTTGCTCCAAGTGGCTGCTTTCATCGCCATCATGCTGGTGGCGGGTCGCCGCGTGCTGCCTTGGCTGTTGTGGCAGATTTCGCGCACCGGCTCGCGCGAGCTGTTCACCCTGTCGGTGATCGCTGCAGCCATCGGCATTGCCTACGGTGCGGCCCAACTGTTCGGCGTTTCGTTCGCCCTTGGCGCGTTCTTCGCTGGCATGGTGCTGCGTGAATCGGAGTTCAGTCACCGGGCGGCCGAAGAGTCTCTGCCACTGCGCGACGCCTTCTCGGTGCTATTTTTCGTATCCGTGGGCATGCTGTTCGAACCGACCATCTTGCTGGAGCAGCCGATACACGTCCTGGGCGTGGTGGCCATCATCATCTTCGGCAAGTCCATTGCAGCCCTGGCAATCGTGCTCGCTTTCCGCTATCCGCTGAACACGGCGCTGACCGTTTCGGCCAGCCTGGCGCAGATCGGCGAGTTTTCGTTCATCCTGGCCGGCATGGGCCTGTCACTGGGTTTGCTGCCGGCCGAAGGCATGAGCCTGGTATTGGCCGGTGCGCTCATCTCCATTGCGCTGAATCCGGTGCTGTTCGCCGCCATTGAGCCGGTACGGCGTTGGATTCTTGAACGCTCGGACCTGGCCCGACGCCTGGAGCAGCGGACCGACCCGTATGCCGAACTGCCGATGACCACCGAGCGCAAGTACCTAGAGGGGCAAGTCGTGCTGGTCGGATTTGGCCGGGTCGGCAAGCGGATTGCCAGCGCGCTGGAGGCGCGTGGCATTCCCTACGTGGTCGCGGAACAGAACCGTGAGCTGGTCGAGAACCTGCGCAAGAAAGGGATGGTGGCCGTATCAGGCAATGCCGCTGACCCGGCGGTGCTGATTCAGGCACACATTGCCGATGCCGCCATGTTGGTGGTGGCAACGCCCGATCCGCTCAACGTGCGCCAGATGGCCGACACGGCGCGCACCCTCAATCCCGGCATCGAGATCGTCTTGCGCACACACAGCGAGGACGAATCCCTGATGCTGCGCAAGGAAGGCATCGGCACGGTCTTCTTCGGTGAGGAAGAGTTGGCCAAGGGTATGACCGGGCATGTGCTGGAGCGTTTTTCTCCTCAAGCCAGCGGCCAGGCCCCAGCATCCGCACACACCTGAAGCTCGCCGATCTACCCTCATATCGTGTTGGTCGGCGTGCGCACCAGCAGCGTGTCGCACGGTAGCCAGTCCAGTAGCTTGGCGGCCGTACTGCCCAGCAACAGGCTCATGATGCCACTGCGGCCGTGACTGCCCATCACCACCAGATCGATGTCGTGCTCGCGCACGTAACGTGTCAATGTGCTTTCGATGGCACCGCACTTGACGACGGGACGCACCTTTACGTTCGGAGGAAGGGCCGTCGCCGCCATAAAGGCTGCGTACTCTGTTTCCTCGATGCCGATGCAGACACCGGGATGTGACGAGGCGTCGGCCAGCCCTGACATCGCCAGGACATGGGCGTGGTACAGGACCAGTTCGCGGCCGGGAAACAGTCGAGCAGCGGTCAGCAGGGCGTGGCGGGATGGCTCGGAAAAATCGCTGGCGACGAGAATCCGCCGGTACGGCTCCCTCGCCCGACTGCGTACCACCAGCAAGGGCTGGGATAGCGAGCGCGCCAAGTTCTCGACGGTCGAGCCCAGCAAGAGGCGTCCCAGGGTTTCGTTGCAGGACACCCCAGTGACGACGAGGCCGGATTGTGTGCTGGCCGCCGTTTCCCGAATGGCGGCCGTGGCGTCCTCACTGCGCACCAGGCGCAGGGTTGCGGGCACATTCGCCGCCGCGAGGTCACGAGCAAGCTGTTGTCGTGCCACATGCAAAAGTTGCTCATCGCTCGCCCCACTGATCCAGGCCAGCGCCTGATCGGGGGATGCGGCGGGGTCAAGTACGTTCAACGCCACCAGTTCGGCCTGCCACTCCCCGGCCAATTGAGCAGCCCGATCCAGCGCCCGGTCGCATCGTGCGCTCAGGTCGGTGGCCAGCAGGAGGCTGTGCGGCGTGTTGCGGGGTTCGGGAATGGCTGTCATGTGATTCTCCTTGAATGGTTGCCCTGTCATGCAAGCACCAATCGAGCCGCTAAGCGGGTGCGGCGCATGATGAATTTTTCCAGTTCTGCCACACTGAACACCAATAGGCCGGCGGCCAGCACCTTGCCCCACTCCGTTGGTGAAAGATCGGTCGAACCGAAGACAGCCTGCATGAACGGCGTGTGGGTATAGGCGATTTGCAGCGGGATACAGGCGGCAATGGCCAACAGCACATAACGATTGCCGGTCAGTCCCTCCCGACTGAGGACGGATGACAGGATGAAGCGGCTGTTGATCAGGTAGAACATTTCCGCAGTAACCACGGCATTGACCGCCATCGTCCGCGCCGTTTCGATACTGGTGCCTGCGTCCAACTCCCAGAGGAACAGGCCCAGCGCGCCGGTCATCATGAGCACCGAGACCATCAGCACCCGCCAGACGAAGAACCCCGACAGCAGCGCCTCGCCGGGCGGCCGGGGACGGCGGTTCATGATGCCGGGCTCGGCCGGCTCGAAGGCCAATGCCAGGCCCAGCGTACTGGAGGTGACCATGTTGATCCACAGCACCTGGGCTGGGGTCAGTGGCAGGGCCAGCTCGAACAGGATGGCCGCGATGACCACCAGCGCCTCGCCGCCGTTGGTCGGCAGCATGAACAGGATGAACTTCTTCAGGTTGTCGTAGACGGCGCGGCCTTCGCGCACGGCGACGGCGATGGTGGCGAAGTTGTCGTTGGCCAGCACCATGTCGCTGGCCTCCTTGGCCGCCTCGGTGCCTTTCATGCCCATGGCCACGCCGACGTCGGCGCGCTTCAAGGCTGGTGCGTCGTTTACCCCGTCGCCGGTCATCGCCACCACCTGACCATCGTCCTGGAGTGCCTGCACCAGGCGCAGCTTGTGTTCCGGCGCGGCACGGGCAAAAACGTCCACCTCCATCGCCACCCGGCGCAAGGCGGCATCGTCCATCATGGCCACTTCCGCGCCTGTGATGGCGGGCTTGCCGACGCCGATGGCCAGTTGCGCCCCGATGGCACGCGCTGTTTCGGCGTGGTCGCCGGTGATCATCTTGACCCGGATGCCGGCATGGTGGCACTCGCTGACAGCGCGCACCGCCTCTTCGCGCGGCGGGTCGATGATGCCGACCAGGGCGAGCAAGACATAGCCGGACTCCGCGTCGCTGAAGCACAGGCGTTCACCCTGTGGTGCCGCCCGTTTACAGGCCAGGGTTAGCAGGCGCAGTCCTTGGGCGGCCGTGTCGGTGGCCATGCGCCGCCAGTAATCGACATCGAGCGGTCGTTCGCCATCGTGGCCCAACTGCGTGCCGCACATGTCGAGGATGCGTTCCGGGGCCCCTTTGACGAAAAGCCACGGTTCGTCGTCGCTGTCACGGTGATAGGTGGCCATGAACCGGTGCTGGGACTCGAAAGGGATGCTGTCGAGCCGGGGCCAGGCCTCGTCGCCCAGGTGCTGGGTGAAGCCGGTCTTGCCCCCGAGCACGAGCAAGGCACCTTCGGTGGGGTCGCCGTCGACCCGCCACAGGCCATCGTCTTCACGCAATGTCGCATCGTTGCACAGCACGCCAGCCCGGATTGCCATCGCCAAGGCCGGGTAGTGCTCCGAGTCGATGATGCGCCCATCGATGCTCACGTCGCCCATCGGGGCATAGCCGACACCGCCAACATCGAACACATGCCCGGCGCTGGCCACGCGCTGCACAGTCATTTCGTTGCGGGTCAGCGTGCCGGTCTTGTCCGAACAGATCACCGTCACCGACCCCAGCGTTTCCACCGCCGGCAGACGCCGGATGATCGCGTGGCGTCGGGCCATGCGTTGCACGCCCAGCGCCAGGGTGACGGTCATGATTGCCGGCAATCCTTCGGGGATCGCCGAAGCGGCCAGAGCCACCACCAGCATGAACATTTCCGCCGGGCTGTGGTCGCGCCACAAGGTTCCGAGCACAAACGTTGCCGCCGACACGCCCAGAATGGCCAGGGCCAGGACCCGGCCGAAACGATCCACCTGACGCAGCAGGGGCGTGGTCAGGCTGCGGATGCCCGACAACATCTGATTGATCTTGCCCAGCTCGGTGGCGGTGCCGGTGGTCACGACAATACCGCTGGCCTGCCCATAGACCACCAGCGTGCCCGAGTAGGCCATGCCGTAGCGGTCGCCCAGCGGGGCATCGGTGGACACGGCTTCAGCGGATTTTTCGACCGGCAGGGACTCGCCCGTGAGGGCGGCCTCTTCGATGCGCAGCTCCCGAACATCGACCAGGCGCAAGTCGGCCGGCACCCGGTCGCCCGAGGCAAGCGACACCCGGTCGCCGGGCACCAGGTCGGCGGCGTCGATTTCGCGCCGCTGCCCGTCGCGGATCACCGTGGCATGGGGCGACAACATGGCGCGGATTGCATCGAGCGCTGATTCGGCCTTGCCTTCCTGGATAAAACCGATGATGGCGTTGATCACCACGGCCATCATCAGAACACCTGTATCGATCCAGTGTCCGAGGAAGGCCGTGATGACGGCGGCGCCCATCATCACGTAGAGAAGAATGTTGTGGAACTGCATCAAGAGGCGCAACAGCGGCCCGCGGCGCTTCGGCGGAGCCAACCGGTTCGGCCCGTATTCGGCCAGCCGGCGAGCGGCTTCGGCCTCTGTCAGGCCGCTTGCGCCGGTTTGTAGCATTTGCTCGACCTGCGCCTGGGGCAAGGTATGCCAATCAACGGGCGGCGGTTTTTCCAGACCTTCAGCGGTCGAGCGATTCGTCATTGATTCGGCCTCATCTTGTGCGGAGTAGCGGGAAAGTGTTTCATTGCAGATTAAGCGAAAATACATGAAAATTTTACCTAGCGACGACGCTACCGTCCAATTGGCCAGGATTACAGCCCTTCATGCTCCGTGACTGGAACCCAATGGGCGAAACTGCTGAGGAGGGCACCATGAATCCACTGAATCGCATCCTGGCGGCAACCGATCTGTCCGCGCCGGCCCGCCATGCTGTTGAACGCGCGGCTCAGGTCAGCAAAGACACAGCGGTGCCGCTCGATCTGTTGCACGTTGCCAATCTCGCACCGCTGGAGCGGCTGCGGCAGCTCATGGGGGCAACACCGGCCGACATGGAGCGGCAAGTTCTGGACACCGCAAGGCAAAAGCTTCTCGACCTCGCGGCAACGCTTCAGCAACGCTTTGGCGTCGTTGTCGGCACGCGCGTCGTCGCCGGTTCGTTGCTGGCCGAGTTGGCCAAGCAAGCCGATGGCTTGGCGGCCGGCCTGTTGGTCTGTGGGGCCAAGGGGGAAAGTCTCGTGCGGCACTTCGTGCTGGGGACGACGGCGCTGCGAATATTGAGTACGACGATTTGCCCTGTCCTGGTGGTCAAGCAGTCCCCCCGCGAACCCTACCACCGGCTATTGGTGCCGGTGGATTTTTCGCCCTCGTCGCTGCGTGCTATCCGCCACGCACGCCGCATTGCACCCCGCGCCGACATTGTGTTGCTACACGCCTTCGATGTGCCCTTCGAGGGGCAGTTGCGCTATGCCAGCGTGGACGAGGACACCATCCATCACTATCGGATTGTGGCCAAACAGGAGGCAACTCAAAAACTCCATGCGCTGCGCGACGAAGCAGGACTCGACCGCTATGGCTCCAGCCTGGTTGTGCTGCACGGCGATCCGACCATGCGCATCATCGAGCAAGAACAGGAGTGGGACTGCGATTTGATCGTCATGGGCAAGCATGGGGAAAACCTGCTGGAAGAGCTGCTGATCGGCAGCGTGACCAAGCACGTCTTGGCCGAATCTCAGTGCGACATATTGATTTCGGTGTGACCATGATCGAAGCCGGGCTGGACATCCTGACGCTGGCCGAGGTCGCCAGCTACCTGCGGGTAACGAAACGCACGTTATACCGGCTTGCCCAGGAAGGGACGTTGCCAGCGTTCAAGCTCGGCGGTACTTGGCGGTTTCGGCGCGATGAACTCAATCAGTGGATCACTGAGAACATCGGCAAACAACGGATCGGGGACCCATGAAATCCTCACCCGAGGACACAACACACGGGCCACGCTGGATCAGTCGGCATCTACTGGCGGGTAGTGCCGTGCTGTTGTTGGTGATCGTTGTCAGTTGGCTGGCGAACGCCCCGATTCGAAGTATCTTTCCGTATGCCTTCGCAGTCTGGTTGGTGACCTGGAAACATGGCATGACGGCCGGTTTCCTGTTTGCCGGATTGGCCACGCTCACCGCGCTGGTCACTGGCGCTTTCCCTAGCCGGGATGAACTCAGCGGGCAGGAAGTGGGGGAAGGTCTGTATACCTATCTGAAGCTGTCAGCTGTAGCGGCGGGCGTCGCACTAGGGAAGCGGGTTAGGCTCTCTTAGCGTGCTTTATTTTCCGTTTTCTGAAGCGACCCCTTGAACCAGATTTTCCTGCACGCGGTTGAACGTGCTCCACAGGTCGGGCCGGTCGTCGTCCTGACGTCGAGGCCGCAGCAATTGTGTTTCCGTGATGGGCGCAGGCTTGACCGGGTCATCGTATTTCAGCGACAACGCGGCGCGGGCAAATACCTCCGATTCGCCGTGATCCAGCGTGATGGCGCGCATACCTTCCTGACGTTCGCGCACCAGATCGAACCCATCCAGTACATCGTAGGCACCTTCGAGCACCTGGCCGATCACGTCGCCCTTGTGCGGGATGCGCAGGTCGGCCACGGTGTCGCCGCACACTAGCCCATTGCTGCACACGAAACGGAACATTCCGGCCAGCATCTGATAGCTGCTGGTGCCATCGTGTGAATTCAGCAAAATGATTTCGTTGGCCTCTGCGCCGTTGATCTGCGCTGCGTGGCGCAACCGCAGCATGTGCTTGGTGTGTTCGCGCTTGCCGCTATCGCGCACACGCGTCTGGCATACCATGAATGGCTGGAAGCCTTCCTTGCGCAGGGCACCCAATACCTCGCCGGTCGGGATATAGGTATATCGGTCGGATCGGCTCTGGTGCTTCTCTTCCGCAAAGATGGAGGGAGCCACGCTGCGAATCTGATCATCCGATAACGGATGGTCGGCGCGCAAGAAGGGCGTAGCGTTGGCGAAACGGGAACTGAGTTGCATGGTATTTCTCCAGTGGTGACAGGTTGTGGTTTCAAAGCTGACCGGATTCCAAGATTCGGAGCCCGGTGTTGGCTTCGGTGGGTTCGGCGCAATGACCTGGGCTGGTCGCCGTTGCCGCCGTCTTTCCTGAGTTCATCGCCCGCGAACAACCGGGCCGGCGAGGGACTGGCGGTCAAGGAAGAAAGCGCAGGGGGTGCGGCCCGCAGCCGCAGGCGAGGACACGGCCCTGCGCGCCTTGACGGACAGGCACCGCCGGCTACGGTCGCGGGATTGGTGATGAAGGAGAGGGAAAGACGGATGACCGGCCTGCGGCCAGATGAGCGACGTACCCACGCCGCGCGGCGAGCGCTGCTGCGTGCCGCAGGCACGACTGCTTAAAGTGAACACAGCGCATAGCGCGTAACCGGCACTGAATGCTGGCCGATCAGGCACCGCCTGTTCGGCGGTCTTGTGTGGCGCCAAGCCTGCGCGGCGGGTTGGGCGTCAGCCGACCCCTGGAGGCAAGCGCAGCGCGCAGCGTCTTCAGGGAAACAGCAAAAAAAAGGGGCGATGCCCCTTCGACCTATAGCAGCCCACGTTCGGCAAACGACAGGATGGCGCTACCGGCGACGATCAGGTGATCCAGTACCCGCACGTCCACCAGCGCCAGCGCCGATTTCAGCGTCTGCGTCAGCATCTCGTCGGCCCGCGAGGGTTCCGCCACACCCGAAGGATGGTTATGCACCAGTAGTAAAGCCGCACTGTTCATGGCCAGGGCTTCCTTGACCACCTCGCGCGGATATACCGATGTCTGGCTCACCGTGCCGCGAAACATCTCGACGTAGTCGATGACACGGTTCTGTGCGTCCAGATGGATGACGGCGAACACCTCGTGCTCCAGCGTTCCCAGCTTGACCCGCAGGAAGTCGCGCACCACCTGCGGCGAGGTCAGGGCTTCGCAGCCGCGCATCTGTCTTGCGAGAACACGCCGCGCCGCCTGCAACACCTCGTCGGCATTGGCCGGACGGTAGTCGCCCTTGACATCACGAACGAGAAGGGAAGAATCGAGAGAAAGAGAAAGTTGCAACATGATCGTGCTCCAGTCCGAATCGGGCGGAATTGCCCGGAACCGGAGGAACACGCCGCAGCGCAGCAGTCAGGGGTCGCAGACGGCCGCATGGACGCAAGCGATCAACCGAAGGGCAGGGCGCGCAGCCCTTGACGGCGAGAACGGCGTGGTACGTTGAAGGGAACAGCAAGGCCGCTCCTCCCACACACTCCGCTACCCACATGGCAAGCGAAGCGCGCAGGCCCGAAGGGCCGGAGGCGTCAGGGATCAAAGCCGTATGGTCGCGCCTCGGCACGAGGCGGGGCAACGCGCGTGAGCCCGACGGCGGTATACCAAACGTTCATCTGAATTTGATGCTGTCGTCCGAAATAGAACTACAATTTTCGGACAAACGAAATGTGGTACGCATCCCTCAGGGGTGTCGACTTGTGCAGTCCCGGAATAAAACCTCCACATACAACCCAACTCATACGCAAAAACATTGGGTTTTTGTCGGTTTTTGCATATGATCAGGGAATGGCTTCCCTTGACCAATTCGTTGATGACCGGCTTCTCCATGGTCGCGCGCACTTCGACCGCGAAGAAGCGCTGGCTGCTGTCGACCTGAAACCTGCGGGCCTGACCGCCGCGATCACGCGGCTGGTAAAAAAACAGCGGCTGGCCAACCCTCGCCACGGCTTCTATTTGATCCTGCGTCCTGAGGACCAGATGACCGGCGCTCCCGATCCCGTTCGCTGGATCGATCCCTTGATGAAGCACCAGGGCCTCGACTATCGCATCTCGCTGCTGCGAGCTGCGGCCTTCCACGGTTCATCGCACCAGGCCGCCATGGTCTTTCAGGTGGTTGTGCCCAAGCAGTTGCGAGATTTCGAGATCGGTCGCCACCGCCTCCAGTTTCTCTACCAGTCCCCCAAGGCCTTCGCAAAGCTCAATCAACCCGATCAGCTCGACCGGATGAAGAGTGATGCCGGCTTTGCCCAAGTGGCCGGCGTCGAGCTGACGTTGCTGGATTGCGCACGCTACTTCCACAAAGCCGCCGGCATCAATGGGGTTGCGCAGATCGCCAAGGACATTGGGGCCAAGGCCGAGCCGCGTACGCTCGCCAAAGCAGCCGCTGCCTATGAAAACTCGTCCGTGCGCCGACTGGGCTACCTGCTCGAACGGGCAGGGCACACGCGCCAAGCCAACGCACTGGAACCCTTCGTCAAGAAGGCCAAGACGGCGGTGCTGCTGGATCCTGCCGTCAAGCCCCTCATTGAATCCCTCTCCGAGCTTCACGAGAAAAATGCCCGGTGGAAGCTCGTGATCAATGAGCCCGTGGAGATCGACTTTTGATTCCGAGTTCCTACATCCAGGCCTGGAGCACGAAAGCCCCTTGGCCCGACGCGCGGCAGATCGAGCAGGATCTGATCATCAGCCGCGCGCTGTGCGACCTGTTCAACGCGCCGATGCTGAAGGGCAAGATTGCTTTTCGCGGTGGCACCGCGATCAACAAACTGTTGTTCAAGCAGCCTCTGCGCTATTCGGAAGATATCGATCTGGTGCAGACGCAGGCTGAGCCCATCGGCACGACAGTTGATGCGATCCGAGAAGCCCTGTCATGGCTCGGCAAGTGCAATCGCGAGCAGGCAGGTCATTCGATGCACCTGGTGTTCAAATTCACGCCCGAGGCTGATCTGCAGACGACGCTGAAGCTCAAGGTTGAGATCAATACCCGCGAGCATGAGCATCTGCTCGGTATCAAGTCGTATCCCTTCGCAGTGGAAAGCGACTGGTATCAGGGCGAGACCGAGATCGCGTCCTTTGAGCCCGAGGAGCTATTCGGCACCAAACTACGCGCATTACTGCAGCGGCGCAAGAACCGCGACCTCTTCGATCTGCATCACGGACTCGATCAACTCGCCATGGATCGGGACAAGCTCATCGCCTGCTTCGACCACTACCTGGCACTTGAAGGCAAACCCATCACGCGCGCCGTCGCCGAGCAGCGCATGCTGGAAAAGCTCACACGCAGCCTGATCGAAGACATCGCGCCACTACTGCCGGCTGGCGTCCGCTTCAACGACGATGATGCGATACAGGCTTTCGAGCGCGTCTGGGAGGAACTCATCGTCCGCATCAAGGGCGATGCGTGGAAGCTGACCGGCCAAGCGCTCGAAGAACTGCGTGCAAAGAAATATCCCGGCCTATTGAGCCGGTAAGGGAGAACCATGTATTCGGGCTGCCTGATGATGTTTTCATGGGCAATGGCGGCAGCTTACTGATCATAAAGCTGCCGGTGGAGAGAATCTGATGTCGGCCTGCTAATCGGCCAAAGCGCCGCTGGAGCATTTACAGTCACGCCTTTCGATGGTGAAGGACAGATCATGAAAATTCTAATCGTCGAAGACGAGCCCAAGACGGCGGCCTTCGTCCAGCGAGGCTTCGCCGAGGAAGGCTTTGTCGTCGATGTAGCCACGGACGGCGCGGACGGGCTGCATCTGGCGACGACCGGAGACTATGACGCCATCGTGCTCGATGTCATGCTGCCGCAACGCGACGGCTGGTCGGTGCTGCAGGCGATCCGGGAACATCGCCCCGACCAGCCTGTGATCCTGCTCACGGCGCTCGATGCCGTTTCGCACCGGGTGAAGGGTCTGACCGCCGGCGCCGACGACTATCTGGTCAAGCCCTTCGCTTTTTCGGAGCTGCATGCACGGGTGCGCAATCTCCTGCGACGGACGCCGGTTCGGCGTGCGGAGGAGTTGAACTACGATGATCTCGAAATGGATCGCGCGCGGCATCGGGCGGCGAGGTCAGGGCAACCGATCGACCTCGCGCCCCAGGAGTACCGCCTGCTGGAATATCTCCTGCGCCATCCGGGCGAGGTCTTGACCCGCACGCGGCTTGCCGAGCAGGTGTGGGACATGAATTTCGACGGCGACAGCAATGTGGTCGATGTGGCCGTCCGGCGTTTGCGGCGCAAGGTGGATGATCCTTTCGAGCACAAGTTGATTCACACCATACGCGGTGTCGGGTATGTGCTCGAAAGGCGGGACTGAGGCCGTGGCGGCGACAGAGGCTCGGAGCGTAGGCAAATCGGCATCGATCGCCACCCGGCTCACGCTTTGGTACGCGCTGCTCAGTATCGTGCTGATCGCTGCCGCGGGCGGCGTCATGTACTGGGTGTTGGCGGATCGCCTGCGCCAGGAAGACGACCAGTTGCTCGCCGGCCGGATTGCCGAGCTGCGGGCCATCCTGCTGCTGCACCCGACCGGCTCCGTCGAATTCAGGGAGGAAGTCCAACGCGAAGCGGCGATGTTGCCGGGCATCCAGGTCCAGGTGCTGGATTCGCAGGGGAAGATGGTCATTGAAGCCCCGGCCTCCCCGGCGGCGGTGTTCCAGCGCCGCAGTGCCGAGCGGTATCCACAAGGCGCGGAAGAGGCCCCCGGAAAGGAGTGGCTCGCCGCCGATGGTGGCGTCTATCTCGTCAAGTCGGCCCAGGTCTCGGTCGGCAGCGGCTACGCCGTGAAGGTAGCGATGAGCCGTTCCAAGGAAGAAGACCTGCTCGCCGCTTACCGGCGAATCCTGTGGTTGGCTATCTCTGCCGCTCTGGTCCTGGCTGTCGCCGCCGGCTACCTGATTGCCCGGCGCGAGATGCGGCCCGTCACCAGATTGGCGGCGATCATCGCCGACCTGGGCGCGGCGCAGCTCCATCGCCGGGTCAGCGACGACGCCTGGCCGAGGGAACTGAAACCGCTCGCCACTAACTTCGATCAACTGCTGGCGCGGCTGGAGGAATCCTTCGCGCGAATGTCCCAGTTCTCGGCCGATATCGCGCACGAATTGCGCACTCCGCTGCACATCCTACAAGGCGAAGCCGAACTGGCGTTGACCAAGGCGAGTTCAAATGAGGCGTACCGGGCCTGCATCGAATCCGCCGCGGAGGAATATCAGCGCCTGACGCGGATGGTGGATGCGCTGCTGTTCCTCGCCCGCGCCGAACAGCCGGATGCCCAGTTGGACAGGAAGCCGTTGCAACTCGAACAGGAGGTCGCCGCCGTCTGCGATTTCTACCAAGCCATGGCGGACGAGCAGGCGGTGGCCCTGGTCGCTCGCGGCAAGGGAGAGGTCGTGGCGGATGGCGGCCTGTTGCGCCGGGCACTGGGCAACCTCATCGCCAATGCGCTGCGCCATACGCCCAGCGGGGGGCAAATCGTCGTCGAGGCGAGGCAGACAGCGGATGGTGCGGCCGAGATTGCGGTCAGTGACAGCGGAGAAGGCATCGCGGCGGATGACCTGCCCCATGTGTTCGACCGCTTCTACCGTGCCGATGGCGCCCGTTCGCGGCAGGGCGCCGGCACGGGCCTGGGCCTGGCCATCGTCAAGTTCATCATGCAGTTGCATGGCGGAACGGTGTCGATCCAAAGCGAGCTTCATCGTGGCACGACCATCACCTTGGCCTTCCCGGCGGCGACCATTCTTGGGGCGCCGCGGAACACGGAAAAAATCATACGCTAAGAGCTGCGGTGCACTTTGTCGAACAGCCTGGTTACGGTGTTGCTGGCGGGTGCGACGTCCGGAGCGATTGGTGCATCGCTCAGTCGCCCCGGCTGCGCAGCAGGGCCAAGGTGCCCAAGGCCATCAGCGCCGCTGCCAAGCCAAAACCGGCCGTCGGGGAAACCGATGTCCACACCACACCGACCGTCGCGCTGGAGACGAACTTGGCCGCGCCGTTCACCGTGCCGAGCGCGCCGTAGCTCATGGCCAGCGTCTCCGCCCGAACCATCTCGGCCGTGACGGTGGGCTCCAGCGCTTCCTGAACGGTGACATACAAGCCGGCAACGAAGAAGACGCCCGCCAGCAGCGGCACGCTGTCGACGCCCAGCCAGAACGCGAGCGCGGTCAGTGCGGCGGTGAGCGCGCCCAGCACGTAGCCCGCGACCAGCACCGGCAGGTGGCCGATCCGATCCGCCACCGCGCCCACCGGGTAGGACATGGCGACCTGCACAACATTGCGCCACACGTAGAGCAGACCCGCCACCTGTGCCGCCCGGATCACCCCCATCGAAGGCGTCAGCATGGTCGTGGCGGCGAGAATAAGCAAGCTGTGGGAGAAGTCGCCGATACCGAACAGACCGACCGCGCCGAGGTAGCGCTTGAAGCGCGCCGGCAAGCCGCGCAGCGAGCCGAAGAATTTCAGGGCCGGGTTCGGCGAATGCTGCGGGTCCTGAACCAGCGTCAGGAAGGCCAGCACCGCCAGCGCGCCCGGAATCACGGACCACCACAAGACCAACCGGAACGGCCCGGCTTCACCATTCCAGTGCAAGCCCTGCGCCCAACCCAGCAAAGCCACGCCCAGCAGCGGGCCGGCGACGGCGCCGATGGTGTCGGCGGCGCGGTGAAAGCCGAAGGCGCGGCCGCGTGTTTCGGGCGACACCGCCTGGATCACGATGGCATCGCGCAGCGGACCACGCAGCCCCTTGCCGAACCACGAAACAATGCGGCCGAGCAACAACAAGGGCCAGCCGGCCGCCAATGCAATCAGTGCCTGTCCGACCGGGGTCAGGCCGTAGCCGACCAGTACCAGCAGCTTGCGGTGGCCGAGCTTGTCGGCGATGTAGCCCGAGACCATCTTGGTGAAGGCGGCCACCGCATCGGCGACGCCCTCGATGAGACCCAGCGCGGCCGCCGGGATGCCGAGCACGGCCAGAAAGCCGGGCAGGATGACGGTGGTCGTCTCGTAGCAGAAGTCGCCCAGGGCGCTGGTGACCCCCGCGCCGGTGACGGTGCGGTTGAGCCATCCTTTCGGTGGTGTCCCTGTTGTGGCTGCCAATGCGGCTTCGTTGCGTTCAGTCATTTACTGATTCCTTCTTGGCGACGGTTTCGCCGGTGCGCTTGCCTCCCCAGCTTGGCTGAGATCAGCCGAAAGCAGGCCGGACAAATCTGCTGGGCTTCAAGCACGCGGACGCACCACCGTCACCGCGCAGGGCGCATAGGCGATGACCTGGCGCGCCACCGAGCCGATCAGCCAGCGCTCGAACAGGCCGTGGCCGCGATGGCCGACGACGATGTGGTCGATGCCGTGCTCTTCCGCGTAGAGCACGATGGTCTCCGCGGGGTGCCCCACCTTCACCTCGAAATGCGAGCTCAGCTTGTCGGCACGAGCCTTCAACGGTTGCAGGATGCGGGCATGGTGGCGGCGCGATTGTTCCAGCACCGCCTCGGTTTCAACTTCCTCGCCAAACTCGGGCGGGCGGGCTACTGCGAGCACGTGAAGTTCCGCGCCGTACTTGACGGCGAGATCGAGAGCGAAATCGAAGGCGGCCTTGGACGATTCCGAACCGTCGAAGGCGATAAGCAGTTTATTGATCATGTCTGGTCTCCAGAAGCACGGGATGGCAACAGATGGTGCGGGAGGAAGAAGGCGTTGGCGATCAGCGTCGGCACCACGGCGCTGCCGACCACCGCTGCCACGATGGCCGAATACTCGGCCTGGTTGATGACCCCGTGGGACAGGCCAAACAGGGCCGAGATGGTGCCGAAGGTAAGGCCGGTGGACATCAGCAGCGTGGTGTACATGGCCTCCTGCTTCGGCGACTTGTACAACAGTGTCGCCGGATACACGCCCGCCAGCTTGGCCCCCATCTTGGTCAGCAGCAGGACCACGAAGCCCAGCGGCGCGGCGGCCAGCGCCGGCAGCGACACCAGCAAGCCGGCGCGGATGAAGTAGAACGGCGTCAGGAAGCCCAGGGTCAGGGTGCGCAGCCGCCGCACCAGGGCGTGGTCCTTGCCCACCGTGCCGGCCAGCACCATGCCCACCAGGTAGGCAGGCAACACCGCCTCGCTGCCGGCCCAGCCGGCGAGCGCGCCCAAGCCGAACAGGCAGAGCATCAGGAACTTCGCCTCCAGTTCCGAGGGCCGGTTGCCATAGCGCTTGAAGAAACGCGGTACCACCCGGGGCAGGATGAAAGCGGCGGCGACGATCCCGGCCACGAATACCAGGGTCTTCCAGGTGAATGGCGAGAACAGCAGGCCCAGCGCGATCACGGTCGCGAGGTCGTTGACGAAGCAGGCGGCCAGCACGCCTTTGCCGTAGTCGGTGGTGTTGAGGCCGAACTCCAGCATCACCGCATAGACCACCGCCACCGAGGTGGTGGACATGGCGACGCCCGCCAGCCAGCTCTGCTGGATGCCCCAGCCGAGCAGCCAGTGGGCCGCTGCCGCGCAGATCAGAAAGGGCGCGATAAAGCCGACCAGACCAATGCCCAGGGTCGGTTTCCACTGGCGCTTGAACACCGCCGGGTCCAGTTCCGCGCCGGCCAGGAAGGTGAGCAGGATGGCCCCGGCCCCGGACAGGAACTTGATCCACGTGGCATCGCCCGCCAGCAGCGCTCCGCCAAGGGCGGCGCCGATGACGAGTTGGGCCACGGTACCCACTATGATTTCCGACAGCGCGGTGGCAACGCGCATCCAGATCGACAGCATCGTGGCCACCAGGGCCAGCCCCAGCCACAGCGCCGCCTGTGCCCAGATTGCGGTCATGGCGCGCTCCTAGCTGTTTTCCGGCGGATCGCCGGATTCGGGGTTCACCACGCCGAAGCGGGCCGGGATGTGGGCGTAGAAGGCGCGCAGCTTTTCCTTATGTAGCAGGTCCAGCAACTTTGCCGACTCCGCTTCGGTGACGACGAACTCCACCTCCACCGCGAGATTGCCGGCCAGTTCGAAGAAATGATCCTCCATCAGATGATGGTGATGACCGAAACCGGCCATGGCGCGAAACGCCGTGCCGCCCCGGATGCCCAAGCTGTTGGCCGCATCGAGCAGCCATTCCCAAGCCAGCTTGCCGTGGCAGCGCTGATTCTCGTGCAGGTAAAACCTCAGAAAACAGCCTTCCATTTCGACCCCTTTCAATAATTCTGTTTGGATGGAATCACGCCCCGTACGCCGCCGCGTGGGTTGGCCACGTCGCCCCGGTAGCGGGGGATGAGATGCAGATGGACGTGAAAGATGGTTTGTCCCGCCATGTCGCCGACGTTGATGCCCAGGTTATAGCCGTCGGGATGAAACTCGGCGTCGAGCCATGCCTTGGCGGCGTCGGCCAGTTCGAACATCGCCTGCCGCTCCTGCGCCGAGGTATCGAACCAGCCAGCCACGTGGCGACGGGGCAGGACGAGCAGATGGCCGGGACTGACCGGAGATTGGTCGCGGATCACATAGGCCAGATCGTTCTCCAGCAGAACCTCCGCCGGCTGGCAGAACGGGCAAGCGGCGTTCATGCCGCGCCTCTTGCCCAGGCCACGGTGGCGATGCCGGCCAGGGTCATCAGCACCGAGCCGATCACGTGCGTCGCCACCGAGGCCAGCGCCCAGGATGGCCGTCCCTGTTGCAGCAGGGTGGCGATTTCGGCAGAGAAGGTGGAGAACGTCGTCAGCCCGCCGCAGAAGCCGGTCACGACGAGGAGCCGCCATTCAGGCGCGAGGCCAGGCAAGGCGGAGAAGAAAGCGAGTCCCAGGCCGATGACGTAGCCGCCGATCAGGTTGGCGGCCAGCGTGCCGGGAGGAACGGTGGGGAAGAGTGCGTTGAGCTTGAGGCCCAGCTGCCAGCGCAGCACGGCGCCGAACGCGGCGCCGAGGGCAATGGCGAAGACGGATTTCCACATGCGTCTGTCCTTGAAAAGCGATCATTTTTCACGGACAGCCAAATGCCTACACCGCCCGTGCCGGGTTCGTGTAGGCATCATCAGCCGGTTATCCCGGCGGTTATGAGGAGGCATGCCATCTCCTGTACGGGCACATTCTCCCATGCATCCGGGTGAACTGGAAAGTCTCTGTAGGGTGCTGTGTGTAGAACGGGCGTTCGATAGCGTAGGGGTGAATGTCTCTTGAGGGATGCATTTGCCGAAGGGCAAAGCAGGCATCCAACGGCTCCTTGCCGTCGTACTCTGGGGGTTAGCAAGACGTCCGGGTCTCCGGCGGCCGCGCTCCGATGCGTGACGCGGCAACAGAGGCGCTCGGACGAAGCTGTTTTGTGACGTCGAAAGATGACCAAACGGTCAGGTTCCGGTCACGTTCCGGTTTCCCCGCGTCGCTTACTCTTCTGCCGTCCGAGCCGTCGCTCTATGCGGTATCGGCTCATTCCGTATGTCTATCCGCGAAGAATGGGAAGATGAAGCGCTTACCGATCACGCTCCTGGTGCTCCTCACCGGCTGCGCCAGCTATACCGCTAAACCGCTCGATCCCGGCGGACAGCAGACGGCCCTCGAAGCCCGGCGCCTGGATGCCCCGCAGGTTCGGCAATTTGTCGAGCGCAGTCTGGGGCATGAACTCGCACCCTGGCCGCCGAAAGCCTGGGATCTCGACGCGCTGACCCTGGCGGCCTATTCCTTCCATCCCGACCTGGACCGTGCCCAAGCCCAGCAACTGGTGGCCGAAGCCGCCATCGTCACGGCAGGCGCACGCCCGAATCCGACGGCCGGGGTCTCGTTTCAACGCAACATGGATGCACCGGCGGGGCAGTCGCCATGGACCAACGGCCTGGGCCTCGATATCCCGATCGAGACGGCCGGCAAGCGCGACTACCGCATCGACCAGGCACGTTATCTTGCCCAAGCCGCAAAGCTCAGGGAAGCCGAGGCCGTGTGGCAGGTGCGCAGCCGCGTGCGGGCCAGTCTCCTGGCGGCCTATCCGACCGAGGCCCTGGTGCGCCGGCAACGCGATCTGCAGGAAGGGATCGCCCGGATGCTGGAACGCCGGTTTGCCGCAGGCTTCGCGTCCCAGCCCGAACTGACACAGGCGCGCCTCACCCTCGATCGGTCCATCCTGGCCCTGCGCGAAAACCAGAAACAGGGCGCCGAAAACCTCGCCCGGCTCGCCGCGGCCGTGGGCGTTCCCGCAGCCGCTCTCCAAGGGGTCGAGATTTCCTACGATACGTTCGAGCAGCTGCCGCCCGTCTCGGCCTTGCCGCCGGCGGAAGTGCGGCGCGCGGCCCTGCTGAGCCGGCCCGACGTGCTGGCCGCCCTCGCCGACTACGAGGCCAGCCAATCCGCGCTGCAACTGGAAATCGCCAGGCAGTATCCGGACGTCGCGCTCGGCCCCGGCTACGTTTGGGACGCCGGCCAGGTGAAATGGTCGCTCGGTCTCTCCCTCGTGCTGCCGTTGCTCAACCGCAACGAAGGCCCCATCGCCGAGGCCAAGGCACGCCGCGAGCAGGCCGCCGCGGCCTTCCTGGCCGTCCAGGCCAAGGCAATCGCCGAAGTCGACGAGGCCCTGGCCGGCTACGGCCATGCGGTGCAGATGGTCGAAACGGCCGAAGCCCTGCTGCGCGGTCAGCAGAAAACCGAGCGCGCAGTCGCCGCGGCCTTCCGAGCGGGCGAGTCCGACCGTCTGGCCTGGCTCTCGGCGCAGTACGAAACCGCGACGGCCGAACTGGCCCGGGTCAATGCCTTGTCTCAAGCCCAGCAGACGCTGGGACGCCTGGAGGACGCGCTGCGCCGGCCGATCGGCCCCCATGCGCTGGCCGTGACGGCGGACCAGGTCATTTCGTCGAAACCCCGTCCCTACGAGGAACAACCATGAGAAAAAAACCATTCATCGTGATCGGTATCGGCGCGCTGGTGGCCGGCCTGGCTGTCTGGGGATTTCTGGCGGGGCGCGAGGAACTCGCTATCGAACAGAAGCGTGAGAAACCCGTCAACGCGCCGTCCCGCGTCGTCGCCCAGGACGGCGGCACGGCGCTGGTCTTCGATGCGGACACCCAGAAGCGGGCCGACATCGCCGTGGCCGCCGTGCAGCAGACCGCCCGCCGCGGAGAGATCGCGGCGCTGGCCGCGGTGCTGCCGCTCCAGGAACTCATCGATCTGCGCAACGCCTTTGTCGCCGCCACCGCCCAGTTGGAGCGGACCCGGGCAGCGATGGAGGCGTCGCGCCGCGAATTTGAGCGGATCGAGGCGCTGCACAACGATGACAGCAACGTCTCGGACAAGGTGTTGGAGGCCGCGCGAGCCACATGGCGTGGCGACGAGGCGGTAGCACGCGCGGCCGCCGAGGCGTTGGGCACCGTCGAGCGCGGCGCCCGGCAAAAATGGGGGGCTGCGTTGGTTGAGGCGATGGCAAAAGACACGCCGCTGTTCCGGGATTTGGCGGAACAACGGCAAGTGTTGCTGCGGGTCGCGGTGTCGGCGGGTAGCAGCCTGGCGAAGCCGCCCGTCACCGTGAGGGTCGACGCTGGCGATGGCGCCTATCGAACCGGCAAGCTGATTTCCGCCGCGCCCCAGGCCGACCCGCGCACCCAGGGGCCGACTTTCTTCTACGCCGCCTCGACAAACGGGCTGCTGCCGGGCACCACGCTCACCGCCAACCTGCCAGCGGGCGCCGAACAGCCGGGCGGCATCGTGCCGGCCGACGCCGTGGTGTGGTGGCAGGGCAAGTCCTGGGTGTATCTGCAAAGCGCGCCTGACCGTTTCGTGCGGCGCGAGTTGCCGCCGGCGATGGCCATCGACCAGGGCTGGTTCGTGCCGGGTGGGTTCCAGGGCGCGCGCCTGGTGGTGCGCGGCGCCCAGAGCCTGCTCTCGGAAGAGTTGCGCGCGCAGATTCAGGTCGGCGAGGAAGGCGAATGAGACACGCATCCCGCGCCGGCTGGCTCGCCGCCATCGTCGGCTTTTCCCTGCGCTACAAGGGCGTCGTGATCGCGCTGGCCGTGCTGCTGGCGGGCTACGGGTTCTATGCGTTCAGCGGGGCCAAGTACGACGTGTTCCCCGAGTTCGCCCCGCCCCAGGTGAACATTCAGACCGAGGCCCCGGGCCTCGCCTCGGAACAGGTGGAGGTGCTGGTCACCCAGCCGATCGAGAACGCCATCAACGGCGTGGCGGGGGTCGAGGCGCTGCGCTCCCAGTCCATTCAGGGCCTGTCGGTGATCACCGTCACCTTCGACCCCAAGAGTGACATCTGGCGCGACCGCCAGAACGTCAGCGAGCGCCTGGCGGCCCTGGCCACGCAGTTGCCGCACGGTGTCCAGGTGCCAGGCATGTCGCCGCTGACTTCCTCCACCAGCGTCGTGATGGTCATCGGCCTGACTTCGGAAAAGCGTTCGCTGATGGACCTGCGCACGTTGGCCGACTGGACGCTCAAGCAGCGCCTGCTCGCCGTGCCGGGTGTGGCCAAGGTGGCGGTGTTCGGCGGCGAGGCAAAGGAGTTTCAGATCCAGGTGAGGCCCGAGCGGCTCGCCAAGTATGGGCTGGCGCTCGGTGACGTGCTGGATGTCGCGCGTCGCGCCACCGGCACGCGCGGCGCCGGGTTCATCGACAACGCCAACCAGCGCATCGTCCTGCAAACCTACGCCCAATCCCTGAGCGTCGAGCAGCTTGCACGCACGGTCGTCAGGCAAGAGGGCGGGGCCAACCTGACGCTCGCCGACGTCGCCGAGGTGCGCGAAGCGCCCGAGCCGCCCATCGGCGCCGCCCTGGTGGGCGGTACACCGGGCGTGCAACTGGTGATTTCCGAGCAGTATGGCGCCAACACCCTGGCGGTCACGGAAGCCGTGGAGCGGGCGCTGGCCGAGGTGCGTCCCGTCCTGGAAGGCCAGCAGGTCACGTTGCACGCCGACGTGTTCCGGCCGGCGAACTTCATCACCATCGCTACCCAGAACGTGCAGCATTCGCTGATCCTCGGCGCCATTCTGGTGGTGGCCGTGGTCGCATTGTTCCTGTTCAACTGGCGCACCTCGGCCATCGCGCTCACTGCGATCCCGCTCTCCCTGCTCGCCGCGGTCACCGTCCTGGAGGGCCGCGGCATCAGTCTCAACACCATGACCCTCGGCGGCCTGGCCATCGCCATCGGCCTGCTGGTGGACGATGCGATCATCGTGGTGGAGAACATCTATCGACGCCTGCGGGAAAATCGCCATCAGGCGCAACCCGCACCGGTTCTGGAGGTGGTGCTCGACGCCGTGTTGGAGGTGCGAAGCGCCGTGGTGTACGCCACCTTTGCCATCGCCCTGGTGTTCCTGCCGGTGCTGACCATGCCGGGGATCGCCGGACGGCTGTTCTCGCCGCTGGCCATCGCCTATCTGCTGGCGACGCTGGCGTCGTTGGTGGTCGCCGTTACCGTCACCCCGGCGCTCTGCCTCTCGCTGCTGCCCGGCAGCGCGCTGCCTGAGCATGACGCCGCTATTGCCCACTGGCTGAAGGAGAGATACCGGAACCTCATCGCGGGGGTCGAGCACCACTACCGCGTCATCATCGCGACAGTCGGCATGCTCACCCTGGCCGGGCTAGCGATGCTCCCATTCTTTGGTGGCAGTTTCCTGCCCGAGCTCAAAGAGGGGCATTACATCCTGCACATGTCCGCGGTACCCGGAACCTCCATCGCCGAGTCGCTGCGCATCGGCCGCCAGGTTTCGGCGGAACTCCTCAAGCTCCCTTCGGTGCGGGCGGTGAGCCAACGGGTCGGACGTGCCGAAAAGGCCGACGATACCTGGGGTACCCACTACAGCGAGTTCGATGTCGACCTGAAGCCGTTGTCAGGCGAGGGGGCGGAGGTCGCCCAGGCGGATATCCGCAATGCCTTGGCGCACATTCCGGGGGTGAGCTTCGCGCTCAAGACCTTCCTCAGCGAACGGGTCGAGGAGACCCTCTCGGGGTACACGGCAGCAGTGGTGGTCAATATCTATGGCAACGATCTCGATACGCTCGATGCTGAAGCCCAGCGCGTCGCCCAAGCCCTGGGCCGGGTTCCGGGCGCGACCGAGGTGCAGGTCCAGTCACCCCCCGGTGCGCCCGAACTGGGCATCCGGGTCCGCCCGGAAGCGTTGGCGCGCTGGGGTTTCGACGCGGTGGATGTGCTGGATGCCGTCGAGACGGCCTTCCAGGGTGCGGTCGTCGGGCAGGTGTACGACGGCAGCCGGGTCTTCAACGTGAGTGTGATCCTGCCGCCCGCGGCCCGCCGCAACATCGCCGATGTGCGAGCGCTGCCGCTGCGCAACGCGGCGGGCGCCTTCGTGCGCCTCGACCAACTCGCCGACGTGTACGCAACCTCCGGCCGCTACGTCGTGCTGCACAACGGGGCGCGACGTGTACAAACCATCACCTGCAACGTCGCCGGGCGAGACGTGACTTCCTTCGTGGCGGAGGCGAAACAAAGCCTGGCGGCTAACGTGCATCTGAGCCCGGGCACCTATTTGGAGTTCGGCGGCGCTGCCGCAGCCCAGGCTGCCTCCCTTCGCGACTTGCTGGTGCACTCGGTCATTGCGGCCGTGGCCCTCGTTCTGCTGCTCTGGATCGTGCTGGGGCACCCGCGCAACCTGGCACTGGTGCTGCTCAATCTGCCCTTCGCCCTGGTGGGCGGGGTACTGGCCGTCTTCGCCACCGGCGGCGGCATCTCGCTCGGCTCCATGGTCGGCTTCGTGACCTTGTTCGGCATCACTCTGCGCAACTCGGTGATGCTGCTCTCCCACTACGAGCATCTGGTGAGCGTCGAGGGTATGACCTGGGGGCCGGAGGCCGCCGCGCGCGGCGCAGTGGAGCGCCTGACGCCGATCCTGATGACGGCCCTCGCCACGGCGTTGGGCCTCTTGCCGCTGGCAATCGGCAGCGGTGATCCGGGCCGCGAGATCGAAGGTCCGATGGCACTGGTGATCCTGGGTGGACTGTTTACCTCCACCACACTCAACCTGCTGGTGATGCCGAGCCTGGCGCTGCGTTACGGACGATTCGCGTCGGGCAGCGGGAGATGAGCCAAAACGATTGCCAGCGGAATTCCATGGACTGATCGACGGCCTTCCGACTATCCATCCCGTAGAGAAAATCAGAAAGCTGCCGTTCGGTGAGGGCTTTTTGACCTACGTCCGGTAACGGACACCTAGTGGAAGTCCTCTGCTCAAATCTCCAGCGTCGCCTTCGGCCGAGAAGCGGGCCGACCGGCAAAAAGTCCCAATGGCAGGTTCGGGATCCGTTAGCTGTCGTTCTTCGCACTCGATTTTTGTGGACGCTATCTGCCCTTCAGCCAAGCCGGCGGGGCGTTGCTGTCCCGCAATGCTTAGCCCAGTCGTCCATCAATTTCCGACGTTTATCGAAAAGGTCACCGCGGCGGTAGGCGGCTTCCACTTTGTTGCCGATGGTGTGAGCCAGGGCCATTTCCACCACTTCTGACGGGTAGGCTGTTTGCTCGGCTGCCCAGTCCCGGAATGATGAGCGGTAGCCGTGGACAGTCAGGTCGCCTCGGCCCATACGCTTTAATACAGCGATCAGGCTCATGTCGGACAGGGCTTTGTTATTCATGCCGGGAAACACAAGATCGGTGTCGACTCCCCGTGGGAGGGCTTTGAGAATTTTCAGGGCTTTGTTGGAAAGGGGGACACGGTGTTCCTTACCGGCTTTCATACGATCACCTGAGATGATCCAGGCGCTAGCTTGTAGATCAATTTCGGCCCATGTGGCCCCGCGTACTTCACCCGAACGGGCAGCGCACAGGATGGTGAATTCCAATGCTCTGGCACTGATGCCTTCCATCTTTGCCAACTCGGCCATGAAGCTCCCCACCTCACCGTAAGGCAGGGCGGTATGGTGTGCCACCTTCTGGATTTTAGAGGGTTGAGCCAGTAGAGTGTCCAGGTGACCTTTCCAACGTGCCGGATTTTCACCTTGCCGATAACCGCGCACCGTCGCCCAGGACAGGACATTCTCAATGCGCCCGCGCAAACGGCTGGCGGTTTCTGTTTTTGTTTTCCAGATTGGCTCCAGAACTTTAAGCACCAGCCCTGTGTCCACACTTGCGACGTTCAAGGCGCCGATGATTGAAGTTGCGTAGGTATCCAGCGTGTTTGCCCACTGCTGGCGATGCTTGGCATTTTTCCAGCTGTCGCTATGAGCATCCAGGTAAGCTGTCACGCATTGCGAGAAGGTCATTGCCTTGGCGCGTTCTGCTGCCAGAGCGGAACGTTTGGCGCGGCGGACCTCTATCGGATCAAGCCCATGATCTACCTGTTCACGAATATGGCGCGCCTTCTCTCTAGCACCTGCCAGAGTGACATCCGGAAAACCACCCAGACCCATATCCCGTCGTTTACCCGCAATCACCTTGCGGAGTATCCAGGAGCGTGCACCTGTACCGGATACCTGAAGGGCCAAGCCAGCGACCCCACCGACGAAGTACAAACCCGCTTTAGTCAGCCGATTAACTTCCAAGGCGGATAATTCCTTTGCTTTTTTACCCATCATAATACCCATCAATTGGAGTAAGATTTGATGATAGTTCGTGAGGCGAAATGAAACAACAATTTTGACTAAATACGAATAAATACAGCTTACTACAATGACTTATGAGATTTGTTTAGACGGCATGAAACATGGCGGAGGCAGACACCCTCTCCGCCAATTACCGTCCAGTCGCTTTAGGCGCTTGAATTTACTGGAAGTCTTGTAAATGAACGGACGGCATCAACGCGGCAGCTACTTCGGCATATTGCCCGGATTCGGCCAGCCGACGTAAAAACAACATTCCCGATATTGCCAAAAGCGCAAACCTGTGTAGGTGACGCACGCGAGAACTCGATACCGATTCGAATACTCGCGTCGTGCTGGCCCGCTCTCGACAGTTGATGTAGCCGGCAAGATGGGCGAGTCAGACCTCGCTCACGGCTGTCATGTGCGATACCCCGTTCTGGTCCACGCTGTCGATGCGTACGGTGTAGCCCCACAGGCGGGCGACGTGGCGCAGCATCTCCGGTGTCGACTCGCCCAGAGGGCGGCGGTCGTGCATGTAGTGACGCAGACTGAGTGAGCGGTCGCCGAAAACGTCGACTTCGTAGACCTGGATGTTCGGCTCGCGATTGCCGAGGTTGTATTGCTCGGCGAGCTGCTGGCGAACGGCGCGGTAGCCGGCGTCGTCGTGGATCGCGGTGACCTCCAGCTTCTCCTCGGTATCGTCGTCGACCATGGTAAACAGCTTGAAGTCGCGGATCAGCTTGGGCGAGAGGTACTGCGCGATGAAGCTCTCGTCCTTGAAGTTGCGCATGGCGAAATCCAGCGACTTCACCCAGTCGCTGCCAGCCAGTTCGGGGAACCAGCGGCGATCCTCCTCGGTGGGGTGCTCGCAGATACGGCGCAGATCGGTGAACATGGCGAAGCCCAGCGCATAGGGATTGATGCCGTTGTAGTGGCGGCTGTTGTAGGGCGGCTGGTAGACCACGTTGGTGTGGCTTTGCAGGAACTCCATCATGAAACCGTCGGTGAGCTTGCCTTCCTCGTACAGGTGGTTGAGCAGCGTGTAGTGCCAGAAGGTGGCCCAGCCCTCGTTCATGACCTGGGTCTGGCGCTGCGGGTAGAAATATTGCGCGATCTTCCTGACGATGCGGACGATCTCGCGCTGCCAGGGCTCGAGCCGCGGCGCGTTCTTTTCGATGAAATACAGCAGGTTCTCCTGCGGTTCGCTGGGGAAGCGGGCCGCGAGTTTTTCCTGCCCGGCCACCTGCCTGGTCGGCAGGGTGCGCCATAGGTCGTTGACCTGTGATTGCAGGTAGGCTTCGCGCTCGGTCTGGCGCAGCTGCTCCTTGGCCATCGACAGCCGGGCCGGGCGCTTGTAGCGGTCGACGCCGAGGTTCATCAGGGCGTGACAGGAATCGAGCAACTCCTCGACCGCTTCCTCGCCGTGACGCTGCTCGCATTCGGCGATGAAGTTGCGGGCGAACACCAGGTAGTCGAGGATGCCTTCCGCATCGGTCCAGGTGCGGAACAGATAGTTGCCCTTGAAGAAGGAATTGTGGCCATAGGCGGCATGAGCGATCACCAGCACCTGCATGGTCATCGTGTTCTCTTCCATCAGATAGGCGATGCAGGGGCTGGAGTTGATGACGATCTCATAGGCCAGTCCCATCTGGCCGCGCTTGTAGCCGCGCTGGGTGGCGATGAATTGCTTGCCGTAGGACCAGTGGTGATAGCCCACCGGCATGCCGACCGATGAGTAGGCGTCGATCATCTGCTCGGAGGTGATGATCTCGATCTGGCTGGGGTAGGTGTCGAGGCCGTAGTGCGCGGCCACCCGCGCGATCTCTCTGTCGTAGCAGTCGAGCAGTTCGAAGCTCCACTCGGAGCCTTCGGACAGGACCTGGCGCGAAGTGGTGGGCGGGGTCGGCGCGATGTCGGATTCCATTTCGGGTTCCATCTCAGGCCACCTTCTTCCTGAACAGTTCGCGGAATACCGGATAGATATCTTCCAGCGTGAGAATGCGCTGCATGGCGAAGCGCGGGCTCGCCGCCTTCACCCGCTCGTACTCGTGCCACAGGCTTTGCGGCTCCTCGGCCTCGATCTCCACATAGGCGTAGTACTGCGTCAGCGGCAGGATGCTATGCAGCAGCTCGCGGCAGCGCGGCGAGTCATCCTCCCAGTTGTCACCGTCAGAAGCCTGAGCAGCGTAGATGTTCCAGTTGGCGCTCGGATAGCGCTCAAGGATGATGTCGCGCATCAGCTCGAGGGCGCTCGATACCACGGTGCCGCCGCTTTCGCGCGAACTGAAGAAGTCTTCCTCGTCGACTTCCTTGGCTACGGTGTGGTGGCGGATGAACACCACGTCGATGCGTTCGTAACTCTTGGTGAGAAAGAGATAGAGCAGCATGAAGAAACGCTTGGCGATGTTCTTGCGGTCCTCGTCCATCGAGCCCGACACGTCCATCAGGCAGAACATCACGGCCTGGCTGCTGGGCGTCGGCTGCTCGACCCGGTTGGCGTAACGCAGGTCCCAGGTGTCGATGAAAGGAACGGCAGCAAGCCGGGCCTTGAAGGACGCGATTTCCTCGCGCAGTTCATCGGCCTCCGCGCTCGTACCCAGCCCGTTCGCTTCCAGTTCGGCAAGTTTTTCCTCGGCCTCCCGCAGCGCGTCGCGCGGACCGGCCGCCATGGCGAGCCGGCGCCCAATGGCCTGCTTCATCGAGCGCACCACGTGCAGGTTGGACGGGTTGCCCTGGCTGACAAAGCCGGCACGGGCCTTCTTCACTTCGGGGACGGCGGCAAGCTGTTTCTTCACCAGGTCCGGCAGTGCCAGATCCTGGAAGAAATAATCCATGAACTCTTCCTTGGACAGCTCGAATACGAAGTCGTCCATGCTCTCGTCGGCCGGGCCTCCGCCGCTGCCGGTTCCCCCTCCGCCCTCGGGACGATCCACCCGGTCGCCGGTGACGAAGTCGCGATTGCCCGGCAGCACGATGTTGCGGCGCCCACCGGGACCATGATGGAAGATGGGCTCGGACAGATCCTTGGAGGGAATGGAAATCTTCTCGCCGCGTTCCATATCCGTCACCTTGCGCCCGGACACGACTTCCGACGCAGCCTTGCGGATCTGCGCCTTGAAGCGGCGCAGGAAACGCTGCCGGTTGACGGCGCTGCGGTTCTTGCCGGAGAGACGACGGTCTACAAGCCGGTTCATGGCCTACCTTTCAGGACGCCTTTCTTGCGCGCAGATACCACTCGGCCAGCAGGCGCACCTGCTTGTCGGTGTAGCCCTTGTCGACCATGCGCTGGACAAAGTCCTGGTGCTTTTTCTGCTCTTCGCTGGACGCCTTGGCGTTGAACGAGATCACCGGCAACAGGTCTTCGGTGCTGGAGAACATGCGTTTCTCGATCACCGCGCGCAGTTTCTCGTAACTGGTCCAGGCCGGGTTCTTGCCATGATTCTGGGCGCGGGCACGCAGCACGAAGTTGACCACTTCATGGCGGAAGTCCTTCGGATTGGCGATGCCGGCCGGCTTCTCGATCTTCTCCAGTTCGGTATTGAGCTGCGCACGGTCGAGGATCTCGCCGGTGTCCGGGTCGCGGAATTCCTGGTCCTGGATCCACATGTCCGCGTAGGTCACGTAGCGGTCGAAGATATTCTGCCCATATTCCGAGTAGGACTCGAGGTAGGCGGTCTGCAGCTCCTTCTCGATGTATTCGGCGTAATGCGGCGACAGATACTCCTTCAGGTAGGCGATGTAGCGCTGTTCCACCTCGGGCGGCAATTGCTCCTGCTCGATCTGCTGTTCCAGCACGTAGAGCAGGTGCACCGGGTTGGCGGCGACCTCGCTGTGGTCGAAATTGAATACGCGCGACAGGATCTTGAAGGCGAAGCGGGTCGAGATGCCGGTCATGCCTTCGTCGACACCGGCGAAGTCGCGGTACTCCTGATAGCTCTTGGCCTTGGGATCGGTGTCCTTGAGGTTTTCTCCGTCGTAGACGCGCATCTTGGAATAGATACTGGAGTTTTCAGGCTCCTTCAGGCGGGTCAGGACCGAGAATTGCGCCAGCATTTCCAGCGTGCCGGGCGCGCAGGGCGATTCCGACAGCGAGCTGTGCTGCAGGAGCTTCTCGTAGATCTTCACTTCCTCGGAGACGCGGAGGCAGTAGGGCACCTTGACGATGTAGATGCGGTCGAGGAAGGCTTCGTTGTTCTTGTTGTTGCGGAAGGTGGTCCATTCCGACTCGTTGCTGTGCGCCAGCACGACGCCGTCGAAGGGGATCGCGCCGAAACCCTCGGTACCCTTGTAGTTGCCTTCCTGGGTGGCAGTCAGGAGCGGATGCAGCACCTTGATCGGCGCCTTGAACATCTCGACGAATTCCATCAGGCCCTGGTTGGACAGGGAAAGCCCGCCCGAATAGCTGTAGGCGTCGGGATCGTCCTGCGAGTATTTTTCAAGCTTGCGGATATCTACCTTGCCGACCAGTGAGGAGATGTCCTGATTGTTCTCGTCGCCCGGCTCGGTCTTGGAAATGCCGACCTGGCCCAGCACCGAAGGCCAGCGCTTGACCACGCGAAACTTGGTGATGTCGCCGTTGTACTCGTGCAGCCGCTTCACCGCCCAAGGCGACAGGACCTTGCCGAGATAGCGGGGCGCAATGCCATATTCCTGCAACAGAATGTCACCGTCCTCGTCGGCCGAGAACAGCGACAGCGGCGAGTCGTTCACCGGCGAGCCCTTGATGGCGTAGAACGGGGCTTTCTCCATCAGATGCTTGAGCTTCTCCGCCAGCGAGGATTTTCCGCCACCCACCGGGCCCAGTAGATAGAGGATCTGCTTCTTCTCTTCCAGGCCTTGGGCCGCATGCCGGAAATAGGACACGATCTGCTCGATCGTGTCTTCCATGCCATAAAAATCCTTGAAGGCCGGGTAGACCTTGATGACCTTGTTGGAGAACAGGCGAGACAATCGGGGATCCTTCCGGGTATCCACCAGTTCCGGCTCGCCGATCGCCGCCAGCATGCGTTCGGCGGAACTCGCGTAAGCCATCCGGTCCTGCTTGCAGATATCCAGGAATTCCTCGAGGGTGAATTCCTCTTCTTCTCTGCGGTAGCGTTCGATGTACTGGTTGAACAAGCTCATGGAGTCCTCCTGTCCGGTGAATCGATGTTAGGCCTGATCCTGTTGTCGCAATGATCGTGCCATGTCCTTTTTAGCGGCCAAAAGTTCGACCGGGTTGAGCACAAATAGTGCGATGGGAGAAATGCAGGCTGATCAAAACCAGTGCATCGCCCGGAGGCCGCACAGGCATGGGGCTTATTCCTGCCACTCGCACCAACTGGGCGCACGATCGAGCAGAAAATTGCATCTCCCGTCCTTACTACGGAGAGTAGACCAGGGTTGATTCGGTTCCAGTAGAGATCGGTTGATCTCGGCGTGAGCCGTAATGGTGTACTGCGTGGAAGGGCGGGAAACACCCTGCCTCCGCATGCTTGCGGAGTATGCAGCTTACACGTGGGCCACGGCGCATTCGACGCGAATGCCGGTGTAGGTGTGGCGCCAATATTGGCGCCGGCCAGGGGTTGAACGATGAACGGGTTATTTGGGCTTTGTTTTTTTCCTGATTTCCTGCATCCGTTCCCGCCATTCGCTCAAGGCCTCGTCCTCTATCTCCAGCTGTATCGCCACGACTTCCAGCGCGCTCAGTTTTTTATCTTCCAGTCTGCGCGTCAGTTTCTCGCGCATTCTGGACAGCAGCCGCTCGGTTTCTTCCTTGGATAGGCGTCTGGCTTTTTCAAGATAGGCTTCGGAAGGTGTCTTTCTCATCGCAATTTATCCTTTTTGTGTATTGGAAACCGCTGGTTTTAATGCTACTCGTTTATACAAGCCGCTCGCTACCTTGGCGGGGATAATAGGGAGTGGTGGTAAAGGCTGACCCAAAACCCAGCACTCGACATCGTCTGTCCAGGGTCGAAGCGGGCAGGCGAGCGGCCCGAGAACGAATGACGACCGAAAGGACGGAGATGAAAATCAAATCCAGGGATTTCCAGGTACAGGAAGGGAAGAAGGTCAACCTCAAGAAGTGGCCGACACGGGTCAAACCGCTTTACAAATCAAAGGAACAGTACCAAAAGCTCCTTGAGGACCAAGTGTCCGAACTGAGCGCACTGCAACAACTGCACTACGCGTCCAACCGCTATGCGGTCCTGCTGATTTTTCAGGCCATGGATGCCGCCGGCAAGGATGGCGCCATCAAGCATGTGATGTCCGGAATCAATCCCCAGGGCTGCCAGGTGTTCAGTTTCAAGCATCCGAGCGCGACCGAACTCGAGCATGATTTTCTATGGCGTACCACGCAGTCTTTGCCGGAACGCGGTCGCATCGGCATCTTCAACCGCTCCTACTACGAGGAAGTGCTGATCGTGCGGGTCCACCCGGAGATTCTCCGCAGCCAGGGAATTCCGGACGGGCTGCTCAATGAAAAAACGATCTGGAAGGAACGCTATCGTTCCATCGTCGACCTGGAAAACCATCTTCATCGGAACGGCACGCGGATCATCAAGTTCTTTCTTCACCTCTCGAAGGAAGAACAGCGGAAACGTTTCATCGATCGCATCGACGAACCCGAGAAAAACTGGAAGTTCAGTCAGGCGGACATCGTGGAGCGGGGATTCTGGGACGAGTATATGCAGGCCTACGAAGCGTGTCTGAGCGCAACGAGCACCCAGCGTGCGCCCTGGTACGTGGTGCCCGCCGACGACAAGGAAAATGCCCGGCTGATCATTGCCCGGATTGTGGTCGATGCCTTCAAGTCACTCGGGATGCAGTACCCCCAAACGGATGCCCAACACCGGCAGGAGTTGCTGTCGATTCGCCAGCAACTGGTGAACGAAGCCCCGGATAGCTGAGGCCTCGTCAGATTGATGGCATCTCAGATCCGGACGAAATAGGGGAGCGCGGTCAACGCGACCCCGATGGCGACCAGCAGGAAGGTGTTGGAAACGAAATACGGAAAAACCATGAGCGCAAGCCCGCAGAATAACGGAACGATCGCTTGCTGCTTCTTCCCGTACAGGAAAAAGCCCAGCCCGATCGAGCCGAAAAGCAAACCCCATAAAAGTGACGACATGCTCATTGTGGTCTCGCGCCCTGTCCTGGAATCGAAGCGGCTATCGGGATCGACGGCAGGTGCAACATAACATATTGAATTAATCCGTCAGATCAGTTTGTTACGGGCCGTTCTTGATTGTGTCCTAGGATTTCCGGCGTGCACTCTTCTCGCGCAGGTTCCCTTGCCACTGGCATCCGGGTTGCGTGCAGCGAAATCGCCGCTGCCTGACGAAGAGGCTCAGGATGCGGTCGATGAGGCGGCGGCGAATCCGGATCAATCCGTGCTGTCCGCATAGCGGGCACCAATAGGAATCGAGTTCGATAACGCAGATTGCCTTCGGATATTGCCGGAAAGAAGAAAGAGAGCGTTCGGTCACGTCGTCGGGATACGAAACATCTACAGCCTGGCTGATTGATGGCATTGACCCGAACGCGCGCCCCCGGTTCCGGAAATCAGGAGTCAGCGCGGAACATCTGGCGGCGCAGCATCGTTGGCCTCGATGCCATAGGGCTCGTAGCTGTAGTGTTCCGGCTTGATCGACGCAATGAGGCGGTCGAGACTGGGTGCGCCAATGTTGATGGGAACAGGGACGACCTGTCTGGCATCGACGACCTGCCGCACACGGTCCCAATCGATGGTTGGCCAGTCCTGGCTTCTGGACTGCGAGACAGCATCGATCGCGCGCATGAGGAGGCTGTCCTGATCGCCGGGATATTCTCCCACCGGCGCGGATACGCTGAGATAGAGTTGATGCTTGCGATATCCCACCAGCACCGGTTGGTTGATGATCCTCACCGGCGTGCCTTTGGGCACCCTGGGAAACAGGTAGGCCGCATTCTCGGGATACAGATGGACGCAGCCATGGCTGACTTCCATCCCCACGCCCCACGGCCGGTTGGTACCGTGAATGAAGATTTGCGAAAACCCGGTTTCCAGGGCGAGCATGCCCATGGGATTGTTGGGACCGGGGGGAAAGTAATCGGGGAAATTGGCTTCGCCCTGTCTATGATGCTCGGCCTGAATGTCCTTGGGAACGATCCAGGCGGGATCCTTGTATTTGGCGATGATCCGGGTGCTCCCCAGCGGCGTTGGCCAGCCGGGACGGGCGATCCCGATGGGAAAGGTGACCACCGTTGTCGCTTCATTGGCCTTGTGGCGCGGGAAATAATAAAGCCGGCGCTGGGGAATGTTCACGACGACACCGACCCACGGCCGCGGCGGCAAGATGAATTCGGTCGGGACGACGACCGGTGTTCCCTCGCCAGGCAGCCAGACCGACATCCCCGGATTGGCGCGGGTGATTTCGTCATAGCCGAGGTCATAATGCCGAGCGATGTCCAGCAAGGTGTTGCGGGCGTCAGCCGTCACCACCTGAAGCCGGCCGACGAGGTTGCTGCCATCGGTTGGCAGCGGAAACGTCGCGCTCCAGACTGGGGCGACCCACCACGCCAGCAGCAGGACAAGCACGTGCAGGCAGGGAACTGAACGCACGCTAGCGGTGGTCGGAGAAGGGGAGTGCACGATGCATTTCATGGGTTGATCAAGGAGGTCCTGAATTGCGATTCTGTTTGAAAGCATTGTTGGCTGCCGTCTTGCTGGGGATATCCACGATTTCCTGGGCAGCCGGGGGAGCGGACTGGGTGCTGGTGGATACCCAGGCGTTGACCCTCACGGTGTTTTCCGCTGAAAACCATGTCCTGGCCCGCTTCCACAATATCGCGATCGGCAGCGGCGGTGTCGCCGACACCCATCGCCAGGGAGACGAAACCACGCCACGCGGCATATTCCATGTCACCTGGGTCGATCGCCACAGTCGCTTCAATACCTTCTACGGCCTCGACTACCCGTCGGCCCCTATCGCCCGCCATGCGTATGACGCCGGCACCCTCAGCCAGGCGCAATTCGACGCCATCCTGCAGGCCCTGCGACATCATCGCACCCCACCCCAGGATACGCCGCTCGGCGGCCAGATTGGAATCCATGGACTCGGTGGCGGCAACCCCGACGTCCAACAGGCAGTCAACTGGACCAACGGCTGCGTGGCACTCACCAACCGTGACATCCGGCGGCTTGCCCAATGGATGCAGGTGGGGACGCGCGTGATCATTCGCTGAAATGCTCATGGCCGCGCCAACGTATTGGCCATTCAAGCCAGTCCGACTTGGTTGATGCCGGCGGACAGACGGTGTTCAGGCCGTCTGTCCGCCGGGCCTGAACAAATTATTTCTGCATCGTTTTCTTGAACATGCGGTCGATTTTCTCGGCCAGTTTGTCGACTTCCTGCATGGCCTTGTCGGCTTCGGCCTTCGCCGCATTCGCAGTGGAGTTGGCCTGGTCGGCAGTCGACTTGGCCCCGTCGGCGGTCGCGTTGGCCTGGTCAGCCTTTTGCGAAGCCTGGGCGGCGGCAGTCTTGGCAGCATTGGCGTTTGCGTTAGCCTCATCGGCTTTTTGCGACGCCTGGTCTGCCGTGGTCTGAGCCTTGTTCAGTGCGTCGGTCGTGGCGCAGCCGCCCAGCAAGGCCGCGAAAACCAATGACGTGCCGAGAAGGGATAACGTTTTGTACGAGCGTGCTTGGTTCATTTTTTTGCTCCAGAATTATTAAAGGTCTTGGAAAGCGCCGCACAAGCCAGAACGCGGCGCGACAATCAGTCGGACACTGCCGGAGCGGTGCGGCTGATGTGCTCATCTTAGAGAATGGGCAGCATGTAGAAATGAAAATCGGATTTTGGTTCCGTAATCGCCCAGCCGGAATAGGATTCCAGTTCAATGAGCACCACTGGCGACCGGTGCGCCCCCCCGTTTGGGCGGCCGGGCCAGCCAGACCATCAACATCAGGGCGACGAAGAAGCAGCCGGACAGCCAGAAGATGTCGTTGGTTGCCAGTAACACCGCCTGTTGATTGATGATTCGCTCCAGCATGGCTGGGTCTGTGGCCGGATTGGCCAGGCTGCCGAGGGCGGCGGCGGCCGTCGGATCGAAAGCCGAGATGTGCGAGGTCAAGATGCTGTGGTGGAACTCGGCGCGGCGGTCCCACAGCGTGATACTGAGCGAGGTGCCAAAACTGCCGGCCAGGATGCGGGAAAAATTCGACAGGCCGGTGGCACTGGGCATCATCTGGGGCGGAATATCCGCCAGCGTAAGGGCGGTCAGCGGCACGAAAAAGCTCGCAACGCCAAAGCCCATCAGCAGGCGCGGGAGCACGATATGCTGGAAGGTGACATCGGAGTTAAAGTTGCTGTTCCAGAACGACACCGCAGCGAACACGGCGAAGCTGAAGGTGGCCCAGATGCGCAGGTCGATTTTGTGCATGTTCTTGCCCACGAACGCGGATAGGAACACCGGCAGGATGCCGATGGGCGCGGCGGCCATGCCGGCCCAGGTGGCGGTGTAGCCCATGTTGGTCTGCAGCCACAGCGGCAGGATCACCACGTTGCCGAAGAACACCAGGTAGCCGATGCTCAGGATGACCGTGCCGACCAGGAAGTTGCGCTGGCCGAACAGGTGGAAGTCCACCACGGGATGACGGTCGGTCAGTTCCCAGACCACCAGCACGCTCAAGGCTACCGCAGAGACGACCGCCAGGGCGGCGATAGTGCCGGATTCGAACCAGTCGAGCTCGTTACCCTTGTCCAGCAGGATCTGCAGCGCGCCCACGCCCAGCACCAGCAGGACCAGGCCCACCTTGTCGATGGGCACGACCTGGGTCGTGCTGGAGCGCTTGCCCAGGATCGTCCAGGTCAGGAAGGCCGACAGCAGGCCGACCGGCAGGTTGATGTAGAAGATCCACGGCCAGTTGATGTTATCGGTGATCCAGCCGCCGAGGATCGGTCCGAGGATGGGCGCGACGATCACGGTCATGGACCAGAGCGCCAGCGCGAGCCCTTTTTTTTCCGGCGGGTAATTGTTCAGCAGCAGGCTCTGCGAGAGCGGGATCATCGGCCCCGCCACGGCACCCTGCAGGACACGCGCGGCGATCAGAACCGGCAGGCTGGGGGCCAGGCCGCACAGCCACGACGCCAAGGTGAACAGCAGGGTGGACAGCACGAACAGGCGCACGTCGCCGAAGCGGCGCGACAGCCAGCCGGTCAGCGGCAGGGCGATGGCGTTGCTGACGGCGAAGGAGGTGATGACCCAGGTGCCCTGGTTCGGGCTCACCGCCAGGTCGCCGGAAATCGCCGGCAGCGAGACGTTGGCGATCGACGTGTCCAGCACCTGCATGAAGGTGCCCAGGCTCAGACCCAGTGTCAGCAGGACCAGGGTGGGACCGTGCAATGGTGGGTGGGCCATGGGCTCAGCCCGTATGGACCTGGTTCGCCCGCAGAATGGAACGGATCAGGGCATCCGCGCCGGACGCGTCTTCCGCCGGCGTGACGTAGCGGGTTGCGGGATGCGAGTCCGTCTTGCCGGCAGCGGCGGTATCCACTTCAACTTTCATCGACAGCCCGACCCGCAAAGGATGTTCGGCCAATTCCTTGGTGTCGAGCGCGATGCGTACCGGCAGGCGCTGCACGATCTTGATCCAGTTGCCGCTGGCGTTCTGTGCCGGCAGCAGCGAGAACACGCTGCCCGTGCCGGGTGACAGACCCGCTACGGTGCCATGGAAGGTCGTGCCGCTGCCGTAGAGATCGGAAACCAGTTGCACGGGCTGACCGATGTGCATGCCCTTGAGCTGGTCTTCCTTGAAATTGGCCTCCACCCACAGTTGGGTCATCGGAACGATGGCCATGAGCGCCATGCCGGGTGCAACCTGCTGTCCGATCTGGACCGAGCGCTTGGCCACCTGGCCATCGGCAGGCGCCCGGATTTCGCAGCGACTCAGGGCCAGCCAGGCTTCGCGCAGCCGGGCTTCGGCCTGCTTGACGGCCGGATGGGTCGCTACCGTGGTGCCGCCCACTTCAGCCTTCGAAGCGGCCAGCTGGGCGCGCGCCAGATCGAGCTCGGATCGGGCCTTGTCGCGTGCGGCGCGGGCATGCTCGGCTTCCTCGCGCGAGATCGCATCGACGGCGACCGCCCGTTCACGCCGCACCAGATCGGCCTCGGCCTGTTCCAGGGTGCGTTGCTTCACGGCCAGATTGGCGGCCTGCTGGACGTGGGCCTCGAAGGTCTGGCTGATCCGGCGCACGATTTCCCCCAGATCGGCCTCGGCCTTGGCGAGGGCTAGCCTGGCGTCAGTATCGTCCAGCTTCACCACGACCTGACCCTGCTTCACGAAATCGGTGTCGTCGGCCAGTACCGCCACCACCGAGCCGGCGACACGCGGCGTGGCCCGCACCAGGTTGCCGGCCACGTAGGCGTCGTCGGTACTTTCGTGTCCGCGGCTGTGCAAGAACCAGCGTACGCCCCAAATCGCCGCCGTAACGAGAAAAATCAGGGCCAGAATCGTCAGCAGACGTTTGCGCTTGGCCGGATTGGCTTCTGGAGGATCAATGGTCATGGGGCAGGGTCCTTGTGGAGGGCGTCACCGCCCAATGCCTTGAACAGCGCCACACGGGCGCGCAGGCGGGCGGCTTGGATCTCGATCTCATTCATGCGCTGAGTGAGGACGGCGCTGTTCGCTTCGAGTGCGTCGAGCGGGCTGGCCAGCCCGATTTGTTGGCGCTGTTCCGCCAGGGAACGGGTCTGTTCGGTTTCCTGCAGGGCCTGTTGCTGAGCCTGGCTTCTATGCTCCAGGCTCGTAATCAGGGCATAGGCATCGGCGGCCTGGCGGGCAGCTTCCAGGATGGTGCGGTTATAAGCCGCCACAGATGCGGCGTAATCCGCTTCGCGCATGCCGAGTTTCGCACTCAGGGTCTGGCGATTGAAGATCGGCAGATGCAGGGCCGGACCGATCGATGCGGACAGGCTGTTGGCCTGGAACAGCTTGCTGAGGTCGAGGGTTTCCAGGCCGATCATCATGCGCAGATCCAGATTGGGATAGAAATCCGCCTTGGCCGCCGCACTCCGGTCGGAAGCGGCCTCAACCTGGCTGCGTAACGCCGCCACATCGGGTCGGCGGGCCAGCCAGTCAATCGGCAGACGGGCTGGCAGGGCTGGGAGCCTGGCGCCGAGTTCGGGCGTCGGCAGACTTGCGGCGTGGTCCGGATCGCTGCCGACCAGAGCGCTCATGCGATAGCGCAGTGCGCGTGCCAGATAGTCCAGACTGCGGGTCCGGTCCTCGTCCAGGTCCAGCTCTTTGCGCGCATCGATCAGCGGCTGTGCCGAATCCAGGCCCAGATCGAAACGTGCCTTGACCAGCGCATGCGCCTTGCGGTGGCTCTGGGTCAATGCGCGGGCGGCTGCCAGGCGCGCCTCGACATCGGCCCAGGCAAAATACGTATCGGCGACCGCTGCCGCCAGGGTCTGGCGAACGGCTTCAGCTTCGTCGCGTGCCGCCTGCTGCTCATTGCCCGCAGCCTGGATCAGCGCCCGATTCTTGCCCCACCAGTCGAGTGTGTAGGACAGGTTCTCGGTGATATCGGTCTGGGTGAAGGTACTGCCGCCGATAGGAGGCGGAAACAGTCCATTCTTGCTCAGGTGTTCGCGGGTAACGGAAGCATTGGTTTCATAGTGCACCTGGGCATCCAGGCGAGCCAGGCGTACAGATTGATCGGCCACGCGCAGGCGCGCCTGCGCGGCAGCCAGATCAGGGGCATCCCGCAAGGCTGTGTCGATCAACCGGTCCAGGTTGGTCAATCCGAAGGATGTCCACCAGTGTTCTTGGAGAAGCGGGCTATCCGTGCCAGCGGACGGGTTGGACAAAGCCGACAGCGTGGTCGCCGTTTCGGGCGCCTTCAGCGTCGGTCGGGCAGGCAGGTCGTGCGGCAGTTCGGCACAGCCGGCAACCAACAGGAACACACCAGGCAGCAGTCGCTTCATGAGGCCATCCTGAAGTGCCGCAGGCCTTCCAGCATCTTCCTCAGCAGGCGGTCAAACTCGGTGATCTCGGCCGGGCTGAAATCGCTCCATTGTTGCTCGATCCGTTGCCAGATGACTGGCAACACGGCCAGGATCAATTTCCGTCCTGACGGCGTCAGCGACAGTTCCACCCGTCGGCGGTCTTGCGTGCACGGTTTACGGCTGACCCAGCCGGAACCGACCAGGTCATCCGCCAATCGGGTCACATTGGTACGGGATGCAATCAACGCGGCGCTCAAATGGCTGGGATTCAACCGGTTGTCCTCGCTGCTCAAAATCATGGCGAGCGCCAGGAAGCTCGAACTGTTGAGCCCAAACTCTGAAAGATGTTGGTTATAAACATCGTCCAATTCTTTGAAAACATAAAAGAACAGACGGTTCAGCACAACCCGGTCCTGGGGCATGCCAGGCAGTTGCCCAGATATGCTGCCGATACCATTCTCGAAATAGGTGAAGTCCAGGTTCACGTCTTTGCCATGCTAGCCAGTGGGTTGGTTAGTATCATAGCGCTGGAAATAGTTTCAAATGTAACTATTTTTATTATTTAACATAATATACATTCCGCGAAGTATCCCGGCTTAAAACATAGCCCCGAAGGGCTGCACAGGTTTGCCAATCATGGCCACTTCCCTGACCAACATGGTCAGCATCAAACCCAAATTCGTCTCCGTTGTCAACACCCTCGAATAATCCGCCTAAAAATACTTCTTGTAAAACTGCCATTGCAGCCTTGTTGCAACAGCGAAAATCGCTGCAAGCGGCACAATGACCCAGAACGGACTGATTGCGACAGGTGTGCAAAGGTAAACCGTCACGGCTGAGGCAAAAAACATCAGCTTGGACAGCCTTCCCAGTTTGTGAATATCCGCCGATTCGCGGCCAGCACACGCGCGGCGAATGTACCGTTCGGTCAAACCATCCGCTGTAGCAACGAAATACAGCAACATGAATAGCGGCACCGACGCCATCAGGAATCCAATCCGGATCCCATAGACCTGGATCACGTTCATGGCCAGGTAGATTTCCCGGACATTCCTGGCGACGAACTGGGTCAGATACATCTGGTCGACCTCGTTGACGCGCTGTCCGGCGATATAGGCGTAGGTGGCGTCATGTAGCGTCGTGGCCTGGAAAAATAGCCAGTACGTCCAGCGTTGGGCCACCAACGGTAGGCTTGCAAAACCCTCAGCATGGGCTCCAGACTGCAACAGTCTGGCCACGCGGGCTGACTCAGCCTGAAAAAGCGCATCGCTGGCGGTAACTGGGTCAGCCCACTGGTATTTGGCGAAAAGAAAGGCAACCGCCAGGGCGATCAGAGCCAGCAATACGTAGAGCAATACCGTCCCGAACAGCCATTTCAAAGGCCACAGGAAAGCAACCGCGACGTTGTTGTCGTAGAGGCCGACGCGCCTAGAAGCCACTGCCCTTGCCCTCCACGACCAGGGAATCGATCTGTCCAGCCTGGCCGTCGTACTTCTGTCTCATGCTGGCCGCGATATCTTCCAGCGATGCCGGAATGGGCAAGGCCTCGTCCGGGTCGAATAGAGGCAGCCGGATCTTGTAAAGCTGGCCGCCCTCGATGAGCGCGAAAGCTTGACCCTTGGGAAGTTGTACCAGATCCGCTGGGGCCAGCATCGGAGCCTCCTGGGTACTGATCCTGTCCTCGTTGCGGGTCGTAAAGGACAGAACCTCGCGATCATCGGAGCTATCCGTGACAGCGCTGGCCTGGATCGAAGTCACCAGCTGCACTTCGGGCAGCTGGTTGGTCAGGATTTCTGCCGTCTCCTTGTTTTTCACGCGAAGCATGACCAGGGTGTTCAGGTTGCCGCCAATCTGGGATGCCTTGGCCTTGTCCCCAATGCGGGCCTCGACGTCGGCCCAGGTCTGGGTGTAGACCGTCACCTGAAACCCCGCGCCGCCAGCCTTGTTCAGCAGCGGGATGAATTCGTCCCCGATCAGTTCGTTGAACTCATCGGCATGGATCGAGAGCTTCCGCTTGGGCGGTGCCGAAGAAAGCCCGAATCCCTGATCGAACTTGTATATCTGGCCGGCAATCGAGGTCAGGTCCGCAAACATGGCGTTCCCGACTGTGCCGGCCACCTCGTAGTCCGACAGGGAGTCCAGTCCGACATACACAACTGCCCCGCGCTCGATCGCGCTCATCCAGTCAAAAATCGGCCTGGGATCGTCAGGATCGTCGTACTGGGGCGAGAGAATGCCGGCTGTTTTACCGGTGGTGAGCTTCTCCAACAGTGGGTAAAGGCTCGAAACGAGCTTTTCGAAGTAGCTTCGATCGTTTGAGAGGATCGAGGCCAGACCATCCGCTATCGGGTCATGCAGGTTGTTCTCCCGGACAAACAGCATGGTTTTCATCGCATCCATCGTGCGGCCGGACTTCATGACTTGCTGGATCTGGGCCTTGTCGAGCTCGATAGCTTCAACCTCCTGGTCCCAGCCTGGCCGCTCTCGGTCAAGCCAGAATTTGAAGTATTCGAGCGCAAGGGCGTCGATATTGACCGCATCCTCATAAATCATCCGGTAGTCCGGGCGGTAGCCCAGCGTGGTTCGTGCTCTTGCAATCACGTTGACGAAGCGCCACACGAATTCCTTGAACGCGGCAGATTGCCCCTCACCGGGCAGCTGCCCGGCAATCCGCGTGCTGACCTCGGTCGTTCGGGCGAAGTTGCCGATTGGGTTGTACCGGGCCGACTGGTCGGGATACCCCAAGTGAAACATGAAGAACTCCCTGCCGGCCATGGCCGCTTCGATGTAACACCGAGTCATCAGGCCTGCATCTCCCTTGGGATCGAAGACGATGACCACATCGCCGCGCCGGATGTCCTGGGTAATGAGCACTTCAGCGAGCCGGGATTTGCCGACGCGGGTTGTCCCGAGCACGAGCATGTGGCCCGGTCGCTCGACCAGATCCATGCTGACTTCGGATTCCTCCGGCTCCAGGCCGTGAATCACTGGATCGCCGCCGACTGGTGGAAGAGGGGCGACAGGGTTCCACCATGCGTCCCGCCGGGTTTGTCGGGCTACCCATCCGTGTAGTCCTCCCCTCCCCTCGTTTCTGAACTCGAATTGCCTTGCCCAAGCGTAGGCAGGGGATTGGGTGATGTACTCCCGATTTTTGGGATCCCGGGCGAGTGCCAGACGTTGGGTGTGGCGCTGGTCCCATTTGAAACCCATGCCAAGGAAAAGACGGCTCTTCGAGACCGGAATGTCGGCTGTCTGGATGACGTACTTGGGCAAGCGGATCAAATTCCGCTGGAACCTGGAAACCCTGAAACCTTGTCGGGCACGCCATGCGGCGTGCCCGACAAGGCCGAGCGCCGCGATGCCCACGACTTCCTTGGGGAGAAAGAACCACTCGTGTGCGCTCACAAGGAGGATAGCCCCCGACAGGGACACGAAAGCGGGGGTGTATTCGACGGCTGGCCGGAAGAGATTCTCGATCGGGTATCCCATCAGGCATGCTCCAGAGCTTGCTCAAACCGGACGATGCAGGGATTGTTCGCCGGCAGCGGGTTCACGAACCTGGCCGGGTCGACAATGACGACGCCTGATATCAGCTTTTTCCCCTGGCCATCTGCACCAATGACCGTGTACCGCTGGATGTTGCTTTTCTTGTCGCCGCTGACAAGGTGCCATCCAGCATTCGTGACCTGCCGTTGAATGCCTGTGCCCAGTTTCATGGCTGGCTTGTCGGAAGGCGTGCCTTCGCCGTCCTCACCGAACAATTCGGCAAATCGTCTGAAAATCAGGGGAGAAACCAGCATCATTCCGTCCTCTACGAAATGAATCATGGCATCAGAGCGGTTGTAGGCCATGTTTCCCTCTGCCAGCCCTTCCTGGATCCAGCGCATGAACCGCAGTGCAGCGCTGGATGGCGGTTTTTTGGCGGACGCTTGCATGACTGACTGAGATTGGCCGGCTGGCGCAACTGGCTTGAGAACGGCAGCGGCCTTGATTTTCGGCTTCGGCCTTGCGGTGTCTTCGTCATTCAGGAATTCGCCCTCAACCTTCCTGCTTGGCGGAGTCTCACTCTGGCGCTCGGGAAGGGATCTGGCTGGTCGCGTATTCAGGGCAGGAAGGGCAAAGCTGGTCTCACGCTTTTCTGTGGTGGGTTTCTGGGCATCGACTGCCACAGGGGGATTGGCTTGTGATGGCTCAAGCTCCAGAACATGGTTCTCTTCGGACGAGCCTGAATCAGGCTCGTCCGGGATGTCGGATGCGTCGAACCCTGATCCAGAATAAGAATCTGCCTGATCGGAAGATACGGTGGCCCCGTGTTGGAGAGGGGCAACCGTGCCACGGACAGATTCCGGGTATTGGCCTGGATGCTGGAACAGCTTGTCCAGGGAAAAGCACAGGACCGTCAGAGTTTGGGTCCAGCCATCCTCCAGGCTCACTGTGACGTTCCAGACAGCCCGGTTATCCTCGGTGGGAACGAGTGCCCCATACTCCTGCCAAGTATCAAAAAGCCGGTCATTCTTGTCCTTTCCGGGAACCCCCTCCCCGCTTTCCCGTGCTACCAGGAATTGACGGACTTCGTCCGCCAGGCGTTTCGAGACAAACCAGATCTTGCCGTCGTGAACCCAGCCATGTGATCCGGCTCTGTTGAGGCTCAAATGCCCTTCATCCAGCATCAATCTCAAGGCCTGCATCAGTCTCTCGATCAGGGGGACGGTTTTGGCAGTAGCAAACCGTGTCCGGGGGCCATGCATCAGGTTGTTCTTCACTGACTCGGAATCGGCGCGGGTGACGATCTCCCGCAGTGCGCCTTTGTACTGCTCGTCGCCGGACAGGTAGCTGCTCAGTTCACCCATGAGCTGAACGTCTTCGGCCAACCAGGCAAGGACGTGCTGGGGCACCAGCCGTTGGAACAGAACGATGGGGAGCTTGCGATGAAGGTCGTAATCCCTGCTGATTTCAAAATCCAGTGTGTAATGGGTCAACCCCTGGTCCAGCATCGAACCCGCAAGGGGTTGCCACTTGCCGCAGGCCTTGTTCGAGCGGAATGCCCGAACATTGATGTCAGCCATGGGCCTGCCGATGTCGTGTAGCAAGGCACTGAGGAACACTGCGTAGGTCCACCGGTGCTTACGCTCAGGGATTTCCTCAGGTGCGGCCCCAACCGGGAGCAGATAACCCTGTCTGAAGCGCAGGGCATGCGCGGCCGACTCGATCATGTGGGTCAGCAACCCGCCAGGTTGAGCGTGATGGTGTGATTCGGAGGCTGGCAACATTTGAGCCCACTCGGCAGCACTGACGATGACCGGCATGCAGTCCTTGTCGAACATGCCCTGGTGATAGCCCATACGGTCCCGGATACCGGTAAGCCAGGGCGATAGTTGTGTTGCCGCGATCAGCGCAAGCCCATCCTGAACCGGAAGCCGTCCTGTCTCGGCTGCCTCCTTGCGGGGATGAAGGTTGGGCTTTGAGACTGGACGGCGCGCAATCCATAGTACGACCCCGCCTGCGGCGAAGAGACCACCGGCAACGTAAGGAAGCCACGATGCGTCAGGCATCACTTTGTGTGCAATTGCTCCAGCAGCCATGTCTCGATTGCGGATGAGGAGGGATAGGAGCCCTCCCATTTCCAGCAGATAGGGTGGCGATCTATCCCGATGAAGTCATAGAGCGAGCACGTCAGGGGATCCCAGCGCTCTTCCGTGTCGGGGTGTTTGATTCGCCAGGTCAGGAATTCCTGTGAAGCCAGAGCGGCAGCCACTTCCTGATCACTTGCTCCTTGTTCCAGATCGCTGATCGTTCGAAGTACTTCGAGTGTCGGGGAAGCATCCTCGTCCTCGAAGTAGCAGTGGGTCAGGCCGTCGTACCGGGCCAGCCACCCGAAAACGACGGCCGTCCAGTGCTGAAGGTCGAGCTGTTCAAACCGTTCCGCAATGAGCGCGAATAGCGTTACCGGATGTTCGGCGTGGAATTGTTCTTCTGCATGAGTCACGGTACCGGCGCACCTCTGTACAAGGAAAATGTGCCGATGCTATTTCCTTGCCCGAAATGGGCTCAAGGCTTAATCGATTTCAGATTTTTTGAATTGTTTGCTGAAATGAAAATTGATTTGTGGTAGCGCATATTGCGCGGGCTGGCCCGTTAAGGGCCTTTGGGTCGTTTTACCCTTTCCTTTGCCCCTTACAGGCCTCCCATTAAGGCCCCCTTAAGCCTTTGTGTTCGCGTCTATTCAAGCGAACACGCCCTTTGGGTAAGCCCCTTCCCCCTTCAAGCCCTATACGGCCATTTCCCTTTGTGGGTTTTAGAGGCAACCGATCAGTATACCAAGTAACGTTGATTATTTCAGCAATCAATTCAAATAACTTTGTTTTGGTTTTCGCTGGAAGCAATAAGGTCACGTTTCTAGCATGTCGGCATGTTCTCCTCCCGCACCTCCGGTTGGGTCGGTCTGTTCATGTCGGCCCTTTTTTATACCCAAGCACACGCCTTCTGTTTCGAGGAGGCGGGTGCTCTTTATGGTGTCCCGCCTGATCTGTTGCGGGGCATTGCCGTTGTCGAGTCTTCACTGAACCCGGCTGCGATCAATGCCGCTCACAAAGGACGGACGCGTTCCATCGACATCGGGATGATGCAGGTCAACTCCCGCTGGCTTCGTGTGGAGCCTTTCAAGTCCCTTGGATACCGGAAAGAACACCTCCTTGATGCCTGCACCAATGTCAAAGCCGGTGCGTGGATCCTTGCAAACGAAATTCAAAGACGTGGTTTTGGCTGGGATGCCGTCGGTGCATACAACGCCAGCTGCAAAGCGCTCAAAGGAATCGCATGTGAGCGAGCACGGGCATCCTATGCGTGGAAAGTCTATCGCGCCATGAGGAAGCGTTCATGAGGTATTTGCTTCTCCTGGCGCTAGTGGCGTCCGGTTCTGCAGAGGCCGATGACGTCATGTGGTCTATAGGTCAGACCTCGCTCTCTCCGGAATACGTCTTCTGCAAGGCAGAGTCTGATTGCATGCCGAGGACGGTCAAGGTTGTGGATATGGATCAACGTCCGGCGGTCGCAAGCAGGATTCCCGTTGCCCTCCCGTTGAAACAAGTGGAATCGGCCGAGTCCATGACCGTGCAATTCAGACTTGCCTCATCGGTTTTGGATGAGAAGGCCCGTACTGAAATCGGGCAATTGATCAAAGCTGCTGGGCCGCTGCAGACATTCACCATCATCGGCATGACGGACAAGCTCGGTTCCGGTCGCTTCAACCGGAGACTTGCCAAAGCCCGCGCGCGCAGTGTCCAGAGGCTCCTGGTTAAGAGTGGCGTCCCGACCGCACGAATTGTCGTGTCCTCTACCTGCTGCGTCGATTTTCCCCCTATCGACAATCCGCCCGCGCGTAAGGCGGTCATCCGACTATCAGACCCCGAGAAAACCAGATGAGCAAATTTCCCCTGGAGCCTGGATACAAGGCTGTGTTGGTTCGCGAAGAGACCAAACGCAAGTTGCAGGCCTTCAGAAAAGACATACCGGAAAAGGATCTGTTGCAGGAGCGCCGCCTTGCGACGGCAGCTCTCGAATACTGTCTTTCCAACGAAAACGCGCGCAAGCAGATGCTTGAGCTCGCTAGAAGCGTCGTGTTGCTAGACCTTGAGACCCCGAGACCATGAGACCCATTTCCGTAAATCTCGCTTAAGGAGCGCCAAATGAAAATGATCCAATCTTTCGCAAACAAAAAGTCCCTGATGATCGCCGCCCTGATGTCGGCAGTCATGATCCAGTCCGCTCACGCGGGTACCACCGGTGGCGGTACGACCGGTACCGAGTTCCTGTCGCTGTTCAACATGCTGGTCGGCTGGGCTGAGGGCTATCTGGGCAAAGCCCTGGCAATCGGCGCATTCATCGTCGGCGCGATTATTGGTTTCGCGAAATCGACCGCCATGCCCGCGCTGATCGGTGTTGTCTTCGCGATCGTGTTCGGCCTCGGCCCAACGATCATCACCGGCATGTTCTCGGCTGTGATCTAAGCCAAATCGGACTGAACAGCATGAACGACACCGATTCGCCAACTATCCCGACCCGCCTGGACGACCCTCCCAAGTTCATGTGGTGGGATTTCGATGTTGCCATGCTGTTCATGTCTTTCTTTGTATTCGGAGTGATTTCCGGCTGGATATTGAGTTTCAGCCTGGTTGGGCTAGTTGCTGCCTGGCTCTACCGCAAATCGAAAGCCGGTCAGCATCGCGCTTATGGCATGCATCTTCTTTATTGGCATTTGCCAGTGAACCTCGGCATGAGAGCTACGCCTCCGTCCAGCATCCGGGAGTACATCGGCTGATGCGCATAGATAAATTGAGCGGCCATGTGGCCGCTGCAACGGGTGTCAGGCAATGGATGGTTCTCATGTTTATCTTGAGCCAGATTGCCCTGGTTCTGACACTCATCGTGTTCCTGACCCGTGGCGACACGCATCGGGAAACGCTCGTGCCCCCTACGATCCACAGCACCTTCTGGGTGCAGGACGACAAGGTATCCAAAGAATATCTGGTTGAGATGGGCGTCTTCCTTGCCCAGCTCTACTTCGACGTGACGCCGCAGAACGTCGATTTCAACCATCGCACGCTCAAGAACTATGTAGATCCACGGTTCTACGGCGTGCTTGAAACGCAGGCCGGGGCCTACGCACAGAAGGTAAAGGCAGATAACGCCAGCACGTTCATGGCCATCGCCACTGTGATCCCCGACGAGAAGAACCAGCGAGTAGGCATCCAGGGTGTGCTCAACACCTATCTGGGGGAATCCCGCACATCTCAATCCAACAAGGTTTACGTATTCGAGTTCGGTCGCCACGGCGGTCGTGTGCTGCTGACGGGCATGAAAGAAGGAAAGAATGCAAACAAACCATTCGAAGATGAAACGCCTCAGCCTTGAAGTGCTGGCCTGGAGTTGTCTGGGGCTCTCTTTGTCGGGACCGGCGCTTGCTTTGCAGGTAGTCGACGGCGTCGAGGGCAAGACCGTATTCGTCAACGTCAGCACGCGGGATTTGAACCGGATTGCCATCGAGGGCGGCAAGGTCCGCCGCATCAAGGCTGCTGACGATTCCGTTCTGACAGGCAGCGCCGACCAGGAGACTGGTCAGGCGCTCGTTCAGCCACTAGTGAAGGATCCGTTCGGGATATTCGTGTTCTCCCAGACAGGGAAGACCTACACCCTTGTGCTGCAGCCGAAGGATATCCCTGGCGAGTCGATCGTGATTCGGGAGCAACGCATCGAGGCCTCTCCTTCCTCGCTTCCAGGTGAGATCGAACGCTCATCCAGCTACCAGCAGGCCATCAAGAGCATGCTGCAGGCACTGTCGGGTGAACGCACCTTGTCTGGTGCAGAGACTCGGAAGACATGGGATGAGATCAAACTGTGGAAGGGATCTCGCTTCGCGCTGGAGCAGACCATTCAAAGCAATTCGATGATTGGAGAGCGCTACCGTCTCTTCAATGTCAGCGACAAGCCGATGCGGGTCGCCGAGCAGGAGTTCTACAAGAAAGGGGTCTTGGCCGTTGCAGTACGCGATCTCAATCTGGATCCCGGCCGCAGCACGGTTGTGTTCGTCGTCAAACGGAATGCGGGGGTTCGGTAATGGCGCGCATCAACCCTTCGCTCAAGAGCTCTCCCGTCCGAAAGAAGCAACTGATGATGGCCGGTGGCGGCGCAGCTGTCATCGCCGGCCTCGCGCTGGCCGCTGCATGGTTTGCGGACTCGGGATCATCCAGGACGCAGCAGATTGCAGTCGAGAAGCCTGAACAGATCAACGTGAACCTTCCGCTGCCGGGGCAGCAGCTCTCGGACAAGGATGTCTGGCGCGCAAACGAGGCTTCGAAAATCGAAGCGCTGAATCGGGAGATCAACACCCTCAAGCTCAATATGCAGGACAACATGAAGCGGCAGGATATCGAGGCTGGGCTCACCGAAGTGCCAATGCCACCTCCTCCCCCCCCTCCGCCCGCTTCAGCATTACGCCAACTTCAACCCATGGCTGGTTCGATGGCCAGACAATCCGGGCAGACCCTGGGAACACCGCCTGCCATGCCAGGCGAAGCATCGGGCCAACCGCAGCAAGTGGTGAAACGTGCGTTCTCGCTTGATGTTTCGGATTCGTCCTCGACTTCTGGCACAGGGCGTCAGGTAGATATGGCGTCAACCAATACGGCAGCCGACAAGTCAGCTGACCGGGAGTCGAAGCCAGTCCAGACCTCCGAGAACTACCTGCCGGCGGGCACATTCATGCGCGCCGTCTTGCTTGCCGGGCTGGATGCGCCTACTGGCGGACAGGCCCAGAACAATCCTCACCCGGTCCTTCTGAGGGTGATTGATCCAGCCCAATTGCCGAACCAGTATCTGGCCAACATGAAGGACTGTGTTCTGACGGCCAATGGCTATGGGGATATCTCATCCGAGCGCGCCTATGTCCGGATGGATCGCCTGTCCTGCATCGACACGAAAGGTGGTGCGATCGACGTGGCCATCAAGGGGTACGTCGCCGGCGAGGATGGCAAGGCCGGGATGCGAGGCCGGTTGGTAACGAAGCAGGGGCAGGCCCTGGCCAATGCGTTTCTCGCCGGAATCGGTTCGGGCATTGGTCAGGCCTTCCAGCAGTCCGCTTCGACCACTTCGGTATCTCCACTTGGCTCGACGACTACCGTCACAGACGGGAAGGAGCTACAGGCCGGCGTCTCTTCAGGCATCGGCAGCGCAATGCAGCAGCTTTCCAAATACTACATCAAGCTGGCCGAGCAGATTTTCCCGGTAATCGAAGTCGATGGTGGCCGTGTGGTCGACGTCATTCTGACGCGCGGCATGAGCATCGAAAGACAGTAACGAACCCGAGACCTCCCATGAAAAGACTTCATCAATCCTTCATTGCAGTTGCCCTGGTTGCCCAGGCCGGTGCGGTTTGTGCTGCCGGTGCGTCCCCGGACGGGAGCGCCGCGCCCCTACAAGGCGAAACGCTCATCCTGGCCGTCCAGAAAAACCTCAAGTTGATGTACCCCAAGACTCGTTTCGACCAGGTCAAGGCAACACCCCTGCCGGGAATCTACGAGGTCGTGATGGGCCGCAACGTCGCCTTTGTCGAGGAGTCGGGCCGCTATTTCATCTTTGGCCGTCTGTTCGACATGGAGTCGCAGGAGGACATCACGTCCGTCGCAGAACCGGCCTCGCCTAGACAGAACCAGAAGATCGACTTTGCCACGTTGCCCCTGGACAGCGCGATCAAGACGGTCAAGGGCGATGGAACGCGTGTTCTGGCCGTGTTTTCTGATCCGGATTGCCCGTACTGCAAGAAGCTGGAGCAGGAACTCGACAAGGTCGGCAACGTGACGATCTATACCTTCCTGATGCCGCTGGAGCAGCTGCATCCTCAGGCGCGTTCGAAGTCCGATGCGGTGTGGTGTGCCAAGGACCGGTCGGCTGCCTGGAAGACACTGATGTTGTCCGGCAAGGCCCCCGCTACCGTGAAGGGCTGCGAAGGCCCCCATGCGATCGTCAGCGCAACAGCTGAGAAGCTGGGGATCAGCGGCACGCCCTTCCTCGTCGCCGGCGATGGGCGGACCATGCCCGGCGCAGTGCCTGCCGACCGGCTCAATGCCTGGTTGAGCACGTCTGACAAACCGGCGCTGGCCAAGGGGGCGAAATGAGCGCAGCCCGCGTCTTCGCACTCTCCATGCTCACTGCGGCAGCTACCGTGTCGATTCAGGGATGCAACTCAATCTCCGGCCTGGCGGGGTCGAAATCCGAACTCGCGTGCAAGGCACCGGATGGCGTGGTCTGTACGTCGGTATCAGGGATTTATGCCAACTCTCTTGAGGGGAATCTGCCGGGACAACAACCTCAGGTTGATGGCGCAAAGAAGGCGGATGTCACAGTTCAAAGAGCGGCGAACAACAATGACGTGTCCTCGATACCGAGCTATTCACCCAGGGATCTGACAACGCCCAACAGCGGCGATCCGATCCGATTGGCCCCTGTTGTGCTTAGAGTCTGGATTGCACCGTGGGAGGACACGGATGGCGATCTCCACGACCAGCACTACGTCTACACGGTCATCAACCAGGGCAAGTGGCTGATCGAGGCCAATCAACAGACCATCCGGGATGCGTTCAAGCCAGTCTACCCGCTGGGCAAGGATACGGAACGCGACCAGAAGTCGACCGAAGCCGGGGATGCCGAGCGCGTGTTTCCGTTGAATGCCGATACCGGAGCGGCCAAGCCATGAGCGCTGCCCTCTTTGCTCCGCTCGACTTTCTCAAGGGCCTCTTCACCCGCGAAGATGCAAAGGCTGAAGCGCCGGCGCTTGATCCGGAGACCTACAGTGTCGGGCCTGAATTCAACCGGTTTTCCGACTTGTTGCCCTGGACGGCCTACTGGGAACAGGAACAGTTGTTCGCGATTGAAGGTGAAACCGAAGGGAGCATTGAGGCCATCGGCTACACGATCGAGATGAACCCGCAGACCGGGGCGTCTTCGGACATGAGTCGCCTGATCCAGGAGATCTTCCGGGACATGCCAAAGGGAGCGGGTGTCCAGATCACGCTCTGGGGCTCGCCGGAGGTCGATTCCTATCTCGATGCTTTCAGGAACGTCGTTCGCCCGGAAAAACTCCAGGACGAAGCGCAACGTGCGCTGATCGAGCGGATGACGCAGGAACGGGTTCGTCACTACAAGAGGGCTTCGCTGGTTCCACTGGTTGCTTCCAGGCCCAGTGTCATGCGCCAGTACAGGGTGATTCTTTCGGTCTCGGTGCCGGTCAAGGATGTCGAGTTCCGGACGCTGGAACGCATCCTGGCGATGCGTGATTCCCAGGTATCCAAGCTCAAGACCTACTACCAGTTCAGCAAGGTGTGGGATGCGGAGGATCTGATCGGATGGGTCCGCAATCTGCTGCACCCGGCTAGGCTGTCGAAATCCCCTGTTTCATATGATGAAGGTCAGGCGCTCCGTTACCAGATGATCGAGCGTGATACGGCCGTCACGGTTCAGAAGCTCGGCCTGACCCTGCATGCGCCCTCTGGAGAAGCGGTCTGTATCCGTGGTCTGTCGGCGCAAGGTTATCCGAAGCGCTTCGATCTGCCGGACGTGGCAAGAATGCTGGGGGACGCCAACAAGGGCTCGATGGGGTACCCCTGCCCCTTCCTGATCACGCTCGGGGCGGAAATCCTCAACTACGACGAGCACAAGAACCACGTCCAGCTCAAAACCGCGCGCGCCATCCAGGTTGCCGAATCGCCCATGGGCAAGGCGTTGCCGGATGCCTCGAAGCGTGCGGCTGACTGGCGGCTGTTGCAGAACGCCTACGACGAAGGTGGCGGTGCCGTCCGCCTGTATCACCAGATCCTGCTGTTCGCTGAGCCCGAATCGGTAGCCGAAGCGGACGAGGCGGCTCGGGCCATCTGGCGAAGCATGGGGTTTGCCGTGAGCGGCGATACCTACATGCAAGTACAGGCCCTGTTGAGCGGGCTGCCGATGGCCCTGGGGCCCTCCCTGCAGCGCGATATCCGGATTGCACAGCGCTTTACGACCAAGACGACCGCGAATGCAGCCAACATGTCGCCGGTACTGGGTGAGTGGCGAGGCGTCGGTCGCCCGGTTCTCAGTTTCACTGGCCGCAACGGCCAGTGCATCGGGGTGAACCTGTTCGACAACCCCTCCGGCAACTACAACGGCTGTGTCGTCGGGACATCCGGATCCGGGAAATCCGCCTTCCTGAACGAATTGGCTGAGCGATACCTTGCGAGGGGGGCCAAGGTCTGGATCATCGACGTGGGCCGCTCGTACGAGAAGCTGTGCCACGCCCTGGGTGGTCAGTACATCGAGTTCACCAAGGAAGCGAACGTGGTGCTGAACCCGTTCACGATGGTGAACGATCTCGACGAAGACATGGAGATGCTGAAGCCGCTGGTCGGCCAGATGATTTCCCCCGGACGTCCGTTGTCCGATTACGAAATGTCCCAGGTCGAGCTGGCCATTCGTGGCCTGTGGGAGGACCGCGGCCCCCACTCGACGATCGATCTTCTGGCGGAGCGGCTGAAGCTGGCCTGCCATGACGGCGGCACGCTGGAGTATGGCGAGGAAGAAGCCTGCGATCCCCGGATCCGGGATCTGGCTGTCCAGCTGACCAGTTACACCAGCAGCGGCAGCTACGGGCAGTACTTTGAAGGCCCGCACAACATCAACTTCAGCTCGAATCTTGTCGTGCTTGAACTGGAAGAGTTGAAGTCGCGGAAGGATCTGCAGGCGGTCGCACTGCTCATCCTCATGTACCGCATCACCCAGGAGATGTACCTGGCCCCGCGCGATCAGGAAAAGATCGTCATCATGGACGAGGCCTGGGATCTGCTCACCGGTGGCAAGACCGCCGCCTTCATCGAGGCGGGATATCGGCGGGCCCGTAAGTATGGCGGGGCCTTCCTGACAGGGACACAGGGCATCAATGACTACTACCGGAGCCCGGCCAGCCAGGCCGCACTGGAAAACGCCGACTGGTTGTTCATGCTGCGTCAAAAGCAGGAATCCATCGCGAAGCTCGAAGAGAAGCTCGCGTTCACGCCCCATATGGCCCATCTCGTCAGCAGCTTGCGGACCGAGCAAGGCAGCTTTTCCGAAGTGTTCATTTCATGCGGCCAGGCCGGCTACGGCGTGGGGATGCTGCTCCTCGATCCGTATTCGCAGCTGATGGGGTCGGCCAATGCCCGTGATTTCTCCGAAGTGAACGCGAAACGGGCTCAGGGCCTGTCGATGGCCGATGCAATCGACGCAGTACTGAGCGACCGGGGAGCATTGAAATGACTGAACCTACGTCCATCGAGCAGCCTGAAAGTCCACAGGACGCCACAGAGGCAGGGTGGCAGTGGCAACCGGCATTGCTCGCCCTTCTGCTATCGGTTGCCATCACGGTGGCGATTGTCATGCTCTATCACCATCGCTACGCGGCTTCCGGTTCCTATGCCACGGTGGATATTGGCGCGATCGTCAAGGAACGTGAGACGCAATTCGCCGCGCTGCTCTCGAAGCCTGACGTTCGGGATCAGGACCGCCAGGCGGCATTCCGGCTTGTTCAGAAGCTGGGGCCGGAAATCGAGCGGAGCGTCGGTGTACTTCAACAGGAGTGCAAATGCACGATCCTGGTGAAGTCCGCTGTGATTGCAGGCCCAGCGATCGATCTCACTGCACGGCTTCGCGAAATCATGGCCACCGCAGGGGATGGCAAATGATGCGCGGCATTGCCCTTCCCTCTTTCGACTCCCTGCTCACTCGTTGGGCGATCTACTGGGACACCGTCATGGTGCCGCATTTCCGGCGCTGGTGGGCCATCTGGATTTCGATTCTCGCCGGCATCGTGCTTTTCAATGCCTACTTCACGCTGGCGATCAACGTCTCTGAAAGCCTGCCTGATCATGTCTATCTGGTCGTGAAGGGAGACAAAGCTGTGGTTCGGGGCGGCTACGTCGCCTTCAAGTGGGCCGGGGGCGGCGGCTACCCGGCAGGACTCGGTTTTGTGAAGCAGATACGCGGCGTGCCGGGTGATCTCGTTCAGGAGTTCGATCGCAACTTCTTTGTGAACGGCGATTTCGTGGGCAGGGCGAAGCCGATGTCCCGGAAAGGTATGCCTCTTCTAATCGGTCCCACAGGGACCATTCCCGAGGGCTATTTCTACGCCTACGCACCCCACAAGGACTCACTTGATTCGCGCTATGCCATCACGGGCTGGGTATCCATGCAAAACGTGACTGGTCGTGCCATCCCGATTTTCTGACAGCCAGGAGTAACCCATGAGCATTCATATTTCATCTTCCATCGCTTGCCTGTCCCTTGCGCTGGGCCTCACGGCCCAGCCGGGTTTTGCGATGGACAACGCCCTCATTCAGGAGTGGGCAAAGCAGAAGGCGGGGAGTCAGCCTCGGCTGATGCCGGAGGTCCAGAAGGCCAGGCCTGTGACCCAGGAGAGTATCAATGTGGCTGAGAACGCTACCGGCCAGCCGGCAGCAGCTGCTCCGGTCAACACCAAAGGCGTGACGACCTGCAGCTCGAACCAGGGACTTGATGAATATGCAGGATTCCGCTGCGGCGCGTTCGGGCAGGAACTGCTCACGGTGAAGAGTCTATATGCCAAGGGCTGGCGAATCACGCAGACCTGGGTATGGCGAGATCGTCTCCAGTTCATCGCGGAAGAACGCTGAGGCATGAAAGCGGTGGCAGTCGTTCTGCTGGCCTGGGGGGGGCTCACTGGGGTTGCCTGCGCCCAGGAACCTCTTGGCCCCAGCTACCCGATCCGGGAGCCGGACATGCTCGAAGAGGTTCAGGGTCGTTTGAAGGCGCTTGAGAAAAGCGGACGGATGAGGGAACTGCAGCAGGAAGGGATAGCCCGCTCCCGGCAAAGCATCGAATCGCCCAAGGCCGTCACGGGCCTGACCAGGACCGACAAGCCGAGGACGTTCTATATGGACCCGTCCTGGCGCGTACCTCGGGATATCGCCACACCGGACGGCCAGATCATTGCCCGGGCAGGCGACGTGGTGAATCCGCTGGATTACGTCCCGCTCTCGAATCATCTGTTCTTTTTCGATCAGCGAGATCCGAATCAGGTCCGAAAGGCAGCCGCCATCCTCAAGCGCTACGAGGGCAAGGTGAAACCCATCCTCGTGGCCGGCGAACCGCTCAAGCTGACGCGGCAATGGAAGCGTCAGGTCTATTTCGATCAGGGGGGCTATCTGGTGAAGCGTTTCGGCATCCAGCAAATCCCGGCGCTGGTTTCCCAGGATGCCGCACGCAAGCGACTGAGAATCGACGAGATGAAGGCGGATTGAAGGATGAGCGGAATGGGTTTGAACGCATTGAACGGTCAGGACATGGACATCGTCGAGTGGGCTCGCAAGAACCGGCCGCACTGGTCGCGCACTGTCATCGACCGCTGGGACGACAATCGCATGCAGGCCTTGATGCCTTTCGTTCGAAGCCACTACTGGAGCGACCGGCACTCGATCAATGTTTTCTCGGTCGTGGGCACGGCCCATCCGGACTACGCCGGCATGACCTGGGAGCATTTCCTGCAGACCGGGAAGCGCATGCCTGCGAACCAGGCCTTGTTGCGCACCAATCCTGAGTATTACTTCGACACCGAAGTGAAGCATCCCTCGATGCTCTACGTTTCGCTGAATGGCAAACACTGGTACGTGAATGGAGACGGAAACCATCGCACCTGCCTGGCCAAGTACCACTTCACGCGGCCCGATTCAGGCGGATTCGGGTCGCAGACGATGGTCCATGGCGTAACGGTTGACGACTATCGCATCGACTGGCGGCTGTATGACGTCTTTCTTAAGCTGAAGGACTCGGTTCGCGAGCGCAAAAAGGGCGAGTCGGTCGAAGGGTACCGTTATCACGTGGGCCGTGAAGATGGCCCCGCCTGGAAGATCGACCGTTACGACCCGAAAATTCGATTCATCGACGGTCAGGGGGTCGAGCAGCTGCTCGACCACGAAGAGGCACGAGCGAAGCTCATGAGCTTCGGCAAACCCATCAACCTGTTGCTGCGCTGGCTCAAATGACCAAAGCCCTGCAGTGGATCATGGTTGCCGCACTGACCATCGTTGTTCTGGGAGGCTTGGCACGGCCTTCCTTGGCGGACACGACAACCTGCCAGGGCAAGTTCTTCAATCCGATCACAGATGTCTGCTGGTCATGTGCCTTCCCCATGAAAATCGGCGGCTCGACTGTGATGAGCTTTGGCCAGGAGGATTTCGATAGCGGCGTCAGCAATCCGTTGTGTGCATGCTCCAGTCCACCGAAGATCGGACTGTCCATCAGCTTCTACGAGCCGGCCCGCATCGTCGAGTCAGTGCGAAAGCCTTACTGCTTCCCTTCACTCGGCGGGATTTCCATCGACCCCGGAGTATCTGCTCCGGCGCATGTCCAGAAGCGAGGTGGAAAGTCGTTCTATCAGGCCCACTGGTACACGAGTCCCCTCTTATTCTGGTTGGAAGTGGTTTTGGACAACCCCTGCCTGGAACAAGGGGTGTTCGATCTCGTTTATTTCACTGAACTCGATCCGCTCTGGTCCGACTCCGAACTGACTTTCATCCTGAATCCGGATGCCGTCCTGTTCGCCAACCCGCTTGCTCAGGGCGCATGCGCAGCCGACTGCGTGGCCGCAACGACTGGATTTCCTCTAAACGAACTGTTCTGGTGTGCGGGCTGCCAGGGATCCATGTACCCGCTCGACGGATGGGTCGGGAATCATGTTGGGGGCGTCCAGGCCTCGACGCTCATCACCCAGCGTCTGACCAACAAGATGCACCGCGAGCTGCTGATCTGGGGTGCGCATGGCAAGGCTGGCCAATGCGGCTACTACCCTATTCCGCTCATGGACAAGCGGGCTTACAAGACACAGATGATCTATCCGATTCCGAACACACAGAAGGAAGATGGCCGGTGCTGCTCGACCATGGGCAGAACGACCGTGATTTCGGGGTCTGGAAAGGAGTTTCCCTACAAGGGCGAGGACTTTGCCTACATGTTGTTCCGCAAGCGGGACTGTTGCCAGGGGGCCGTAGGGTTTTAATCATGTCTCGATTCATTCAGATGTTATCGATTGGGATCTTGGTCGGCTTCAGCGTGCCCGTCATGGCTGCCCAGCCCCCCACCCTGCCAGACCTGAAGTCATTTGATGCGGATAAGGCCCGTGATCGGTCGAATCGCGCACTTGATGACGCAGCCCGCGCGACACAAGGCGGGCCAGTGCGCGCAATGCCGAATATCAAGGTGCCGTCCTCCGGGGTGGACATCGCTCAGATCGCGAGCCGGTATGGGCAGGCTCGGCTACAAGCTGAGGACGAGCGGCTGTTGATCTTTGCCACGCTGGGAATGTCCCAGGCAGCATTGGTGAAATTGGCCAAGCAGGCTGCTCGTTCTGGTGCCGTCATGGTATTTCGTGGGGTGGACGGTGGCCTGGCTGGGGGAAACTGGGCTCGTTCTGTCGAGGCATTCAAGCCCATTGCTGAAGCAGGGGCATCGATCCAGATTCACCCCGAATTGTTCAAGGCCTACCGGGTAACCCAGGCCCCGACTTTCATCCTCACGGCTCCGGTCCATGGGGATGCCTGTGTGAGCGACCGCGCGAAGGCCTGTGACAAGGCCTTGAGAAGCGTGGGCGACGTCTCCCTGGACTATGTGCTCGAACGCTGGTCAGCAGGATCCGGCGAACTGGCTAACGAGGCTCGACGGCGTCTGGCTCGGATCGAGGGCCAGCCATGAAAATTCGAGTAGCAATCTTGCTCTCTTCCCTTGTCTTCGCCTCCTGTGCGCACTCTGCGGGCATGACGCCGGCTGATGCTTTCAGCGATGGACAGAGCTTCGGCTCGGCGAACAAAGGTACGGCAAAAGCAAAGATCAACATGACCGAGGCCAGTACCGGCGTGCCGAATTACACCAGCACGGACCCGGCCTCATCCTACTACATGGGCGGGATGGGAAGCCTGACGGCGCCTGCGACAACCGGCATGTTGTCATGTACTTCAACCCCTGGGTCATCCGATCCGGATGCCCACACGCACGGCAAGTGCGAAAGCGTCCGCATGCTAATGAACGACCCGGGCAAGAAGAATGTGATGTTTCCTCTCAACCCCAAGACCGATCCGCTTGCCACCAAAAGGGATCTGGTAGCCGGGGATGCAGAGACCTACCTCGGTTCGCTGATAGTCAGCGGGTCTTATTCCGGATGTGCCACTAAAACCGTGAAAGACCCCGACACATACCAGACCGAGACCTGCAACCAGTATCTGACTGCAGGCGAGGAAAGCTGCCAGGAAATTCTTACTGTGTCGATAACCACATCGGAATCGTGTGTGCCTGGCACCTGGTATGGGGGATTCGTGTTGGGCATCCCGTCGTATGGCTGGACCAATCAGATCGATGTTTATTGCGACATCAACCGCAATGACGGAATGTTGGCTCTGCGCTTTACACCGACCGGCCTGCATGGCGCCTGTGCCCTTGGCTATCTGGACGTACCAAAAGCGCCATTTACAGTTTCGGATACGGTCCAGTATGGGGTGGTGAGAACTACGTGCGACGGAGATGGCAATTGCACCGACACTTATGGCTACAAGAACAATGAACTCACATCGATACATAACTGGAAGGGCAGCTGTACCGTCACAAACTACATTGGATATGAGCCTGGATATACCCAGGGCTGTGTAAGTGATGTCTGCACCTATACCTTCCGGGCAATAGACAATCGCTGGGGCAACCAGGCGGTCAATTCCGCTGGTTCATTCACGCCGCCCAAAATCATTGTTACTGAGACCGACACCTGGGATAACCAGTGCGGCCCGCTGGAGGCGCGACTGCCATGAGCGCCACCTCGATGCTCCGCTTTATCGCAAGGGTACTGATCGTCACCTTGGCTTTCCCAATTCTTTCGGCTCCGGTTTTGGCCGGGGACGGCACCTGCTCGAAGAAATCCAGGGCCTGCATTGAAGGGCCGGAGACCCGCATGATTAGCGGTTATCCAGTAACACGCGACTGCTGGAAATTCGAGAGCAAATACGACTGCATCTCCCAGAGCTATGTGGATGACTGCGCCGATCTGGTGGCCAATGGCTGTGCCCAGATTGGGTCATCTTGCATCGACTATCTCGACAGCGACCCGAGCAAATGCACGTTGTACGAACAGACCTACCAGTGCAAGGTTGCGACTGGCGCAACCAAGACCATCACTGACTGCGGCGGACAGACCTACTGTGTCGATGGTACCTGCTTCGATGCAGGGTATACCCCGGATGGTGATTTCGCCATGGCGGTAACTGGGATCGAGGCCTTGCGGGAGGCCGGCAATTACATGGACCCGAACACCCTCACGCTGTTCAATGGCAAGAACAGCAAATGCAGGGTGACGCTGGGAATCTTCAGTTGCTGCAAGAACAACACCGCAGGAAGCAATCAGACCAACAGCGACATGCTCCTAACTGTCGGAGCGCAGGCGACGAAAGAGATCGCCGGAGAGTCGGTCAAATATCTTGGCTCGACACAAGTCTATGACTCCTTGTTCCAGTCTGATGCTCCGGATTTTCTGGTGAATGGATATGGCTCCCTATTCAACGGGACGGGGCTGGACACGCCATTTGGATCGAGTTGGAGCCCGAGCTTTAGTTACTTCGGGATCACGGTGGGCTATGGTGCGCCGGCCGCAGGTACCAGCGTGCTTGTGGGAAATTCTGGAGGCTTTTATATCGGGTTTGATCCGGCCTCGTTTGCAATTGCCATTGCGATTTACATCATCACGGAACTGCTTTCTTGCGAGCAGGATGAACAAATCCTGGGCATGAAGCGTGGGCAGAATCTGTGCGTTCATGTCGGAACTTACTGTTCGCAGAAGGTGCTCGGCGTATGCGTTCAGAAGAAGCAGTCCCATTGCTGCTTTAACTCACGCATTGCACGCCTGATCGCGTCAAATGGTCGCGCTCAGCTCGGTAAATCCTGGGGAGACCCCAAGAATCCAGATTGCGGCGGTCTTACGCCGGCAGAGCTACAAATGGTCGATTTCAGTCTGATCGATTTCTCTGAGGTCATGGCCGACGTTCAGGCTTCTGTAAAAACACCTTCGGCTGCCGTGACGCGCGCAACCGACAAGATAAACAGTTACTTCAGCACCCCCTAATCTCATGAAGACCTTCCGATTTCTGGCTTTCATTCCTTTTCTAATGTCGGCGTCAATCGCATCCGCCGAGATCCTCCCGCAGTCGGAAGCGAAGCCTTTGCCGGTCGGCGTCTCAATCGAAGAGACGGGCTCGTTGATTCTGCCACAAGGTGCAGACAAGGCGCTCTGGTTGAATTTCTTCTCCGGTACGGACATTGCCGTCGGGACGACTTCGCGCCTCAAATTAGCCCTTAACGGTCAGGGCTTTGCAGTGGCCGATTCCGAAGCGGAAGCTTTGACTACCGTAAATGTGACCGGTTATGTAAGGCTCTACAACGATTCCCGCTCATACGACACTGGAGTCCTGGACCTTGGCGATTTGCTTGAAAAATCGCTCGATTTCTCGAAGCAGCCCAAAAGCCTCCGTAACAATCCCCTGGATTTTGATGCCGGGGTCGCGCAACAAGCTACGCGGGCCATACAGGCAGGTGGGGGTACAGGTAGCCCTGCATCAGGCGTGGGTGCCGCAGTCGTCGCGAACCTGTTTGCAGATGCCACAGGCCTGCGTAGCGTGATCAATGGTGGATTCCGGAAGATCGTGGGCGCGAAGGGAAACAGGCCGCTTCTGTTCTGTGGCGCGGACTGCAAGCGAACGACGCACGAGGTTGTGATCCAGGTAACAGTATTGCTGGGCAAAGCCTCCAAGTCGTATTGGCTGACGCTTCGATATGTTGCAGACGATATCGACGAGAGTTCCGTGCTGCCGATGGCGACGCATGGCTTGGGGTTGATGCTAGACAGGCTGTATCAGGCCTCCAAATCATGAAACTTTCATTTCGCGTCGCCTTGCTTGCTCTGCTCATGAACTCGGGTATCGCATATTCAGCGCCGGAGATCGGGGAGACAGCGAACATTCGCGGGCTGCTTCTCTCCGCTATCAACTCGCGCGATGGCAAGGCGGAAGCCTGGTTGGTCGGCCCTATGGCTCAGAAGCTCAAAAACGATACGAAAGCGCCCACCTACACGAAGGTTAAGGCCAGCGTTACGACAGTTCAGGTGATCAGACCCGGCTGCAAGCGCCTACGGATTGTGTTCTCCATGCCTACGCACAGGATGATGACGGTCAAGGGCACGCGCGAGCCTTTCAGTATGTTCTACGAACTGAATCTGTGCCAGGACGGGCAGCCTCCGCAGGTCTCCCCAGTCGGCCTAGGGGAGGATAAATGACGCTACGTGTATTTTCGGTGGTGTTGTTGATACTGCTTTGCCCGATCGGACTCCATGCTGAGCCTACTCTGTCCTCTGGCGACTCCGGCTGGTGGGAGGACACGCCCTGGCGGAATCCAGATCGTGGATTCAATTGGTATCCGCCGGATACCCCTCCCAAGAAAACCGACAAAAAGGCCACTGACAAGCCCAAGCCCATCAAGGACATGAAAACCATGGAGGAGCTTCAGAAGGAGCTCGCCAGGCTGAAGGATCTGGCCATCATGCATCCGACCCAGGCCAATGTCAGGTCGTACCTTGAGGCCCAGACCTATGTGATGGACAAAAGCTCGCTGTTTGCCGACGTGGCCCGCCGAGTGGTCTGGGCCACGCCGTCGGTGGATTACAACAGCAGATCGCCTACCGCGACCTTCGCGCAGCTCTCCAAGAAGGACATGAGGAGTGCCGCACAGGCCCAGACGCTCGCGGAGCTCTCAAGGGACTTCGGCCTGATGTTCTTTTTTCGGTCGGATTGCCCGTACTGTCACCAGCAGGCACCTGTCCTGCGTCTTCTGGAACAGCAGTACGGCATGCCGGTGATGGGTGTCAGCATGGACGGCGGCGGTTTGCCCCAGTTTCCCGATGCTCGCCGCGACAACGGTATTTCCATGATCGTGAGCGGAGGGCAAGGAATTCAGACTGTCCCTGCCCTCTTCCTCGTACACCGTGAGACCCGCCAGGCTGTCCCGATCGGGACAGGTGCCCTGGCAATTGACGAGATCGTCGAGCGAATCCGTGTACTGACCCGAACCCGACCGGGTCAGGAATTCTGAAATCTGGAGCCATCATGCATATCAAGTTGAAACCCATCTCCGCCGGAATGTTGCTGACTGCAGGCCTCGCCATGCCAGTGGCAACATCGAGTGCTGCCGGGTCAGACTGGATGAATGACTACTTCAATTCTGCCGGCGCAGGCCTGAACGTGACACCTTCGGCGGTCTATGAGTCCCAGAGCCAGACGACGATGTCGCTTGGTGGATTTGCTTATCGTGCGCCGCAGCGGGCAACACAGCTTTTCAGCTTCTCCCCACCCGGATACAAAGCAGGATGCGGTGGCATCGATGCCTGGCTTGGTGCTTACGGTTTCGTCAACATGGATCAGTTCGTTGCGGCACTCCGGAATATCGGCCAGAACGCGGTCGGATACTTCTTCCAGCTCGCTCTGAAAACGATGGCTCCAGAGATCGACGGGCTGTTGACCGATCTCTCCAAAACCATGAATTCCCTCAACCAGTTCCAGATGAACAGTTGCCAGATGGTGAAGCAGTTCGTAGGTACTGCACCCGATACTCGGACCATGGACATGGAGCAACGTGCCCAGGTTTTCGGATCTGCACTCACTGGATCCTACGGTTCATTTTTCAATGCCAAGCAGGACACCGAGACCGATCCTGCCAAAACGCAAGCTGCATATGATGCCGGCTGCTCGTTGAATGCTTCGATTTGCCAGGATTCGAAGGGCTTTCCCATCCTCAAGAACAACTTCAACCTGGTGTTCGATGCGCTACAGCGTGCTGGCGGATATTCCCCGGAGGAAATCGAGCTCTACATTTCCCTCTTCGGGACTGTAACTTTTCTCAAGAACACCAGTGATCAGGCAAGCGGATTCACCACCGAGTACTTCAAGCCGACGATCACATGGGAAGATTTCCTTGGGCCGCTCACAGGCACACATTCCATGAAAATCCGGGAATGCCCGTCCGGATCGGATTGTCTGCCCTACGCTTCGGCGACCGATGAAGGCACACCCAGAACCACCACAGGGATGACCGCCATCGTCTACACCCAGCTGCACAAGCTCAAGGACGCCATCGTCACCCGCACTGCGCTCACCGATCCCAAGGCGCTGCAGATCATTTCGATGACCAGCACGCCGATCTACCAGATGATCGCCCAGGCGATTCATTCCGGACGCGGCTCGACGATCGTCGCCGACCGCATCATCGACGGCTTCTCGGAAGTCATCGCGACGGAGATCGCCTTCCGTCAGATGCAGGACATCAGCCGGGAGGTCGAGGATGCGCTCAACAAGACGAAGGCCGTCTCGGTCAAAGCGGACGTCAAGGCGATCGATGACTTCCACGAGCGCCTGAAAGGCGAGCGGAACGTGGCCATCTGGATGTACGGCCTCAAGCAGGAAGACGCGTCCAGAAAGATGGAGAACATCACCATGATGCTGGACTTCCAGCGTCAGATGTACACGAGCCTCGGCCCACGCCTCACCTCGAATATCGAGTTCGGCCAGAAGCTGTAAGCCATGGATACGATCTACGCGTACTGGGACGCTGCCCAGATCAAATACGTCCTCGACTCCGTCGCTATCCTGACCTCGATGAGCGACTACACGGGGCTGATGAAGGTGTTCGCCATCTTCGGGCTGTTTGTGGCCGTAGCGACCACCTTTGTGAAGGCCCGGGGTGAGGATGCTGCGATCTACATGCTCATGCTGGCGATCTGGTACGTTGGGCTGTTCCTGCCCAAGAAGGATGTGGTGATCCAGGATGTCGCTGGTGGATCGGGTACCTACACAGTGGCAAACGTCCCGCTGGGACTCGCTGTCTTTGCAAGCGCTGAGAGTCATATCGGGTACTGGCTTACCCGGGTGAGCGAGACGGTATTCGCGCTGCCCAATGACATCAATTTCCAGAAGACGGGCTTCATGTTTGGTGCCCGGGCCATCAAGGACCGGCAGAATGTTCGCTTCTATGATCCGAACCTGGTCAGTTCCCTGACCAACCTGACGAAGGATTGCGTCTATCCCGAGTTGAACAACAACGCGGCCTTCTTCAACCAGATCATGCAGTCCGGGAGTATCTGGGCCGATCTCGGGCCGCAGATGAATCCCGGTGTCCTGGTGCAGGTGTATGACAGTAGCGCAGGCACGTACAAGGTCGTGGGCTGCGATCAGGCCTGGTCCTACATCGACAGCCAGATCAACCCGCACGTCTCGAACGACATTATGCCCAGGCTCGGTCGTATGCTGAACCCGACCGAGACCTCTTCGTCGGCCGCATCAGCGTTGGTCGCTGCGCAACTGCCTCTAGTCGACAACTTCATCTTCGGCGTCAGCCAGTCCGCGCAGGACAGCATCAAGCAGGCAGCGATGATCAACCTGATCGCGGATTCGACCGTGTTCGTGCCTCAGATGATTGGAGACACGACGTCGGCCCAGGTCGCCCTTTCTACGGCCATGGCGTCAGCCAGTGCCAACAGCAGCTACCGAACGATGGCCAAGATAGCCGAATCTTCCATGCCGTTGATCCGCAATGCGATACACATCGTGATCCTCGCCCTCTTTCCGATCGTCATGCTGCTGATCATCGTCGCCGGCAGCAAGGGTGGGCTTGTCCTGAAGACCTACCTCATGGCGCTTCTGTGGATCAACCTCTGGGCTCCAATTTATGCAGCACTGAACTTCTTCACGAGCTGGTATTCGACGCTTGGGGCAAATGCTGCGATCGGAAGCATGAATTACCTGTCGTATGCGAGCCACCAGGCGCTCACCCACTCCATGATCTCCGATCAGGGTGTGGCGGGCATTCTGACCCTCTCCGTGCCCGTGATCGCCTACATGCTGACGAACGTGAGCGCAGCCTCCTTTACCAGCGTGATCTCGGGGGTCATGTCGCCGGCAAATGCCTCGGCCCAGTCCGCCGGCAGCCAGGTCGGCCTCGGCAATTCGAACGTCGGCAACACCCAGTGGGGCAATGTAACGATGGGCAACTGGAGCTGGAACAACCGCAGCGGAGACCAATGGAATACGGCTCCAAGCATGACAGGTGGAGCGGCGACAATGCGTCAGGTGGGCCAGGATGGCTCCGTGGTTTCGACCTTCGGTTCCGGCCAGTCCCCGTCCGTCCTTAACCGGTCAGGGCTGGTGTCTGACCTGGGTGAAGTAAGCGGCATGGTCGGTACCGCCGTCGCTTCTCAAGCCCTGACCCTGTCCAGGAACAGCTATCAGCGTGCGGGCGAGGCCTCGGCCTCAGTGGCTAGTTCGCTGACCGCCGCCTATGACAAGGCACGGAGCTTCATGCAGTCATCGGGCAATTCAACACGAGTTGGATCCGACGCCGGGATCAACAACATTGCCCAGTTTGCTCAGGCGTATGAGAATGCAATGAACACAGCAGCGAAGTGGGATGCAGGTATTGGCCTTAGTGATTCGCAAAAATTCCAGATTGTTTCAGCTGCATCTATTGGGGCTGGCATTCCCGGGACCGCAATCGGCGCGCAGCTTAAAGCTCTGGGGATGTCCGATAGTCAGGTTCAAGCCACTTACGATTCAGCACGCCAGTTCGCCGAATCCTCTGGATTCAAGAACCAGCTCAATAACGCTCAAGGTTTCAGCAATACCCTCTCAACCAGCAGTGGCAGCGAATCCTCGCGACGGGCAGCCAGTGAAATTCGCGCGAGCTTGTCGGATGCCGAACGAGCCGAACAGGCGACGCGTGTTTCACTCTCGCAAGCCGAGGCCTATGACCGCGTAGCAAGCGAAGTACGTTCAGGTGAAGGGAGAGCACAGGCGGATCTGTCCAATTTCATCGTTGCGCAATTGGGTGGCGCGGCACGGGCTAACGCGGCGCTCTCATCGCGAGATACAGCAGGCCAGATGGCACTGGTGGATGGCTACGTCAAAGAATGGGTGCAGAGCCAGGCCGGACTGATTCGTCAGGGAGATGCTGCTTCCAATGCCGGATTGGAGCCGGCCGCGAAACTCGCCACGCCCGGCGGGAATCCCGAGGATTTCCATGCCGCAAGTCTTGATGGCATTCGAGATGTGAACGCAGGAAATATCTCGCGTGTTCCGGGTAATCCCGGAGCTGCGCCTGCTATCCAGGTGGATCGTGATGGGCCTGGCGGACAGCCTGGACAGACAGTGACGCCAACGGTTGTCGAGCGGGCTGCAACTGCCGGCAGACAGGCCGGGGAATCTCAAATAGTCGATGGGAGAAATGATGCTGATGCTGGTCGTAAGGCTGTTGCCGCACCAGTTCAGGAAGAAACTGAGAATCCCAACATCATTACCCGAGCTGGGGCCAATGCTTTCGCCGGCGGTAAGCCGCAGGACGAGAATCCTGCGGCCGAGAAAAGGAATACTGGCGGAGCGTCAGGGGAATGGTAATCAACCTTGGTAATTGATACTTCCCGGTTCGGCTGGATCCGTGGCTTGACGAAAGCTCTCTTCAAGCTGCCTATCAAATTCCTCTTGTTCAGCACGGGGCAAAGTTTCATCCATTGCCAAAGTACCAACAGTCAGCATGCCCGCAATGATTCCAAACGCCCAGGCAAGACCATTCCCCATCGAAGCCAGAGCAACTGCGGGGATCAGGAACAGCACTGCGATGCTGAAAAGGTATTTCCTGAGCGTCATGATTTTTCCTTCATGCGTTGGTATTCAATTTTAGTCGGTCATTCTGGTGCATCCGGATCCTGAAGCAGTAAGGTTCGTCGGTACTCGATCTTCTCGCCTGTATCGACGATGGTCACTTCGACGTACCAGTCTCCATCTTCAATTAGGCGGATTGGCTGGCCAACTTCATACCGCTGGCCAAGGGGGCCGAATTTTTTGACCGCACCGGTTGGTACAGGAGGCGGGATAAGCACTACTTCCCCTTCTTCCCGCTGAGATAGCCCACCGCCCCGGAGATGATCGCAGTCAGAAAAACCACACCGGTCCGCTCTCGCTCGGGGGTTCCCCCAATAAAGATCAGAAGCAGCCCGACAATTCCGACGATGAACAGTGCAGCCACGTATGCCACGAACGTCCACCAGCTGACCCTCAGGTCATGCTGGTGCTGGCTCTCTTCCTTCTTGAGCCGGGAAGCTTCCTCTGCACCGGACTCATCCGATTTCCATTCGATCTTGCCCTTCCCCGAATTGAGGTCGAGCGTACTCAAAGGCCGATCACCTCGGTTTCCAGGGTTTGCTCAGGCTTGGCGAATCCAAGTTTCAGGCCTTGCTTCTTTTTGTCCAGCGCTGCCAGGTACAGCGTCAGTGCTTTCCTGACCAGCTCGGAGCGCGAGTTTCCGGTTTCTTCTGCCGCCTTGTTGATTTCACGATCCAGTTCATCAGAGAGGATCAGTTGTGCGCGAACGGTTGCCATATAACACTCCTTTTACCTATGGTTTCCATGGCTTGGGCGTGTACCAAAGCTGTGGATAAGTGTGTATTTTATACACAATTAAAGAGTGCTATGCAAGTCGGCAAGGTTCCGGCCTGATCAAACCTGTTTGCTCGATCAGGCCGGGGCGAGCCGTGCCCTGACCTCGCGCTTGCCCATCTTCCGTACGGCCGCAATGGCGGACATCTGCTCAGGCCTGGGGCGTGTCTTTCCGGTCTCCCAGTTGTAGATTGTCTGCGCGGAGACGCCTAGCAGGGAGCCCAGCTCTGGCGCGGACAGGTCGAGGCGGGTCCGCTGCGCGCGAACGCCCTGGGGTTTGAATCTCAGCTTCGTGTCAGGATCCTCTTTGGCGGCCGGCGGGACATTCGCCTTCGCCGATTTTTCCAGGTGGGAGACCAGCTTCTCAAGGGCATCGATGCGCCGCTTCAGAGCGGCGATATCGGAGCGATAGCGGTACGACGCCTTCTTGAGGCTCTCGGTTTCACCGCGAAGCTGTCGCCTGACCTGCCTGGCGACCTCGTCTTTGAAAACAGATGCAATGTTCGACACAGAAAATCCTCTCGCGTATAGGTATTGGAGGTGGTTCATGACATGCCATTTACGGTGGGTCAGACCGGGCACTACTTTTCAGATTCAGGATTCTCGGGCTTGGACGGGTTGACGCGCTTTGCCCTTGGATGGGCCTGATCGTAGACCTTGGCCAGGTGCTGCCAGTCAAGGTGAGTGTATATCTGGGTGGTGGAAATGTTGGCGTGGCCAAGCAGCTCCTGAACTGCACGCAGGTCGCCAGAGGACTGGAGCAGATGGCTGGCGAACGCATGCCTGAGCATGTGGGGATGAACCGGCTGCCCGAGGTTGGTGCTCTTAGCCCAGGTATCAAGCCTGAGTTGCACGCTCCTCTGGGTCAGACGGCCACCGCGACGGTTTAGGAAAAGGGCCTTCTCATCGGACCCGTTCCGAATAATGTCCCGCCAGGGTAGCCAGGCCTTGATGGCCCGCACTGTGCAGCTGCCGATCGGTACGATCCTCGACTTGCTGCCCTTACCCGTGACGCGCGCCTGGCCATCCTTGAGGTCGACGTCATGGAGGTTAAGTCCAGTCAGTTCTGAGAGGCGTACCCCTGCCGAATACAGGAGTTCGAACATGGCCCGGTCGCGGGCGAGCAGGCTGTCATCTTCGATTTGTGCAGGCGAAGCTCGATTGTCGAGCAGCTGCGTGCAGGCATCGGGAGTCAGGGTTTGAGGCAGTTTGCGCCTGACCTTCGGACCCTTGAAGCCCGCACAGGGATTGTTGGGGTAGCCCAGTCGATGAACAGCGAACGTGTAGAACCCTCGCCAGCTGGAAAGATGACGCGCAAGACTCGCTGCAGATAGACCCTGCTTCCGGATCCGGATCACCACCTGGCGAATATGCTCTGGCGTGGCGTCTTGCGCTGTGATTTCCTGGATACCCAGGCCTTCAAGCAGGCTCGCGAGATCACGGCGGTAGCTCGATACGGTGTTGGGAGAGAGACGCCGCTCAGCAGCGATATAGGTCAAATAACGCTCGACGTGCGCTTGGCACGTCGATTCGCGCTCCTGCTCGGAAGGCGTCTCTGGTCTCATGGTCTCGTGGTCTACGGTAGGCCGTGGCCCACCGGTTGCAACTATGAGGGCGGTGATGGTGCCCTTCCTGCCATTGTAATTCGATACGGCGTATGCAATTCGCAAACTGCATACGGTGCTTGCACCCGACATTCAGCCGTTAAGGCCTGGACGCCTTCTCTATCTGCTCGGCAACCAGGAAGGTTGTCAGGCGATCTGCAAGCGCACCGTACTTTTCTTCGGTATCCGGATGGCGGAATTTCTCCACAATCCCGGCCACCATCTCGTCGAGCTTCTTTTCGCCTGACATCAGGGTGTCCACGATCCGCCGGAACATCGTGCCCTTCTCCTCGGCGAGTGCCTCGCGGAGCAGGCTGACGGCGGAATCCCTTCGCCAGGTATCCCTGCCATCGAGCCGGTCCAGCAGGTCGGCCCACTTCCCGAATCCGCGTCCACTGCCATTCATCGATGCAATGAACAGGATTTCACCGCGCCGATCGAGGCCTTGGAATAAATTGGCGTTCAGAGCGGATTCGGTTTTTGCGAAATAGGCTTTCCTTTCGGCCACGCGCTGCACATGGAGTTTGGTGATGTCGCTGCCGGCGCGTTCGACGTCGTTCTCGATGCGACCGAGCAGCGCGCAGGCCTCCAGCAACAGATCTGCTTCGGATTCCGTCAGGATTGATTTGTCGAAGCTGTAGGCCCCCCAATCTCGTTTGTGGGTAACGGCCTTCTTCCCGGCCGCGACATCGACGAAGCCATGCAGACGGGACTTCGTGCCCTTGATCTCTGTAGAGAACTTTTTGGACAGACCGATCTGTTGTTCAAGATCATCCACCCGCCTCTCCTTTTCCGAGTACGCGCCGACTCTCATGGCCTCGGCGATTCTTTCTCTCCTGTCCGCGAGTTCGACGACCTTGAGGCTTCGAGTAGGTTTTGGTTGCTGCCTGGCTGAAGCCAGCTGGCGTTTGAGATCCTTGACTTCGTTTACCAGCGCTTCATGGGTTTGCCACAGGGCATCGGCATGCTCTGCCCTCGCCTGCAGCCGGGCCTCCTGTTCGGCAAGCTGAGCTTCCCACTCCTGAAGTCGGGACTGGTCCTGGCCAGCAGGCTCATCGAGCGGCTCATCACCCTGCAGGTACGCCTTGATGGCCTCAAGCTGGGCCGCATCAACCCACACGGTCGCCTGGCGCTTACCCAGCTGGCGCATCTTTGTCTTGAATGCCGCTTGCCGCTCCTGATTTGTCGTGGCCATGCCGTGCCCCTGTACCGTTACTGGTAACAGTCTAGCACGTCCGTTACTGGTAACAACAGGAGGGCAAAAAAATGCCGCCGTGCCCGTCAGCGGATATGGTCTACCGACACAAGCGGGGCCTCGATGTAGCAAATCTGAACGTCTGGTCCGGCAGCCTCAGCCATCTGCCTCGCCAGTCGCCGCCCGGCATCGTGGCAGGCCGTGCGATCAGATTCATGCCGAAGAACGAATTCGTTGGTCTTGACCTCTGGCCCAAGCTGTTCGAGCACCATGAAGGCCCGTGTGACAAAGCCCAGCCAGGTCTGAAAGGCGTAGAGCGTTTCACATCGGGTGAACCATGAGGCGATCCATGGCCGCTCACGCGGGAACTCGCCGTCGATTTGAAGCAGTTCATGCCCGTCATGAGCAGGGATGAACCCGATTTCCACCTTCGAGCCCGCTGGCCAGAGTGGCCGGCGTGGCAGCGGTGACAGGGTTTCCCGACTGAGCAGCTTTTCCAGGGAGAGTCCGCCATGGTCTGGGTCCAGGCTCCAGACCCCGATACGCTCGCCGGCGGCCGACCACGACTCGATGTCGTGACCGAGCGCATCGATGGCATCCAGGTCGATGCCGTCTTCCGCCAGCTGGGCGAGTTCGCTCAGCATCGAGCGGATACCCGATTCCAGAAGGTGTCGATCGAACTGCAGCCTGACGTACCCCGTCTCGGCGATCGAGGCGATCTCTTGGGTGAACACCGGACGCAGGCTGGCCAGATCAAGCTCCCAGACGACGCTCGCCTCGTTCGGATGGCTCACGAAGACCGGTCCGTGGATCCCCACGCGCTCCCCATCTCCGTCGTCTGCGTCAAGCAGATAGTACCCACCCGGCCGTTCCAGGGATTCAACCAGTGCCGGGACATTCCAGACGATTCCAGCCTCGCGCAGCACCGAGGCCTGCGCACTTGTCGGGAAGGTCGGCGTCAGCTGCAGGACAGCCTCAGCCTGCTCGCCGGCGTGCCGCCGGATTTCCGGGACCGTGACCGTCCACCCCAGCCGCCCTGGCAGCGTCAGCAGGGGCGGAATCCCGGAATCGTGGTCATTGTTGATGGGTGGGATCGACATGTCCTGAGCTTATCACCGGCACGCATCGCCCTTCCGGTTTCTGTTACAAAAACACACGGCCAATGGTAAGCTGACTTTCTGTTACAAAAACCATCCGGCGACCATGAACCCTCCTGAACCTCATGCCCCCCGCAACACCGGTGGCCGCCCCAAAGGGGACGAGCCGACCAAGGTAGTCCGCTTGCCCGTCTCGCTGGCTGATCGAGCCCGTGCCCTGCTCAAGAGCGACAACCTGCATGAATGGCCCCAGGTGCAGGCCTCAGGCACCCAGTTCTTTGTCCCGCCGGCCCATCTCCAGCGTGTCGAACTGCCGCTGTTTTCCACGCGGGTGCGGGCAGGCTTCCCCTCTCCTGCTGACGATCACGTCGAGAAGCGCCTCGATCTCAACGAGCTCTGCATCGCCCATCCCGAGGCGACTTTCTTCGTCCGCGTCTCTGGCGACTCCATGACGCGCGCAGGCCTCTCCGACAACGACATCCTGGTGGTCGACCGGGCACTGGATGCCCAGCCCGGCATGATCGTGGTCGCTGCGATCAACAACGAAGTGACGGTCAAGCGGCTGGCCAGACGGCGCGGCCGTTTCTACCTGGATCCGGAATCGGATAACCCCAGCTACCAGCCCATCGAATTGAAGGAAGGCCTGGATTGCGTGATCTGGGGAGTGGTCCGCCATGTCGTACGGAAACTCTGACCGGGTATTCGCGCTGGTCGACGGCAACAACTTCTATGTGAGCTGCGAGCGAGTTTTCAATCCCGCCCTGGAAAACAGGCCGGTCATCGTGCTCTCCAACAACGACGGCTGTGCCGTGGCCAGAAGCCAGGAAGCGAAGGCGCTAGGCGTGGCCATGGGGGAACCCTGGTTCAAGCTGCGCCACCTCGAACGCAAGGGCCTGGTCGCCCTGTCCTCGAATTACGCGCTGTACGGTGACATGAGCAGCCGGATGATGTCGGTGATTGGGCAGTTCTGCCCGCGCCAGGAGGTCTACTCGATCGACGAGTCCTTTCTGGAGTTCGAGGGATTCTCGAAGTGGGATCTGGTGTCGCACGCCCGAGGGATCCGGGCTCGGGTGCTCAAGTGGGTGGGTATCCCCGTGTGCGTGGGGCTCGGCCCGACCAAGACGCTGGCCAAGCTCGCCAACCGGATCGCGAAACGCGACCCGGCCCGCCAGGGTGTCTGCAATCTGTCTGGCTGCAGCCAGGCGGAGCTCGATGCCCGGATCGGGGCCATCGAGGTTGGCGATGTGTGGGGAATCGGTCGGCGTCTCTCGGAAAAGCTCGGCCAGCTGGGTATCGTGACTGCTGGCCAACTTGCCCGGACCAACCCTGACCTGATGCGCTCCCGATTCGGCGTGCAGGTCGAGCGTACCGTCCGCGAACTGAATGGTCTGCCCTGCTTCGACCTTGAAACGGCCCCCCAGCCCAAGAAACAGATCGTTTCGTCGCGCAGCTTCGGCGGGCCGGTCGAAGACCGCGATACGCTCGCCGAGGCGATGCAATCCTACGTGGCGCGTGCCGGCGAGAAACTCCGCCGGCAGGATTCGGCCTGTTCCACCCTGGGCGTGTTCGTGATGACCGACCGATTCAAGCCTCAGGATCCGCAGTACCATCGTATGGCGACGATCGCCCTGCCCCACCCCGTCCAGGACGCCTTCGGCCTGACGCGTGCCGCCATGAAGGGGCTCAACGAGATATACCGTCCCGGATTCCGCTACCGGAAGGCTGGCGTCATACTGATGGACATCGTCCCGGCCGCACAGCGGCAGGCCACCCTGTTCGGAGAACCGCCAGCTCGCAAGGAAATGCTGTCCAGACTCGTCGATACCATCAATGCCCGGATGGGCCGGGACACACTGCGACTGGCGCTCGCAGCGCCAGATCGCCCTTGGGCCATGAAACGCGGGAATGTCTCCCCGGCGTACACCACGCGCTGGGACGAGCTGCCGAGGGTGCGCTGACATGTGCGGCCGTTTCGCCCTGAAAACTCCCGCCGCCGAGATCGTGAAGTGTTTTGGGCTGGACGAGGCCGTTGATCTTGCACCCCGCTACAACATCTCACCCGGTACCGACATCCCCGCCATCCGGCACGCGCCAGACGGCCGGCGCGTCATGCACCTGCTGCGCTGGGGCCTGGTACCGAATTGGGCGAAAGACCCGACCATCGGGGCCAAACTGTCGAACGCACGCGGAGAGACCGTCGCCGAGAAGCCTTCTTTTCGTTCAGCCTTCCAGCGTCGTCGCTGCCTGGTGCCGGCGGATGGCTTCTACGAGTGGAAGGCGGTCGAAGGCGGCAAGAAGCAGCCCTACTACTTCAGCATGGCGGATGGCCAACCTTTCGCGCTGGGCGGTCTCTGGGAATCCTGGAAAGGCCCGGACGGGCAGATCCTTCGCACATGCTGTCTCATCACTACCGGGCCGAATGAGGTCATGGTGCCTGTGCATGACCGGATGCCGGTCATCGTGGCACCAGATGACTTCGAGACATGGCTGACAGCTGATGCTGATACCGCACTGAGCCTGATTCGACCGTACCCAGCAGAGGCTATGCAATCCTGGCCGGTTGATCGGCGGGTGAGCCGCTCGGCGGAGGAAGGCGCGGGATTGATTGAGGCGATAGAGTGAATAGGGCTAGGGACTCTGCATGTGGAATCGTGCAATCCAAGTACGGATGCCGGATTCCACAACGCGTTACATTTCCGTATATATATCCGAAAAAGTAACGCGTAATTATTGGATCAATTTACCGGCAACCCAAGCCATGGGGCTAGGCGATTCCATACGAGATCTGCAAGTTCCCGGCCTCGTTTATCGACTCGTGCTAGATCCCAATCACCTTGAATATTTGCGAGTACATGTACGTGAGGGAGGAAGTGCCCACTGTAAATTGTCCCGGCCACCTTTGATACGTCAATACCCTTCTCTTTCATCTCGTTCATGATCGATGCGGATTCTTCCTGGGTCTGGGCTGCAAGAGCTCCATATAAAGCTCGCTTTTGTTCCCAAGAACGTGCGCTGAGCGATTGGTTGGCATTCATTGGTAGCAGGGTGAGATTACCCAGACGGTCATATTGATCATCACTGTAGAGATCCTCGGACCAACTCTTACCGCGTGACTGAGGGGCAATATGCTCGACAGTTGCGAATTTCTCCCCCACCCATCCATCGAACGTAAGAGTTGGTTGCGTTCCAGATTTTCCGATGACTAGCTGTCCGTCTGCCCCTTCGACGACGTCATGAGAGGCTACCAGTAGGACGAATCTCGACAATGTCGTGTTGATGTCATATAGCGGATATGAAATGGTTTTCTCAATCCATTCCTTCTTATCCCCGATATTTGCCCCACCACTAGCCCTGTCTGCTTTTAATCGTGCAGCGAGCGCATTCTGAATTTGAGAGCCCTTTGGAAGCGGATCATCCCCGCGCAGACCGCGCGCAAGCGGCGGCAGTTTGGGGTCTTGCAAACCCTTACCCATCAAATCCCGAAAGACCTGATCAATTCGATCTGTTGTAGTTCTGGATGAACGCCAAAGCACAGCGAATGCGACAACAGCCTGAGCAACGAGCTGGAATTCTTGAAGTGCAGTTTTCCGAGCATCGTGGTCAGAGGAGGTGGTGACGGCTGCTGCATACTGTGCAAGTAGTGGAGCTGTAATAGTGTGACCAAGATCAACGAGGAACCGTACGCAAAGTGCGCTGGTGTCATCTAGCGGATGAGCCCCAATCATGGGTCGCACGCCGTCTACCCAAGTCGTATCGAAGAATCTGGACAGGTCCGCGAGATGTCTAATAAAACGTTGCTGATCTTCGCGGCTGTTACACCCATCGAATGTTTCGCGCATGAATCTGCGCTGGTCAGCCAAATTCTTGGATCGCTTGTCGCCTTTCTCTGCAAGTGCAAAAGCAACAAGTAGTTCGGATGAGCGCTTCTGGCGCTCTTCGGCTTTAGTTGCTTTCTTGAGATAAGCGAAAGCACTATCAATCTGCTTCTTTTCTTCTGATGCATTGTAGTTAGCCAAACCTACTGACTGTACTACCTTGGGCGTAAAGGTTTCGATAGCAGTAAGGGGCTGACCGGTTGTATTTAAGGCCTCAAATACATCGAATGCAAAATCCTCGGTAGTGGCTGTCACTACAACCAGTGTGATCCTTTCCAACGCAAACTTTGAGAAGAAGAGAAGTGAAATAAGCTCTGTAGCTGCTCCCCACCACTGTTTCGATTTGGCGTCACCACCTTGAAGTTCGATCTCACCTGATTCATCAGCAACAATCCCATTAGCCTGTTTGCCTAGAATCCCCTCCAAGGCCGTTCGCATTTCCTTTGGGAATTCTTCACCAAAAAGCATATCTTGCTTGTTGTCATCATGGACGATACTCAAAAGATCAGGAAAGTCGTCGTCAGTTGGCAGTGCCTTTAACTTGGTACGCATCACTTTCATCATTTTGATGAAGTGCTTTCTCTCTGCTTCGTTTTCTGCTCCCTCGGCAGATTTCTGGAGGGTTCTCATAAATTCCGACCAATTCGGATCGTCGTTTTCTCGAAATTTCACATATTCGAAGAGGAGCCAGGATATTGGTGAGTTATATACAGCTTTGTCACCCTCGTAAGACCAAGTGTCAATAAAGGCACGGATCATCTTTGGAAAAAACCGGAATTCCTTCTCACCATTGTTTTGCTTCTCGGCGAGCATCTGGGAAAGAAGTCCTCGCATATCGTTGACGCGGGTTTCAATCCAGCTCCTGGTTTCTTCGTTCTCAATGTTTTTTGCTTTTTTCAGCTTTGCCCAATTAACTTCGATTTCATGCAGAAGAGCCAGGCAAAGCATGAGAAGCGTAGTCAGTCGCTGCTGTCCATCGATCACAGTCATAACTTGACCGTAGACTTGGTTTTTGACTAACGGGCTGATGGTAGACTTTTTTGCATCATTCATTGCGATGATGGTGCCGATGAATGTGATCGACTCATCTGGTCGCTTCAGGAGTGCATTGAGTCCTTGTACGGTATCGTCAATTAATCTCTCGACGTTCACCTTGTCCCAGGCGTAATCCCGCTGATATGGAGGGATGTAAAGCCCCCGTCCATTTTTCGAAACAAAGTCATAGAGGCTTTCTGAGTCCGCCTCGAAAATCTTTTGAGCAGGATTGACCATAGTTATCTTTCGTTTGTGAGTTTATTTGTGACAGATCAGACAAGCGCCGCCGCCTTCGTCTTCGAGATATAGATCGTCGATATCTCTAGCATCATCTTCTAGTGGGCGAAGCGGGTTTGTAGCTCGCCGCGATAGTGTACGGTGGCGTCTAATTTCGAAATCTGCTTCGATGGCAGCCATTCGCTCAGGACGCTCCAGATCGTCTAGGGACTCGCCATGGCTCCATGTAAATGGCGATCCATGTGAGATGGCTGTTTTCTCGTACCGCTTGGCCTCTTCAAAACTGTCTGGGTGAATTCGCTTCAGTCTTACCCACTCGATCTTTTGTTGGTAAAAGCAGAAAGTACATCCACTTCGTGAACGCCATTTGTAGTACTCGGGCATCCCAAGGCCAGAGCCTTCAAGAATCTCGATGACTCCCTGCTTGTCTATTCCATGTTCCCTAAATGGCAGCACGACCTTCAGGTTAGGATCCTGGGTGATTAACCCTTCCCTTTGATCTTCATCAGAACGAATTGCTACATAGCTGGTGACTTTAGTGCCGGCCTTGAGAGATGGACGAACCCATCGCTTGAATGGCTCAAGTTTGAGTTGCCTGGTACACCATCGTGTTTGGGGCGATGGCAAGAAATGGTTGTATTCTTTGAGCCAGAAATCAAAGCCCCTATCCGGATTGAGTCGAAGTATCCTTTTCCCGAGAAAACCCTCTAATCGGCTAAGAAAGCTATATACCTCACTCAGCTCCTTACCGGTGTCAGTAAAAAAATACTCGATATCGAGCTCGGGATGCATCTGTCGCATGAACACCGCCAGTGCCGCACTATCTCGCCCTCCCGAAAGTCCAAGGACATGTCGTTCAGTCTGCTTTTCCATTGCAATCCTCTCTTTCGAGTAGCATCGAGCCTGCCTCGGCAAGTGCGGCAAGGAACAGTCTCTGGTCTTCTGGATTCCCGGTTTCAAGCTCAAGTATCTTGCTTGTCATCTCTAGTACGCGTCGTTGCTCATCATTTCCGATATCAATTGCGCGCATTATGGTTCGGCCATGCTCGCCAGTCCCGAATACCAAACCAATAGCATGCCTTGTGGGCGTTCGTTCCTTAATTGCAGCAAGCATTTCAGCATGGCGGAATTTCAGAGCCAGATCGGCCAGGGCCAGTTCGGCGGCATCTGGAGTGGCGTCTGTCCATTCAGATGTGGGCAAATTGACCGCAAGGCTCACCAAGCCTTCCATCGCATCAAGTGAACCATCAAATTCCAGAACCCTACCGGCGAAAGACTCCAACCTGAAGTCTCCGCTGAGCCCCTTAACCACCATGGCCCTAGTGTGTAAAACTTCAATATCTTCTGGGTTGGCTGTCAGCGCCTTGAAGAGTCTCGTCATCAGGTGCTTCACCATCTCTGGGAATGCTTCCCTTAGGAGCGCCAAATCATCGCCAAGCTGCTTCGCAATCAGTTTAGGTGACACGGAATCATAAAGATTCGGAATATCCACAAACAGAAGTCGGTGTGGGTCTGAGGCATGCAGCAACGTCTTTCTTAGATTTGAGGCGCGTTTAGATAGTTTCGCAGTCCTTCTCGTCCAATTTGGGAGATCGTATGCAATCTTCACCATGGAACGGCCAATAGCAAGCGGCTCAGAAGCACACCTTATGCCTGTGATTTGCTTAACGGTTTTTGCAAGAGCGTTGATTAGGTCAACGTAGACTTCGTCTCGAACGACGAGCTGAAGTGAAATACATGCAGGATCACGTAGGACTTCGTGGGCAAATTCTCGGTCAAGCTCATGTTGGTACACATCTTCCTTGTAGGCAGCCAGAACGTCTTGATTAGTGATGATGTAGGCGAAACCCAGAACCCCTCTGACACCTTTGCGTAATCCGAACGGAGGAAGGCTCCATAAATCCAGTATGTCGGAGAGTTTGACGCGTCCGTTAGCTCTGAGCATTTCGTCCGCTGCCGTCCATAAGGCCAGTAGTTCTTCCGGATGCTTGTCTTGTGTTGGCTTAACGAAGGCCCACTTCTGATCATTGGTCAGGGCATGAAGACTCAGCGCCTTTAATATCGTGGCATAGAGCCCACGCTCTGCCGGAAATCCTTCGAAACCCAACGCCTCAAGGTGAGGGTTCTCAGTCATGGCTTCCACAAGAGCATTCAAGGCAGCTTGCGTGTTGCTGCTGATTGAATGTCGGTTGACCAATTCGCTGAATATATTAGGGCAGGAATGATAGGTTTCATCGGCCAAAATAGATGCCAGAACTGACGGGCCAATGTGGCTATCGATTGCCCGCTGTTTGCCATGTACGTACCATTGGGCATTCGATACTGCGCTATTCAAGGCGTCTTGTAGTTTCCCGAGAACAGCCATCGTGCGAGCTTTTAGCTCTCGTCGTGCAACTGGATCGCCCCATAGCTCGGCGTTGTTAATTTGAATAGTCTCAAGTGCGAGGTACTCGCGTCCCAGAGACCATATGCTCTCAACATTGTCAGGAACACCCAACGCGATTGGGTGTTCTGTTTCCATTGAGGCAGTGCGACACTTTGTCTGCAAAGCTCGATGAGTCTCCCCATGTGTTGGCATCACCAGCAAAAACTGCCCGCTCATGCCAGTCTGAAGGTCGAAATTAGATACTGCTTCATGCAGATCGTCGACAGCGACTAAATCCAGACCAAACCAACGCAGCGCACCAGTTTCTTGGTAGTGCCGTTTCGGCAGAATCGGCTGGAGACCGGCCAGGGAGGATAGCCTCTTGATATCGAGACCTTGCGTAACTGCTAGAGTGGCGGACAACGCAGCATCGATATCAAAGTCGCTGCCCTGGTATATCGCCCAGGTATTGAGGTGCTTTCTATAGACAATCTGAGACCACCCATGCATATCGGCGAGTGCTTTGCTGATATCGGTTTCTGAAGCATCTGGCGTGCATGTGGCAAGGACTGAATCGCTGGCGACCAATCCAGACCCATTTCTGAAAAGATCGATTAGTGCAATCGCCTTGATCAAGCGTAGATGTAGTGGCGATCCCTTCGACTGGCATCTTTCAACAGCATCAACACTTTGCGCCCATCGGTGTCCGTCAGGGGACGCCAGGATGGTACCTTCCAGGTTCTCCCTCAAGTAGTCCCAATAATTCGAAGGTTCGTAAACCGACTTGGAGGATAGTGTCGTGGTGCGAAGAAACTCAGAAAAACCTCTGGGTTCAGCCGAAGCAAGGAATCCGAAAGTGCTCCGCTCGTTTTGAGAGAACCGACGCTTCGAAACAGGCCCAAGTAAGGCTGCGGTAACTGGATGAAGGGGCCAGCATCGATCTAGCCTTCTACTTAGATCTGAAGGGGCAGCTGGGCGATTTTGATGAATGCTTTCAGCAATAGCGTTGCACCATGGTTTGGTGAACGGGTGAGGTGTGCCTGCCCCGTCAATGGCACGAGCAGTAAGCTCTAGAACCTCATCCACCGCCGCCACTAACGGTATATCTACATAGCGGCCTTGTATCTTCGACCATTCATCACGAGCTTCTTTGCCAAGACGGGCTGCATACTGTTCGAATGACTGGTGAAGAATACCCACCACCAGTAGCCTGCCCTTGCATCTTGATGCTGCTTCGGCAAGCTCCTGGAAGAAGTGGATATCGCCACCATGCGTCGCAGCGAATTCCAGAAACTTTCCAAGCTCATCGATGATGACCAAAACGCCGTTATCCGGTCTTGCTTCAGCGATATCGACCAAGGCCTTGATGATTCGACGCCCATCTGGCGCTTCACCCAGTCTTCTTCCAACGTACGGGATGCCTGAGTTCCGAATTGCATCTGCTATATCGGAAATCGGATCCGATCGGCGACCGACAACCGGAATAACTGCCCAAGGTTCTTTCTTCGGTCCTATTCCGAAAGGTTTTCTAAGGGGCTCAACAATCTCAGCTCCCAAGACCTCGGTTGCCAGGGTGCGGCTCTTTGCGTCACCGCCAAGTAATGAGGCAAATGCCAGTGCCAGGGACGACTTTCCGCCTCCGAAGGGTCCGGTCCAAGTATATGCGGCTTGCCTTGTTGCGATGAATTGATGGCACATCGACTCAATGACATGCTGAGCCGTTGTCTGGCACACATACCCTTTGAGTGCAGCTTCGCTTCCCCAGTCCAGATCAATGCGGATTGATCGCAGGAACTGTCTTGAGATAGATATCTTGTCGATTAGGAGCATTGCTTTGCCCTCCGATATGCAAGGGTCAAGAAATCCTCCGGCGTCACCTCCTTACGGCGGATGACCTGCCTCATGCCGGCGGTGTCGCTCCATGAGTAAATGCCCCCAGAGGTGCGCTCAATGTCTACAAGACGCTCTGCTACAGAATCAACATCGAGTTTGAAGGTCATGCCAGGTCCGCCTCTTTCGAGTGCGATCAAGTCGAAACCCAGTGTGTTTGCAGTGCTCGCACTTTGATTCCAGAAGGCTGTCAGCGCATATAAAAAAACGCCATCCGGCAAGGAAGGCTTGGGTCCAACGCGGAAGTCAAAGCTACCCCGCGTTGTCGTGATCAGACCAAGCTGTGCGAGCACGGGCTCCGCGAGTTCTTCAGCCGCATCGGAACCTGCATCCTTGGGTATGTAGGATCGCAAACAGACATCTACATCACGGGTGATGGTTGATTCTGAGACTCGGATACCCGGAATACTTGTCACGAGCTCCCGCAGGCCTGAAATCAAATTTGCCTTATCAAAGGCCTGACCGGACACATGGTTGAACACATAATGCCAAGTGGTGGCTCGATTGCCTTCACCCGCGACCAGCCAATGTACAAGCCATGCGCTCGCAGGGTGTTCAAGATAGGGGTCGAGCTGATCGGGGCCAAATAACGCAGCGCCGATTGGCCCGGGGATGTAGCCGCCTTTTGTTTCCTGGATAACATTGCAAGCCAATCCCCAATGTCTGATCGCGGCTACCATGTTTTTGCCAACACCGAATGCAACAATTGCATCAGGATCGTTAAATGTGCCTCTAGGCGCGATCTCGTCACTACGGGCAACTGCGTCATAGGCTTTACGCAGCCATAGTTGCCTGAGAGGGAAGGTTTCATGGCCGGCAAATTGCAGCTTGTAATTTGGATCAGCTAATTTCCCACGCATGGCCCCTCCTATTTTTTCTAGTCTTGCTACTGGTGGTTATCACCAGTTGAGAGGAGTCTACACTTCACTGGTGTATTTCGCCAGTAGTAGGGCGGATTCGCTCTTTTCTTCTGCATGGCTTCTGTTGGTGATGCGAGCTGTTGGACTCAATGGCCCGCCGACTGTTTTGGACAGTACAGAAACACTCATAAAACCTTTCAAACAAACAGCCAATGTCCAAAATTTGCTTCATCCCGGCTGCCCCCTTGAGCTGCCCGTTGATAAACGTTCATTGGCAACCGCTTGGTATTCTCATTTCATTCTTGATAACTACTATTATCATGAACGTCTGTTTTGTATTGTAAACTGAGATCCAGTCAGATGGCACCCCCCTCCCCCTTGGCAAATCAGGCACTTACCGCCTTCTCTTCGCACCGGAAGATC
>ERZ781399.260-NODE-260-length-93048-cov-46.692052_pt1 | contig 93048 bp, 56 predicted proteins | sample MGYA00511014_ERZ781399 | MGnify/ENA primary metagenome ERZ781399 (study PRJEB29847, sample SAMN06458254) | wastewater metagenome | isolation source: Wastewater bioreactor | place: South Africa: Cape Town | study: EMG produced TPA metagenomics assembly of the...
CAACATGCGATTGAGTCTTCTGGCGAGCAATCTTCGAGGCTTGTTCAGATCTTCCCTAATGGCACGGCACAGGCGACGCCAGTCCGCACGGAACCGTCTTCCAGACCGCCTTCATCGGCTCGATCCCTGTCGCTGCCGCCGGCGAAAAGCGACACTGCTGAAGTCTGCCGCCAGACCTGGACCTACGACAGCGAAGGCAATGTCCTCACACACACCGATCGCCGCGGCATCGCGACGATGTATGCGTACGATCGCGAAAACCGTCTGGTCAGCGAAACCCGCGCCGGCCTGCTGCTGCAGGCGTTGGAACACGATCCCGAAGGCAACATACGCCAGCACACCGACGCGCTCGGCCGCATCACGGCATCCACCTACGACAAGGCCAACCGCAAGCTCAGCGAAGACCGCAGCGGCCTGGCCGTCGAGCGCTGGACCTACACGCCGTCAGGCGACATCGCCACATACACCGATCCCGACGGCCGCATGACGGCGCACACATATACGCCGCGGCGCCTGCTCGAATCCGAATCGCTGGCTGGCGAGACGACACGCTACACCTACGACGGCGCCGGTCATCGCCTGTCGCGCGAACGGCCGAACGGAGCAGCCTCGACATGGACGTACGCCTACGACGCGGCCGGCAATCTGGCCGCCGTCACCGATCCGGACGGTCACTCGACCACGTTCGACCATGATGCGAACAACAACCGCACGCGCGTCGTCGACGCCAACGGCCACGCGACGGCCTTCGCCTACGACGAACGCAATCGTCTCGACAGCAAGACCTATCCCGACGGTACCGCCTGGGCTTGGCGCTACGACGGCGACAACAACCGCATTCGCAGCCAGGCGCCGAACGGCCGCGTCACCGAAACCACGTACGACGCACTGAACCGCCCGACCCGGACGACCTACCGCGATGCCCCGGCCAGCGAGGTGCAATCGACCGCCTACACCTACGACGGCAACAGCAGCGTCCGCGCGATCACCGAGACGAGCTCGACCGGCACGCGCACCGAAACACGCGACTACGACGACTTCGATCGCCTGACCGAGGTGACCGACGGCGATGGACGCCACCTGAGCTACGCCTACGACGATGCCGGCAAACGAACACGGATGACCGATTCCGACGGCCACGACACCGTCTGGACCTACAACGACCTGAATCAGAACACGCGCGTGACCGTGCCGGGCATGGGCTCGACGAGCCTGGGCTACGCCCCCAGCGGCCGCGTGACCGAGATCAGCCGTCCGGACGGTTCGGTGACCGAGCAGACGTTCTTCGACAATGGCCGCCTGCAGAGCATTCGCCACAGCAGTGCTGGCCAGACGCTGGCCCGGTACGACTACGTCTACGATCCGAACGGCAACCGCACCGAGCAACGCGAACTCAACGGCGCGACGACGGCCGATACGACGCAACGCACGCGCTACGTCTACGACGATGCCGACCGGCTGGTCGAAGTCCAGGAACCGAATCGCACCACGACTTATACGCTCGATGCCGTCGGCAACCGCATCACCGAGCGGGTCGTCGACGACAGCGGCGGCGTCATCAGCGACTCCACGCTGACCTACGGCGAGCGCGACCAGCTGACCCGCCGCAGCGATCCGGCCGCCGACGTCCACGTCGACCAGACCTGGGACCCCAACGGCAATCTCGCAACACAAACCGTCGACGGCCAGCCGCCGCGCGTCTACACCTACGACGCCCGCGATCGCCTGATCGGACTGACCTTGCCGAACTCGCCGAGCGGCCCGACCACGTTGCGCTTCGCCTATCACGCCGACGGCCTGCGCCGCGAGAAGACCGACGGCATCGCGACGACGCGGTACCACTATGACGGCCAGAGCCTGCTCGCCGAGACCAACGCGATCGGCAACACCCTGCGGCAGTTCCACTACAGCGCGACGCAGCTGATCGCTCAGACCCAGACCGGAACGACGCCGGCCCATCGCCACGTGCTGCTCGATGCCCTGCGCTCACCGATCGCGCTGCTCGACCCGACGGGCCTGGTCACCGCCAGAACCAGCTACGACGCCTTCGGCGAGATTCGCGCGCAACTCGGCACGAACGGCACGCTGGCGACACCGAGCCGCGATGCCGCCAACGCGGAACTCATCAGCACCGACAACCAGCCCGTCGGCTTCACGGGCTATCTCAAGGACACCGAATCCAGCCTCTACTACGCGAAGGCGCGCTACTACGACCCGGCGACAGCGCGGTTCACGACCGAAGACCCCGAAGCCGGCAAGGATCTTGAGCCGCCATCCTTGCACCGATACTTGTACGCGTACGCCAATCCGCTGGCTTATGCAGACACGACCGGGCGTCAAGCTGAATTGCTCAGCATGCAGAGCGCGGCGGCGCAACTGGATCTCGATCCGGAGTTCCGCCGAACCAGGGATCTCCATAGCCGTGCCGACTTCGCTGCAACAGGGGAATTCATAGTCGATTCGATCAAGTCGACAGTCAAACTTGCCGGGTTTCTGCTGGCTTCGCAGGCAGAGACCAATATGCGCGATGAGAACGGCGCTGCCACGCAACAGCTACGCGCGGGACTCGACAAGGCCTGGGAAGACGTAACCCAACACCCCATCGAGAAAGCGTTCGCGGCAATCCATGCGCAAAGCGAAAAAGCCGATGCCTATCAGGCCGCAGGCGATGACTTCAACGCCAGAAAGACCCGCACCAAGCAGAAACTCGAAATCGGCAGTGTGGTTTCCGGCGGCTATGGGCTTGCACGATCAGCCGTTAAGAACATCGCCAGACTGAGCACGAGGGGGCTAGCAGCTACTGCAGCCACGACAGGCAGCGAGGCGATCACCGCAACTGTCATGGAAGGCGCAGACGGGTCGGTTATGGCTGCACCCTATCTTTTCAGGGGCACTTCAGAAGGATATCCAGGCAGCCCAGGCTTGCGGCGCATTGGCGTCACCCCTGCATCTATCGACCCGATCGTATCGACGCTTTTCGCTACTGAAAGTGAGAACTACGGCCGAGGGGTTCTGCACATTGCTTCGCCGGACGACCTCAAGGGCATCGATATCGACAAAGGAAACGTACTCGCCGGGAAGGAGGCGGAAGTCAGCGTTGGGATCTCTCCGCTCGAGTTTGGACAGCGGGCATCTACGACGATCTCCGCCGCACAAGCACGAGCCAGCCTGCGCGAGATGGGCATTGACCTTCCCGAGAAAATCTACGACAAGGCCGGACTGGAGAGCGACATTCAAACGACCCCACGATTGGATGCCGAGCAGATACACATATTTGTTGAACGAGCCAGAAGCGGTAGTGACTAATGGAATTTATTGTCAGCGAAAGTCCAAAACTGGTTGATGGACTATGGCACCTCATTGGGCGTTGTTCGTCCACCGTCATCAAGGGTGGAACATTTACTCTATGCACGCCGTATGAAACGGCAAGAAACGATGCGAACGAAACCGTCACACACTACGGAGAACCGCACACCGTAGAACTCACTGTCGAAAAGATCGTCGCGTACAAGCACGAATTCGACACATTGGACCCCGGCATGACAGCGCTGTTGTTGATCTCGGGTGATGCAAGTTCGGTTGCCGATCAGACCGTACTGAGTATCGGCTGATGTTCGAAATTGAAGCTCAACAGCGCCTCAGGTCGATAGCAGAAAAGAAAGGCTGGACCCCCTCCGAGGTCGAGCACTTTGAGTCCGCCGAGAAGATTTGGCGTGGGATGCTTGATGACGCAAATGACGCGAGCAACTAGCTTATGATCAACTCATTCAAAATCATCGAAATGCTTTCTCCTGTAGGACGCAACGACAAATTGTTCGTACTGGAGACGACTGCCGGACACATCAATCGCGTTTGTGAGGCGTTTACCTCCCCTGAACTACCTGGAAAGTGGACAGTCACCGTGCTGCCTCTCATATCGCCAACCAGCAAACCTGCCCTAGCACGAAGGGTTGCCGTCGCCCTTGCTGGGCCGGATGGCCTTAAGCCGGGTATGCACTTAGTCGAATCTACAGAGTGATATAAGGTGCGGCGATAGCGGGGACAGGATCGAACGGCCAAAGAACAGCAGAAGCTTTCGCAATCGTCTGGAATTCGGGCTGTTGGCCGGCCAGAAATCCTAGAATTTCTGCTCGCATCAACCAGGCGCCGCCGAATGCCACCGACGACAAGCCCTGAGTTCGAAACCCTCCATCGCGCGCTTTCGGAAATCCCCTGGTTGTCGAACACGGGAAGGAAGACACCGATAGCCCTGCCCCTTCCGTACCGCTTCGCCGATACGGCGAATGAAGCTCACGCATCGATCGCGGCACCGGATTGGGAAAACTGGACGCTGGAACGCCGCAACGAGTTGACCGCGTTTCTGTCGGATCACTTTCCGGCGCGAGACGCCGAATGGAGCGCGATCGCTCGCAGGGCCCGGAGCATCGTCGACGAAGAAGTTGCGCCGGCGAGCGCGCGCGCGTTGACCGATCTGCCCCCTGCCGCAATTGCCGCGTTGACGTGGGATGTCGCCAACGCGCTGATGGAAGCGGCCTACCGGGACTGCCGCCCGCCGCTGTTCTTCACACATCTCGTGGAGGTATACCGGGCGGGTCACCTGCCCGTCGGATGGGATACCGAACGCGGCGCGCTGGTGATCTTTTGAGAGCGCCCCGTACATTCCGGCTTCACGACCGACGACTGGCGACCGAGCTTATTGGCAGCCCTTCCTGCTCTCGCGATGCCCGAGCCGAACGATGAGCCGCAGCCAGGTCATCGTCATCCCGCCAACGTTTTCCCGTACTGCCGAACGCGTGCGTCGGATCGACTGGGGAAAGTCCGCCGGCTTGCCGCTGCCGCCTGCCATCGCGGGATTCTGTACTCCCGTGGAATCTCCGCGGCATGCTCTGGCACTGCTCCGGGACGACGAATGGGAAACGTGGTCGTTGGAACTTCAGAGCGCGCTGATGATGCACCTGAACAAGATCCATCACCCGCTCCGCCACTCGTGGAATCTTTTTGCTGCCCAAGCACGGTGAAGATTAGGACACCCACAATTCCACGTGAGATTCGGACACGTGAGATTAGGGCTCCGGCGAGCAGGCAGATGAGCCAGGAGCCCGCCTGATGCGGCACGGCGAGTATTCCTCCTGACGTCCGGACGGGAAAAGGCGGGCAGATTGCGCTTCAGGCGGACCAGTTTCAGGCCCACGGCAACGGGCCACATCACGATGTTTCGGTTGAGATCGTCTCCGGCCCTTTAGAATAGCGGGATGAAAACCCCTACCGCGCTGCGGGCGCTGATCGACGACGGTGTCATAGACGAGGTGTTGCGTCCGCTCAAGAGCGGCAAGGAGGCGGCGGTGTACGTGGTCCGCAGCGGCGACGATGTCCGTTGCGCGAAGGTGTACAAGGACATGGCCCAGCGCAGCTTCCAGCAGCGTGTGCAGTATCAGGAAGGCCGCAAGGTGCGCGGCAGCCGCGAGGCCCGGGCGATCGGCAAGGCGACCACGTACGGTCGCAAGCAGCAGGAAACCGCCTGGAAGAACGCCGAAGTCGAGGCGTTGTACCTGCTGCGAGCCGCCGGCGTCCGCGTGCCTGAGCCCTATGGCTACTACAACGGTGTGCTGGTAATGGAGCTGGTGACCGACGCGGAAGGGTTTTCGGCGCCCAGGTTGGGCGAGGTCGAGTTGACGGCCGAGCAGGCGCGGGAATTCCATGCGGTGCTGATGCGGCAGGTCGTGCGCATGCTCTGCTGTGGCCTGATCCACGGCGATCTGTCGCCGTACAACGTGCTGGTGGGGCCGGACGGCCCGGTCGTAATCGATTTTCCCCAGGTGGTCAGCGCTGCCGGCAACAACGCCGCCCGCCAGATGTTGCTACGCGACACGAACAATCTCACCGCCAGCCTGGGGCGGTGGGCGCCGGAATTGCTCGACACCTGGTACGGCGAGGAAATGTGGGCGCTGTTCGAGGCAGGTGATCTTTTGCCCGAGACGGCACTGACCGGCAAGTTCGTGCATGACGAGCGCACGGTCGACGTGGATAGCGTCCGGGAGGCCATCGAAAACGCCCGCCAGGAGGCGCAGATCCGCCAGCAGGGGCGCGAGGCGGCGGCGATGGATGATTGAACGCCTTCCATGCCGGGTCCGCCGCTGAGCGTTGTTCCGCTCGCCCGAAGCGCGTAGTCATTTCGAATGAAGGGGTTGCCGACCATATCGCTGATACCGGCAGCCGCCGTTTTTCACAGGCCGTGAGCACGTCCGGACATGTTGGATGTGCGAGCGGGAAAACGCCTGAAGGGTGGGGATTTTCAGCAACCTGCCAAGAACAGAGATACGGTCCACTGACGCACGTGTTTTCAACCACCGGTCCGCCATGATCAACAACGACATACTGCGCAGCATCCGCTACATGCTCGACCTGGGCGACCACAAGGTCGTCGAAATCGCGAAACTGGCCGACCCGGCTTTTCCGCTCGAGAAGACCGACGTGCTGGCATTTCTGCGCAGGGACGATGATCCCGCGTACGTCATATGCAGTGACGACGTACTCGCGCACTTTCTCGACGGACTGGTGATCCATTTCCGCGGGCGCAACGAAAGCCTGCCAGCACGGCCGGTGGAAAAGCGCATCACCAACAATCTCGTACTGAAGAAATTGCGTGTGGCCTTCGAAATGAAGGATGTCGATGTGCAGGATGCCTTCGCCGCCGCCGGGTTTCCGCTGTCGAAACCGGAGTTGACCGCGCTGTTCCGTCAGCCTGGCCACGACAACTACCGAGCCTGTGGTGACCAGCTGCTGCGCAATTTTCTCAAGGGCCTGACCCTGCGCGTGCGCGGCGACTGAGCGGGCGGGTCAAAACGTCTCGCTCACCGGCAGGTAACGCCATTCGCTGACCGGCATCTTGGCCAGCGAAGAAGGTCAGGACACCCGCCATTCCGATTCAGCCGACACCTGAACCCGGTCGTGGCGGAGGCGTTCGCGCGCTCCGCGGGAATTGGTACGTCAACGTCCAGGCCACCAGCCCTCTTGCGCGGCGACGTGCCGGCGTCCCTATCGAACGCCGGCGCGCGATCCAGGAACTCAGCGAATCCATCGCGACGGCGCAGCTGGGATCGAATCGGCCGAGACTGGCTCCACTCGCATCCTGCCGTCGTTCCCGCCGTCGAGCTGGCTCAGTCTGCATGGGATGAGCAATCCGTCCAGTAATGAAAGCGCCAATCACGCAGGATGCAATAGGCGCAGCGCAGTGCAGCAGGAAGTTCAACGTCCGTCCCAGCCCGCCCAGTGCGAAGCTCTGTAGCCAGAAATCCTCGAACGCCTCGCGGCCATCCAGGCGCTCAGCCAGACGATGGCGACGGCGCAACTGGAATCCCCCGGCCCGCGCTCGCACGGCGGCCTGCTCGATGCGCTGGCCATCCTCTCGCGCGACGTGCGCGGGCTGATGGAGGCGTGTTTCCATCCGGGGCAGTAGGTCCCTCGCTGCCGGAGCGGCGATGCACCACTCCGGCAGTCGGCCGGACACTTCACGGCTCGCCGCTGCGTGCCTTGTTCGACGTGTCAACGGCAACTCAATTCTGCCCCACCCCGGCAGCGGGTTCCTGCTGGCTCACGACGACCCAGTTGTCGATCATCGCGAGAACCGGCAGTTATCGCGGATTCTCAATTTCGCCTGATGCAAATATCGACGAGTAGCGCGCCACGATTTTCGCCAGAAATCTGCAGCGCTGAATCGGCGCCGCTATAGTTGGCGCGCCTGTCGCAGCAGCGACACCCTGCTCGGATGAATGGAATTCTTCGACCATGCCAGAAGTCAGGACGACTCGATCACCCGGAGCGAGACCGGCTGAATCCAGGTCCGGCCCGTCGCCGGCCTGGCGGGCAGCGTCCGGGCACCGACGCGCCCTGCTCGGCCTGTCCGCTTTCGCAGCGGCGGCTTTCTTCAGCATCGTGGCCTTCCGCGCACTGGTCGACTACGCAGCGGTTGATCCGGTTGCTGCATCCGAGGTGGCGCCGGGCGCGAGCTACACGGTAGCGCCGGCCAACGGCACGGCGCAGGCAACACCCGCCCCCACGAAACCGCCTTCCAGTCCGTCTTCGCCGGCTCAATCGCTGTCGCTACCGCCGGCGGCAAACGTCGCTGCTGAGGTCTGCCGCCAGACCTGGACCTACGACAGCGAAGGCAATGTCCTGACGCATATCGACCGTCGCGGCATCACGACGGTCAACGCCTACGATCGCGAGAACCGCCTGCTCAGCGAAACCCGCGCGGGCCTGCTGCTGCAGGCGTTGGAACACGATGCCGAAGGCAACGTACGCCAGCACACCGACGCGCTCGGCCGCATAACGGCATCCACCTACGACAAGGCCAACCGCAAGCTCAGCGAAGACCGCAGCGGCCTGGCCGTCGAGCGCTGGACCTATACCCCGCTCGGCGACGTGGCCACCCATACGGACGCCGACGGCCGCACGACGGCGAACACGTACACGCCGCGGCGCCTGCTCGAATCCGAATCCCTGGCGGGCGAGACGACACGCTACACCTACGACGGCGCCGGTCATCGCCTGTCACGCGAGCGGCCGAACGGAGCGGCCTCGACCTGGACTTACGCCTACGACGCGGCCGGCAATCTGGCCGCTGTCACCGATCCGGACGGCCACTCGACCGCCTTTGACCATGACGCCAACAACAACCGCACGCGCGTCGTCGACGCCAATGATCACGCGACCGCGTTCGCTTACGACGAACGCAATCGCCTCGACGGCAAGACCTATCCCGACGCTACCGCCTGGGCCTGGCGCTACGACGGCGACAACAACCGCATTCGCAGCCAGGCGCCGAACGGCCGCGTCACCGAAACCACGTACGACGCACTGAACCGCCCGACCCGGACGACCTACCGCGATGCCCCGGCCAGCGAGGTGCAATCGACCGCCTACACCTACGACGGCAACAGCAGCGTCCGCGCGATCACCGAGACGAGCTCGACCGGCACGCGCACCGAAACACGCGACTACGACGACTTCGATCGCCTGACCGAGGTGACCGACGGCGATGGACGCCACCTGAGCTACGCCTACGACGATGCCGGCAAACGAACACGGATGACCGATTCCGACGGCCACGACACCGTCTGGACCTACAACGACCTGAATCAGAACACGCGCGTGACCGTGCCGGGCATGGGCTCGACGAGTCTCAGCTATGCCCCGAGCGGCCGCGTGACCGAAATCAGCCGTCCGGACGGCTCGCTGACCGAACAGGCGTTCTTCGACAACGGCCGCCTGCAGAGCATCCGCCACAGCAAGGCCGGCCAGACGCTGGCCCGCTACGACTACGTCTACGACCCGAACGGCAACCGCACCGAGCAACGCGAACTCAACGGCGCGACGACGGCCGACTCGACCCAGCGCACGCGCTACGTCTACGACGATGCCGATCGGCTGGTCGAAGTCCAGGAACCGGACCGGAAGACGACCTATACCCTCGATGCTGTCGGTAACCGCATTGCCGAGCATGTCGTTGACGGCAACGGTGTCGTCGTCAGCGACTCCATCCTGACCTACAGCGACCGCGACCAGCTGACCGGTCGCAGCGATCCGGTCGCCGACGTCCACGTCGACCAGACCTGGGATGCCAACGGCAACCTCGCGACGCAGACCGTCAGCGGCCAGCCGCCGAGGATCTACACCTATGACGCCCGCGATCGCCTCGTCAGCCTGACCTTGCCGAGCTCACCGCACGGCCCGGCCACGCTACGCTTCGCCTACCACGCCGACGGCCTGCGCCACGAGAAGACCGACGGCATCACCACGACGCGCTATCAATACGATGGCCAGAGCCTGCTGGCCGAGACGAATACGATCGGCAATACCCTGAGGCAGTTCCACTACAGCGCCACGCAGCTCATCGCACAGACCCAAGCCGGCACCACGCTGGTCCATCGCCACGTGCTGCTCGATGCCCTGCGCTCACCGATCGCGTTGCTCGACCCGACGGGCCTGGTCACCGCCAGAACCAGCTACGACGCCTTCGGCGAGATTCGCGCGCAACTCGGCACGAACGGCACGCTGGCGACACCGAGCCGCGATGCCGCCAACGCGGAACTCATCAGCACCGACAACCAGCCCGTCGGCTTCACCGGCTACGTGAAGGACACCGAATCCGGCCTCTACTACGCGAAGGCGCGCTACTACGACCCGGCGACGGCGCGGTTCACGACGGAAGATCCCGAAGCCGGCAAGGATCTCGAACCACCGAGCCTGCATCGGTATCTCTACGCCTACGCGAATCCAACGGTCTACACCGATCCGACAGGACGAGAGGTCTGGAACGCGCAAATGTTCCGCCTGAACCAGATGGCCTATGAGACCGACCCCGCTCGCTTGGCGAAAGCCAGAGCCGACTACGCCGAGGAGTCCGTCAGGCAACAAGCGCGAGCCGATGAAGTCGGTGCTCGCCTCTCCGGCATGGCTGAAGGACTGGGGGCACTCGCGACAAACACCATCCTTGGCTTCCTCGAGGGTCGAGACGACCCTCTGGAGCCCCTTAGCACCGCCATGAACAACGGAATCGGCGATACGCTCGGCAAGGTCGCGCATCCGATTGACCGCGTTTACAGCCCGATCCGCGAGAAATTCGACAGGGCAGATGCGCTAGACCGGCTCGGGGCTACTTATGACGCCGAGCGCATGCGGCATTCCGGCCTGTTGGATGGCGAAAGTGCTGCATTCTCTATAGCCGGCGCCGCAGCCGGCGCAAAGGCGATGCTCAACGGTGTCGCCAGCGGCGCTGGAAAAAAAGCCGCCGCCGACGCTGCATTTGGAGCGCGCATCGATCGCGATCTTGCTGGGCAGAGAGTCTGGCAGCGGTCTCGGGCGACTACGGTCGCCGAAGCCAGTGACGGGACGCTTGCAGCAGCCAATCTCAATGCAACCGCCAGCTACCACCAGACCACTCATCTTTGGAAGCCAAACCCAGGCGGACCACGAACGATAGCTGAAGCCCGGGAAATAGCGGAAATGAACGGCGCGTACATCGAAGACGACATTCATTTCATCCCCGTTGCTGACGACATATATGATCAGCGATTCGGAGATTCATACGCTTCGTTCGGGCAAGTAAAAGCAAAATCCAATGCAACCGCGGTCCCATGGCGCGCAAGCAGTCCCACAACATCAGCCATCATGGACCACACTGGGAAAATCAATGTATGGGTTCGCCAGTCCATCCTTGACAGCGATCAAGCGATTACTGCGGTTTTTAGTCACGAAACATTCGAAATCGAGATTCTTCGTGAAGTTTTTCAAAGGAACGGAGGCTCATTGCCCGCAGGTGTCTACTACGATCTCACGAGAGCAGGCAAAGCCGACAATCCACACTGGCAAGCTGTCGATCATGGGGACGAGCTAGTATGGAAGATACAAACTGGTAGCCAATGAAATGATTCCGTACATCAATGAATTTATTGAAATGAATCTGCGAGGCGAGTTTCAGACCTGGGAGCTTGCGGCTTATGTTGTAAAGCAGCTGTCCAAGTCTTGCTTGCAGAGCGACTTTGACGAACTCCCTGACTGGCTGAAGGCCGGTGTGAGAGAAGAAATTGATTCGTACAAGGCTTGTGGCGGCTGGATTATCTTTCGGAGCAACAGTGAGCCTGAGGACTACGCACCTTACGCTGACGATGTCATCCGAAAATTTGACCTGAGCAACTAAAAATCACTGATGGACCTGAGAAATTTTTGACACTCACAATTCAAATTCCTCCGATACTGATCCTGCCCCTGCTTCTCGGACACCCGGATAAGCGATTCAATATCGCAATCCGGAGTGAGACAGATGAGCAGGAAGAAATCAGAAGGCAAGACGGAACGCAAGCGCTTCAGCGCGGAGTTCAAGCATCAAGCGCTGTTGCGTGCAGTGAGAGACGGGGTTCCGGCTGTCGCGCGCGATCTGGGTTTGGAGCCTGCGCAGTTGTACGCATGGCGAGCCAAGGCGCAGCAGCAGGGAGAGGACGCGGAAACGCAGCGGTTACAGCAGTCGGAGACCGCTCGGCTCAAGCGTGAGGTGGCGCGCCTGGAGGAGGAAGTTGCCTTCCTAAAAAAGGCGGCGGCGTACTTCGCGAAGCAGCCGAAGTGAAGTACGCGACGATGCACGCACACGAGGGAGAATTCGCGGTCCGGCTAATGTGTCGGGTGCTGAAGGTATCGCCGAGTGGCTACTATGCTTGGCGAAGCCGGGCGCCGTCCCATCAGGAGCAAGCCCGAGCAGCGCTGGATGCGCGAGTGCGAGCGGAGTTCGATGCGAGGAAGGGCCGCGCAGGCGCGCCACGTCTGGCACGCCATCTGAGCGTTGGTCGGCGGCAAGTCGCGGAGAGTCTGCGCAGACAAGGCTTGCGGGCCAAGGCCGCCAGGAAGTTCAAGGCGACGACGAACTCCAACCACTCACTGCCGGTGGCAGAGAATCTGCTGCAGCAGGACTTCACCGCCGATGCGCCGAATCAGGTCTGGGTCGGCGATATCACCTACATCGGAACGGATGAAGGTTGGCTCTATCTGGCCGTCGTACTGGATCTGTTCTCGCGCAAGGTCGTGGGCTGGTCGATGTCAGACCGGATGACGGCCACGCTGGTCTGTGACGCGCTGAAAATGGCTCTGTTCCGTCGCAAACGGCCACGTGGCGTGATCATGCATACCGACCGCGGCAGCCAGTACTGCTCGCGTGAGCATCGCGACCTGCTGGATGCGAACGGACTGGTCGCCAGCATGAGCGCCAAGGGCAATTGTTACGACAACGCAGCAATGGAGAGCTGGAATCACAGCCTCAAGGTTGAGGCGATCCACGGCGAACGATTGGCCACGCGCAAACAGGCCAAAGACCTCGTGTTCGAGTACATCGAAGTTGACTACAATCGAAACCGCCTTCACTCGACGCTCGGCTACCTCAGCCCAGAGCAGTTCGAGCGAGCACACGCCGCTTAAACGGGTGTCCGAAATCCAGGGGCAAGATCAGTGTGCGGCGCGCCTTTCTTTGCGGTGTTGACCGCTACACCGGCCAGTCCTTCGAGCATCGCAAAGCCTGGGTCGAGGAACGGCTTCACCGACTCGGCGAGTGCTTCGCGATCGCCATTCACGCCTACGCCATCATGAGCAACCACCTGCACGTCGTCGTGCAAATCGACCCGACCGCCGCGTTGGCCTGGAGCGACGACGAGGTGGCGGCGCGCTGGCTAGGGCTATTCCCGCCCGCCGATCCTGAGGCAAACGCCGTCGAATTCAAGCGCAAGTGCTTGCTGGCCGACCCCGCTCGACTCGGCGTCATCCGCCAACGGCTCGGCGACCTGTCCTGGTTCATGCGTTGTCTGGCCGAACCGATCGCGCGCCGTGCCAACCGCGAGGACGGCTGCAAGGGACGATTCTGGGAAGGGCGCTACAAGTGCCAGCTGCTCTGCGATGAACGCGCACTGCTCGCGGCCATGGCCTATGTCGACCTCAATCCGGTCCGTGCCGGCCTGACCGAACGCCTGGACGCTTCCACGCATACCAGCGTGCACCAACGGATCGCCGCATCGCACGCGACGCCGGAAAGCCTGGCCCAATCGCTGCGGCCCGTCATCGGCACGCTGCCATTCGCCTTGTCCTTGAGTACAGCCGACTATCTGCAGATTCTCGATTGGACAGGACGCGTTCTTGCCCCAGGCAAGCGCGGCATCATCGCCGAACAGGCGCCCGCCCTGCTCTCGACGTTCGACGGAACACCGGACCGCTGGGCGATGCGCGTTCGCGGCTACCGCTCCGGCTGGGCTCGAGCTGCAGGCTCAGTGCAGGATCTGACCGCCTGGGCGGAACGGCTTGGTCAGCGCTGGCTCAAGGGAATACGGTTCGCGCTGCAATTGGCCTCTCGCTGAGCGCACATCCAGAGATGTGCGCCATGCCGAAAAAAGTCGGCAGCGCCACTCCGCAGTACCACTGAACCGGTCAAGTCGAAGACTATCCGCAGTAGATAGCTGCGCCGGTACGACGAAGCCTCCGGAGCAAATCTGCCTATGTCGACGCCCCTCAGGCGAGTATTCGGGCAATCGGCAAAAGAATAGTGGGTGTCCCGATTTCCATTTCGGCGATTTCCATTTCCGATGGGTGTCCCGATTTCCGCGGATCGCTTATCGAGCCGTCGACGCGCCGCCATGACGAGTTGCGGTAGGATTGCCTCCATCCGTCTTCATCGGCAGAGCCCTGACCATGTCGCTCCCACTCGATGCCTCGACGCATTTCCGCGCGCCCCTGATGTGCGCGGCCCTACTGGTGATGTCCCAGCCCGCGACGGCGTTTATGCGATGCAGTTTTCCGCCGCAGCCCATCGCCATTCCCAGCACGATGGACGGTCTCTACGTCAACTTCGTCACCGGCGCTGTGGCAACGACGCCCCGGGACGTTCCCGGCTGGGACTTCAATCCCTTCAACTACTCCTCCTCCAGCACGAACTACGCGCTGGCCTTTTTCGTTCCCGACCCGCCGCCGTCGCTCGTGGGCATCCTGGCGACAGGCACACCGGGCAACACGGCGGTAGCACAAGACCTATGGCTTGGAGCGACCGTGCCAACGAACCCAGTCACCGGCTTCTACAACCGCGCGATCACGCGGGGCACGAATTTTCAGACGGCCGGCGTTCGCTACCTCGGCATGCGTTTCCTCAACGAAGACACGGGTAGCCTCAACTACGCCTGGGTACAAATCAGTTCGGGCAACGGCACCGGTGCCAATGCCGGATTCCCGGCGAGCATCATCAACTACTGTTATGAAAATGACGGCTCATCGATCACCGTAGGTTTCACGCCGGTCGGGCTGCAGAGTTTCACCATCGACTGACGGCAAGCCATCAGCAAGTCATCGGCGAGCGCACCGGCGGCGGTTGCAGCAACGGTTCAGAGGCTTACAGCGACGAAGCCGGTCAATGGGCGGCCCCCGCCCTGTTTCCTTTGCCGCCGAGGAATGTTCGGCTTTACCTCCGTTGGACGTTGAACAGGATATGCGCCGGATAGAAGGCGCCGGTCACATCCGCCAACACGTCAACGAACAGGTAAGGCCATGAACACGATGCACTCCGCGCACCGGCGCGGCCAGCGGTTTCACTCCGGCGCGCAGCGCCTGCGCACCCTGTGGCTGGCAGGCGCCCTGCTGGGCGGGCTGGGCCTGCAGGCCCACGCCGAAATCTACAACGTGAACGTGTCCAGCGATGCCCCGCAGGATCCGGCCACCACCACCAAGTGCGCGGCCCAGGGCGATACGACGCACTGCTCGCTGCGCGCGGCGATCATGTTCGGCAACAATCGCTCCGGTTCGCACACGATCAACTTCGTCGGCGTCACCTCGATCACCGTGGTCAACGGCGGGCTGCCGCAGCTGCGTGCGCCGTATACGATCAACGGCAACCGGGTGACGATCAACGGCAACGGTCGCAGCTGCTTCGATCTTACCGACTCGGGCACCGCCGCGCTGGGCCATGCCGACGGCGCCACCGGTTCGAAGATCTTCAATCTCAACATCGGCAACTGCAACGGCAACGGCATCAGCGCCAATGGCCACAACTACACGTTCAGTGGCAACTACATCGGCGTGAACGCGACCGGCGCCGTCGCGATGCCCAATACGGGCGACGGCATCTCGCTGTCGGCGTCGCGCGTCTATCCCGATACCAGCTCCGGCTTCCTGTCCAACCTGTACTCGCAATTCCCGGTGCAGCCGGTCGATGCGTCCGCGGTCAACGCCTTCCAGAGCCAGCTGGCCACGACGCTCGCCTCCTTGCAGCCGGTGTTCGTCAACGGCAACGTCATCTCCGGCAACGGCGGCGATGGCATCGAGATCTTCAGCCAGAATCTCGCGGCGGTATTCGTCAGCGGCAACATGATCGGCACCGACCTCACCGGCAACATCGCCATCGCCAACGGCGGCAACGGCGTCAACCTGACCGGTACGACCTTCGGCAACATGATCGGTCCGGGCAATGTCATCAGCGGCAACAATGGCAACGGCATCAATGACGCCTCCGGTGCCGTATTCCTGCCGAACTTCATCATGGGCAACCGTATCGGCCTGAGCGCCGCCAATCAGGCCGTGCACGTCGGCAACGCCCTGAGCGGCATCTATGTCGATTCCAGGCCCGATACGTCGGGCACCAGCTTCAACCCGAGTTTCACCGCCGCCGTCATCGGCCCGGCCAATCTGATTTCCGACAACAAGGGGGCGAACAACAATGCCTTCCCGGATGTAGGGGCGGACTATGCCGGCGTCATGATCACGGGCGCGAGCAACGGCGTGAAGGTGCTCTACAACACCATCGGCCTGGCCGAGTTTCCTACCGGCACGCCGATCAACTCCGCCGCCTTCGGCAACAAGGGCGACGGCATCATCGTCACCACCACCGGCAATGCCATCACGGGCAACACCGTCTCGGCCAATGCACGCCACGGCATCACGGTACGTGGCAGCAGTACCAACAGCACCACCATCACCAAGAACCTGGTGGGCATCAGCGCGAAATTCGCCAACGCCACGACCCTGGGCAACGGCGTGGACGGCATCCATATCGAAACGGCCGCCTCCACGACGGTGGGCGGCCCCGGTGCGAGCGACCGCAACGTGGTCGTCGCGAACAAGCGCAATGGCATCAAGCTTTACAACGGCGGCGGCGACACCAGCGGCTGGGCCAACCTGTTCCAGCGCAACCGCGTGTATGGCAATGCAAAAACGCTGGCCGGAGTGGACATCGATCTCGAGCACAGCCCCAATGCCGCCGACTTCGATCACGGCGAATTCCCCCCCAATTACGCCAACCGCGATCAGAACACGCCGCAGATCTGCACGGGCACCGAACTGTCCGGACCGTGCGTCGGCGCCGCTGCACCCAGCAACACGGGTGCGAACACCCTGGCGCGCTGGACGATCACCAGCCACGGCCCGGCCAACTTTCGCATGGAGTTCTATTCGATCAATGCCGCCGCGACCACCGCGGCAACGTCGATGGTCTTTCTGGGCGAGCAGCTGATCACCACCGACGGCACTGGCAGGCCTGCCAGCAGCGGCGCCTGTTCGGGAGCGCGTTGCACGGCCACGTTGCCGCCCGTATCCAACGGGCGCCGTATCGTGATGACTGCCACCGACATCACGCCGCTGACCAACGTGCCGTCCGGCAGCGGTTGGCAGGGACAGCTGAAGTGCTTCCTTGGCAATAACGGGATCATTCTGTCGGCCTGCAACGCCAACAACACGTCGGAATACTCGAACGTCGTTGCCATTGCCGGGGGCGATGTACTGTTTGCCAACGGCTACGATTTCTAGCCGGCTGTCGGGAGTCGCGCCTTATTCACGGCCGCGTTGCAGCCGGCCAATCGCGGCCCCGCGTGTCGTCACCGGTGCTTGAGCTTTCTGCAGCTGATCACCCTGGCCGGGCTGACCGCCTTGAGCCGGGGACGACTCACTCAGCCGTGTAATGCTCGCGATTGCCGCTTTCCGTTGCGGTCGGCTGAGCGGCAGGCAACATCGTGGAAAAGCGATCCGCGATTCTACCGGGAGAGGGTTCCGACCGGTCCTGATCACAGGCTTGTCGAGGCCAACGACGCAAACCGCCTTGGCGGAGCTGCGCCGTAGACGCTGCTCGCACAAGCACCCGGCGCCGCGCTACTGCGGCACGGGGTCGAACCCGTTCGTGAACAGGCGGTCGCCTTGCAGCCGCACGCGCATGACCGAGCCGTAGCGCGAGTTGCCGTCGTTGCTCGCGTACACGTAGCCGGCGAGCAGCAGCTTGCCGTCGGCGGTGAGCGCCATCGCGTTGACGCGGTTGTCGCGGTCGGTGCCGCCGATCGGGTAGCCGTACAGCTGCCGCCCGGGCAGGCTCACGCTGAGGTTGCCGAACGCAGCATCCGGCGACAGGTCGGCATTGAGGCGCATCAGCAGGCCGTCGCCGAAGGTCCACGACGACAGCGCGCCGCCGCCGCCGAGGATCAGCTTGCCGTCGGGCTGCACGAGCAGCGCATCGGCGTAGGCGCCGGGACTGGTCCACGGATCGCCGGGCGGATCGGCGTCGTAGGTCGCCGCGGTGAACGAGGTGCGGTCCAGCCGCGCGGCCATCAGGCGCGGCTGGCTGCCGTCGGCTTGAGCGCGCGCGCCGGCGATGACGAGCGATTCGCTGCCCAGCGCCACGCCCGGCAGCGGCGCATGCACGATCGCGTTGCCGTCGACGCGGAAGCCCGTGCCGAAGGTGACGAGCGAACGGCCGCTGTTGGCGTAGCCCGTATTCGTGGTCCAGCCCCAGCTACTGCCGCCGACGTTGCCGATGATCGTGTGCTTGACGACGGCGGTATCGCCGCAGCCGCGAATCAGCACCGGGATCGCGTCGGAGACTCCGGCGTCGAACTTGGTCAGGTCCGCCACGTCGACGTCGCCGCCGTTCGGACACAGCGCGCTGCCCAGGCGCAGCATGCGCCATTCGCTGGGCGAACCCACGTTGCCGCCGACGACGTTGCCGCAGGCGGCCACCGACGACGGGCAGACCGAACCCAGCTCGTCCAGGATGATGAGCCCGAGGTCGTGCACGCCCATCAGTCCGTCGCGGATGTTGGCGCCGACGATCAGCAGGTCCGGGGACGGAAAGCCCTGGCCGAGGAGATCCAGATCGGCCCGGTGCAGGACCTTGCCCGCGTCCGAGGGCAGGCCGCCGCGACGCAGCCGGCGCAGGCCGTTGGTGCCGAAGCCGGCGAAGATCTGGCCGTTCTCGAGGAATCGCCAGACCGCTATGTCGCTGCTGCCGTCGGGGTTGTCGATGGTGCCCACGACGGCCATGCCGCCGTCGGCCGTCGTCACGGCATCGGCGGCACGCCAGTTGTAATCCTCACCGACGTAGATCACCGTGCGGCCGCCGCCGCTGGCGCCCCAGGTGGTGTCCCAGGTGCCGTCGGCCCGGATCCGTATCGCGACCGGCACGGTCGGCGCGCTGATCGGCAGGTCGTAGGGCGTGGCGGCGTTCGACCAGACGATGGCCGAACCGTCGCGGCGCGGCAGCACCTTGAACGGCGTGACCTGCGCCCAGTTCAACGAACCGGGCGTATCCGCCGGATCGCGCGAGACGATCGAGAACGCGATGCGCCCGGCATCGGCGGGACTGCCGAAGGCCGGATCGAGACTGCCGTCGACCTGGGCGAAGCCCGCCGACGGCAGCAGGGAAGACACGAGCACACCGACAGCGAGACCAACGGATCGGGACAGGGACACGGCACGGCTCCGGCGCGGGACATCCGCACCTTCCCGCCGGCGTACGTGCTTGCCGCCGAAACCTGACATCGCACTCCACGTACGGGTCGCGCGAAGGCACGCAGCGGTCGTGACGGTGCCGGTGATGCCTGAGGCAATCGACTGGAAGGCGGCGAGACTCAGCGCACCCGGCGCCCGCCAGTCCCCAGAGCTGCAGGCCTGCTCGGGCTGGTCAGTGACGCGTACCCTGAATTCGCGCTCGATCGTTCCGTCACGCCGCGACTGAACGAAATGCCAGACCGGCCCTGTCGTCCACTCCGACGGCGTCGGCTCCGCCATCAATGACGCGTTGGCGTCGACACTCGCCGAATCATCCGGAGCGACGGTCCGATTCGCGCAACCGGCCAGGAGCAGCGCCAGCATCCGAGGAGCGGCGGTTCTCACGAAAGTTCTGCACCGGATTGGCTGGCTCATGCGGCAGCTGTGGCCTGAACGAAACGAGGTATTCGCCATGAGGCAGGCACCCGGCCAATGACGAGGAACGTTTGAGCACCGGCTGCGCGAATGATGCGCTCCGGATTTCCCCCGGCGCCCACAACGGCCCACGGAAGACATCTTCGCATCGCTTCGGCCCCCTGCATCCGTTGACCGGATCCGACCGATAGCGTCCCCGTCTCCTCAATTTCTCCATTCTCCGTGCATTCTGGGACGTCATCCTGCGTCCGGGGCTCGGGCACTGTCGCCGCGTGGAACGAGGAGAAGCGCATGCAGCACCGCCATCTGGTCTTCATGCTGATGAACGCGATCGCCGTGTCGAACGCGATGGGCCAGGAACCCGGACGCGGAGTCCGGCGCCCGCCCTCGCCCGCCGACCTGGCGCGCGAGCTCGGCCTCGACGCTGCGCAGGTGCCGCCGTTCGTGCAGATCCTGGAAGATCAGCACGCCAAGCGCCGCGCACTGCAGGAACGGGCGGATGCGGATCATTCGGCAATGCGGCAGAAGATGGACGCGTTGCACGAGGAGACCCGCGCGCGCCTGCGCGGCGTGCTGAGTGCCGATCAGCTGGCCCGGTTCGAGCAGCTACGTCCCAGGCCGCCGGGAGCACCGCCGCGCGAACACGAGCGCGACGCAGCCCCTGCGGACCGGCACTGAGGCGCCATCGACCGTTCCGTCACCCGCATTCGCCCCCGGCAATGCGGTTCGGACAGCGGCAGCGCGACCTCAGGCGGTTTCGTCGAATTTGTAGCCGATACCGTAGATCGACTGGATCGGATCGTAGCCGCCGGCCGCGTCGGCGATCTTGCGGCGCAGATTCTTCACATGGCTGTCGACGGTGCGGTCGCTGACCACGCGGTGGTCGACGTAGATCGCATCCAGCAGCTGGTTGCGCGAATGCACCCGGCCGGGATGCGCGATCAGCACCTGCAGCAGGCGGAACTCCACCGGCGTCAGCGGAAGCCGCGCGCCGCGCACGCGCGCCTCGAAGCGCTCGGGCTGCAGTTCGATCTCGGGCCTGGGCGCGCCGCCGCCTTGCCAGAGCTGCGCACGCCGCAGCTGCGCGCGCACGCGGGCGACGACTTCGCGCGGGCTGAACGGCTTGCAGACATAGTCGTCGGCGCCGAGCTCCAGCCCCAGCAGGCGGTCGATTTCCTCGATCCGCGCGGTCAGCATGATCACCGGAACGGTCGAGAACGTACGCAGCTCGCGACAGACGCCGAATCCGTCGAGGCCCGGCAGCATCAAGTCGAGCACGACCAGATCCGGCGTGTTCTGCCGGATCCACGCGATCGCGGCATCGCCGCGCGCCAGGTGATCGACGCTGAATCCGTCGGCGACCAGATAGTCGCGCAGCAGCGCCGCGAGCTTGGGTTCGTCCTCGACGATCAGGATGCGCGCGCTGCTCATCGGGAATCCTCGCTACGGGGCAGGCACACGCTGATGCGCAGTCCGCCCAGCGGCGACGGCGCGGCCACGATGCTGCCCGCATGCGCTATGACGATGCTTTTGCAGATGGCCAGGCCGAGTCCGGCGCCGCCGCTGCTGCGGCTGCGCGAGGCATCGCCGCGGAACAACCGATCGAACAGGCGCGGCAGATCGGTTTCGGCGACACCCGGCGGCGTGTCGTCGACGTGGATCAGCCAGGACGCCGGCAGACGCTGTGCCTGCACGCGCACGCAGCCGCCCGCATCGCTGTAGCGCGCGGCGTTCGCGAGCAGGTTGCTCCACAGCTGGGACAGCCGCTGCGCGTCGCCCTCGATGGGCATCGCCTCGTCAGGCAGCTGCAGCTGCAGGTCCATCCCGCGTTCGCGCAGCAGCGCCGCATGGGCCGCCGCCGCTTCGCGCAGCAGTTCGCCGAGGTCGACCGGCTCGTGCCGGTACGCCAGCGCGCCGACATCGGCCAGCGCGAGCTGGTACAGATCGTCGATCAGCGCACCGAGACGCTCGGTTTCCCCGCGCAGGGAGGCGATCGCCGCCGGCGTATATGGACGTATGCCGTCCTCCAGCGCATGGATCTCGCCACGCAGGACGGCCAGCGGCGTGCGCAGCTCGTGCGAGATGTCGGCGATCCATTGCCGCCGCGCCTGGCTGGCCTGTTCCAGCGCCAGCGCGAGGCGGTTGAAATCGTGCGCGAGCGCGCCGATCTCGCCGCCGCCGGCCGTCACGCGCGCGCTGAAGTCGCCCGCGGCGAGCCGGCGCGCGCCGTCGGTCACCTGCTGCAACGGACGCAGCACGCGTGCGCCGAGCGCGACCGACGCCAGCAGCGCGAGCACCAGCGCGACGCCGCCGGCGCCGGCGGCAATCCAGGCCTGGTGGCGCACGAACGCGACATCCTCCTCGCCGCGCAGGCGCGGCAGCGGCGTCAGCTTGAGGTGGCCCACGACGCGTCCGTCGACGTCGATGGGCACGTCGAAATCGGCGTGTTCGAGCACGCCGCCGCCGCCGACGTGCCGGCCCTGGAGATCGAGCAGGATCAGGCGCGCCGGCAGGTCCATGCCGCCCGGGCGGCGCGGTGGCGGACGCTCCGCGGGCGGCGGCGGACGACCCGGCAGGAATTCGTCCGGCGATGCAAGCCGCTCATTCGCGCGCGGCGGCGGATCGCCGGCCCGCGGCGGCGGCAGCACGTCTTCACGGAGAGGCGGGCCGTCCTCGCCCGGCACGACGCCTTCGCGTTCCAGGCCGGCGCCGACCAGCGCCAGCCAGACGCGCGGACGCTGGCGCAGCGATTCCCAGTTGCCGGCTTCGCGATAGTGCCGGGCGAGCACACCGGCGACCGCCGTCGCACGCTGCCGGTCCAGGGTATTCAGATAATCGGCCAGGCCGCGCCGGAACGCCTGCTGCTGCACCAGCAGCACACCGCCCAGCGCCGCGACGACCAGGAGCGCGTTGAGCAGGAACAGCTGATGCCAGAGTCGTAGGCGCACGCCGGCACAGTAGCGGCAGATGCCGCGGCGCGAAACCGCACCGGGCGAAGTTCCGCGATTTCTTCACGATTCCGCAGGGCCCGGCAATCTCCACAGTGTCTGCGCATTTCCTTCCATTTCGCAGCCCAGTGTCCGCAGCCGACGAATCGGGGGAGTCAGGATATGTGGATGCGCACGACGTGCGGGCTGTTGTCGCTGGTGCTGGCGGCGGGAACTGCGATGGCGCAGAACCGCGTCGTCGATTGGGAAAGTGCGCAGGTCCACCCGCTGGAGCTGACGCCCGACGGCAGCCGCCTGCTGGCAGTCAACACCGCCGACCAGCGCCTGGAGGTCTTCAGCGTCGCCGCCGCCGACGGCGGCCTGACTCCGCTGGCGTCGATCCCGGTCGGCATCGAACCGGTCAGCGTGCGTGCGCGCGGCAATGCCGAGGCCTGGGTCGTCAACGCCCTGTCGGACAACATCAGCGTGGTCGATCTGACGACCCTGCGCGTGACCCGCAGCGTCGACGTCGGGGACGAACCCGGCGATGTGGTGTTTGCCGGAAATCCACAACGCGCCTTTGTCAGCATTGCCGAAGCGAACCAGGTCAAGCGCTACGACCCGGCCGACCTCGGCGCCGCACCGACCGTCGTGGCCTTGCAGGGACGCCGCCCGCGGGCGCTGGCGCTGGCGCCGGACGGCAGCCGGGTCTATGTCGCGTTCTTCGAATCCGGCAACGCCACCAGCGTCGTGGACATTCCCGCCGTGTCCAATCCGGCCGGGCCCTACGCCGGACAGAATCCGCCGCCGAACAGCGGCGCCGCGTTCGATCCGCCGCAGCTCCCCGCCAATGGCGCCGCGCCGCGCGTCGCCCAGATCGTGCGCCGCACCGCCGCCGGTCAGTGGCTGGACGGCAACAACCGCAACTGGTCGAACCTGGTCGGCTGGAACGTGCTCGACCACGACGTCGCCGTCATCGCTACAGGCAGCCTCGCCGTGAGCTACGCCGACCGCCTGATGACGACCGTCATGGCGCTGGCCGTGAAACCCGACGGCCGCGTCGCCGCGGTCGGCACCGAGGCGCTCAATCAGGTGCGCTTCGAACCCCAGGTGCAGAGCATTTTCCTGCGTGTTCAGATCGGCTCGTTCGACCCGGCCAACGTCGCACTGACCCAGGTCGCCGATCTCAACCCGCATCTGGACTACACCGTGCGCCGCGTGCCGCAGGACGTGCGCGAGCAGTCGCTCGGCGATCCGCGCGGCATCGTCTGGCATCCGGCCGACGGGCGCGCCTTCGTCTCCGGCATGGGCTCGAACAACGTCATCGTGACCGATGCCTCGGGCGCGCGCTCGGCACGCATCAATGTCGGCCAGGGCCCGACCGGCCTCGCCTTGAACGCCAGTGGTTCGCGCCTGTACGTGCTCAATCGCTTCGATGCGACGATCTCGCGCATCGACACGGCCGCGCAGCAGGAACTCGGCCGCACGGCATTCTTCGATCCCACGCCCCAGGCGATCAGGGAAGGCCGGCCTCTGCTGTACGGCACGCACACGAGCAGCGGCCTGGGCCAGATCGCGTGCGCCAGTTGCCACGTCGACGCGAAATCCGATTTCCTGGCCTGGGACCTTGGTGATCCGCAGGGAGCGCTCAAGGCCGTCGATCTTCCCTGCCCGCCGGGACAGAGCTGCGGTGTCTGGCATCCGATGAAGGGACCGATGCTGACCCAGAGCCTGCAGGGCATCGTCAACGCCGGCGCCATGCACTGGCGCGGCGACCGGCACGACGTGGCCGCGTTCTCGCCCGCATTCGTCGGCCTGCAAGGCCGCGACACCGAGCCGAGCGCCGCGGACATGACCAAGCTGCAGAACTTCCTCGCGCTCGTGGCCTATCCGCCGAATCCGAACCACGCCGCCGACGGCAGTCTGCCGGCCAGCCTCGCCGTCACCGGGGGCAACGGCAATCCGGCCAATGGCAGGAACATTTTCCAGAACCAGCCGACGCTCGGCGGCGGCCCCTGCACGGTCTGCCATGCGTTGCCGCTGGGCACCAGCAACATCGTCGACAATCCGCAATTGCCCCTGGCGCCGCAGCCGATGAAGGCGGTGCAGCTGCGCGGGCTGTGGGACAAGCTGGGCTGGTCCAGGACCAGCCAGACCAATCTGCGCGGCTTCGGCTTCAACAGCGATTCCGAGTTCGACTCGCTCGGCGCGCTGTTGCAGGTCGGCTTCAACTTCGGGCCGCCCGCCACGGCGGCCCAGGCCCGCCGCGACGTCGAGGCTTTCCTGCTGACGTTCGACACGGAGACCTTCGCCACCGTCGGCAAGCAGATCACGTTCAACGGTGCGAACAACGAGGATTCCGCGCTGATCGCGCGCTTGAATGCCTATCTCGCCCAGTCCGATGCGGGTTCGGCCGGCGTGGTCGCGCACAGCGCTACCCGCGGCTACGTGTATGCGACCCAGGCCGTGATGCTGAGCGACCGCGAGAACGCGCCGACGACGCCGGCCGCGCTGCGGGCCGCCGCCAGCGCGGCCGAACCCGTGACCTTCACCGTGGTGCCGGGCGGTGCGCAATACCGCATGGGCGTGGATCGCGACGGCGACGGCTACTTCGATCGCGACGAACGCGACAACGCGGCGCGGCCGGACGACGCCGGCTCGACGCCGGCCGGGTTCTGTCGCGCCGACTTCAACGCCGACCACGTGCTCGACGCGACCGATCTCGCCGCCTTCACCGCGGCGTACGACGCGGGCAATGTGCGCGCCAACTACGACCATTCCCTGTCGGCGAACGGACTGCCGACGATCACTGCGGCCGATCTGGCGAAATATCAGAGCGACTACGACGCGGGCTGCCCGGCGGTGGACCGCCTGTTCGCCGGCACCTTCGAGTAGACCGAAGTGCATGGCTTTCGCGAAGCGCTTCCGGACCCGAAGGGCACCGTCGATGACAGGCTCGCCGAGCGGCAGCTGGGCGACCAGGTATCGGACCGCGCGTGGAATCCGCTCGAACCAGCGTCTACCGGACGGCTCGTATGGACAGCTGCTTTGCACGGCGAGTTGTGGGGGTCCTGAATTTCCGTCCTCCCTGCCCGGCGAATTGTGGGGGTCCTGAATTTCCGTCCTCCCTGCCCGGCGAATTGTGGGGGTCCTGAATTTCCGTCCTCCCTGCCCGGCGAATTGTGGGTGTCCTGAATTTCGGAATTTCCGCCGCCCGGCGAATTGTGGGTGTCCCGAATTTCCCTCCGCCCGGCGAATTGTGGGTGTCCCGAATTTCCCCGGGCCGGAGCTCAGGTTGCTCGCCCGACGCCTCATGAGAGGCCTCGCACCCCGGCGGCAGATTCGTACATCGACTGCCGCATTCTGGGACTCACATGATCAAGAAGCTTTTTACCGGCGCCATCGGCGCGCTCGTCCTGGCCAATGCTGTCGACCCCGCAATCGCCGGCGCATACAAATGCACGGGTTCCGACGGGTCGGTGACCTATCAGCAAGTCCCTTGCCCGAAAGGCAGCAAGGAGCAGATCCCCAGAACCGCCGCTGGGCCCACACTCACCGACGAAGAGAAATTCAATGCAGCGGCCTACCAGGCGGGCCTGAGTCCGGACGAAGCGCGGGCATTGTTGTCGGACGATCGAAACAAGGCGCATGCCGCTCCGCCGACTAGCGCTACCGCGCCGCCGCTGCAGACGGACGAGCCGCCTCCTGCCAATCCGAAGGAACTTGCGCTCCGGTGCAGGAAGCCGAACGGCTACGTCTACTATTCCAGAACCGGATGCGGGGCATCCCGGCGAGTGAACGACAGCGCAGAGGTCGTGGACCGCAAAGAGGCGTGTGCCGAAGCAAAACGGTTAGCGAACGAGCGGCGAAAGAACACCATGAACCTGTCATTCGAGGAGCGCAGCAAACTCGACAACGCCGTCTATGATCTGTGCTCGGCCGGCCGACGCTTCGGGGACTAGCCGGCGTGATGGCACTGCCAGTCGCGAACCGATCGACCGCACCAGCACTCAGGCCCGATGATTCCGTCGCCTTTCGATTCCTCCGAAGATGACGTGGTTGTCCCGAACGGTGTCGCCTTGCGGCATTGCTCTCACTGTCGGCAGGCGTTGGCGGCACACGGGCATACCGGCATCAATGAAGCAGCCGGCACCGCTCGACAGAGAGAGCTTCAGCCTCGGAAAAAACTTGCGGCGCGGGCCGCGGCGCCCTCATCGCGAACGCAACGGCGCCGGTCTCACGCCACCGGGTAGAAGAACTGCTCGTGCACGATCTTGCCGTTGCGGACGCGGAAGACGCAGATTTTTTTCATCGGCATGCGTCCGCGCTCCTTGAAGGTCGCATCGATGCCCATCGCCACGCTGAACCACTCCCCGGCGACGACGGGATCGCTGACGCCGCCGCCGTGGATCTCGACGATGTTGCCGGCCCAGCGGCGTCCTTTCTCGCGGATGGCCGCCAGCCCGCTCACGTCGCCCAACGCCTCCGCGGTAGCCCGACCATCTCGATGCTGACGGCGTCGTCTGCATAGAGCTCGTTCTGGAGCTGCTCGTACTGGCCCTGCCGGCAGAGCTCGACCAACCGGGCGGCAATCGGCGTGGTGTTCATGGGTGTCCTCCGTTGCGCTCCGTTGCGAGCGTCCTCCGTTGCGAGCGGTGTTCATGGGTGTCCTCTGTTGCGCCTTTCCTCTGTTGCGCCTTCATGGGTGTTCTCCATTGCGCCGTTGCGAGCGACCAGCGTACCGGCGCGCTGCTGACACCGGGATCTCAGCAGGTCGGCGGCCCTGCGGGCGCGTCCTCGCCGACCGGTCGACCGTGGAGCAGGCGGACTGCCGGCGGTTGCCTGCGGATCGGCATCACGCCGGCGTGACCGCGCCGGGGTCTTCCTGCTACAAACGGACATCATTCGCGCGTTCCGCGAATGACTACTCCGCCGGCTCGCGGCACAGCGCCAGCGAGCCGGCGCCGCACCATCACTGCTGGAGGAGGACGCATGACCCCCGAGCCCATCGCCCGCTGGCATCGCCTCGTCAACGAGCGCGATGCCGCCGGACTCGACGCGCTTCTGGCCGACGACGTGGTATTCCATTCGCCCGTGATACACACGCCCCAGCTCGGCAAGCCCATCACCAAGGCATATCTCGCCGCCGCGCTCGCCGTATTCGGCAATGACTCGTTTCGCTATCGACGTGAACTTTACGGTGAACACGACGCGGCGCTGGAGTTCGAACTCGAACTCGACGGTATCGCCATCAACGGCGTGGATCTGATTCGCTGGAACGCAGCGAGCCGCATCACGGAGTTCAAGGTGATGCTGCGCCCGCTCAAGGCCGTCACGCTGATTCACGAAAAAATGGCGGCCATGCTGCAGGCGGCGCGGCGCTGATGCTGCCGCGCCGACGGGCCCGCCGATCCGATGGCGCTGCGGTGACTCATTAAGGACACCCACAATTCGGACTCGCGACGCCTCTACAGGAGGCGTCCGCATGCGCCAAAGCGCCCAGAACACATCCCTGGGACATGCAAGTCGGATTCTTCCGACGCCTCTACGGGAACCGCCTGCATGCGCCGCAGTGCCTTATTGGCCACGCTCTCTCCATGACCACGATCCGTTACCGCCGCCTCCCATCAGGCAGCGGCGGTTGCTCTCACTTCATCCAGCGCTGCGTACGGCAAGCGTTTCTTTGCAGCGTCGACAGCGACACCGACCTGTCCTTTGAGAACCGCAAAACCAGGGTCAAGGGCACGGCTGCGTCGACTTGGCAGGGGCTTCGCCACCGCTGTCCACGCGTGCGCCATCATGAGCAATCCACCTGCACGTCGTCGTGCAGGTGAATATTGCTGATGAAGCAATTCGGTATGCTGCCGACGCCGGCGACAGGGCCGGCGACTGGAGGCAGCACGGCCGGTGGCACAGATCGCAAGAGAAGGGTACGAAGCGTCGCGGCCGGTGGCGGAGAACGGAGCCGGAATCGGCCGCCGGAGCATGGCCATTCTTGCAGCGTGGACGCTGGTCGCGATGCTCCTGGCCGGGCAGGCCTGGGTTGCCGCACAGGTGCGCGGCGAACCGGTGTCGTGGGCACGAGCCAGTGCCATCTGGCTCGTCTGGGCCGCAGTCTGGGCGGCGCTCACGCCGGTCGCGCTGCGACTCCAGGCGCGGTTCCCGCTCCAGCGACCGCGCTTGCCTGGCGCGCTCGCGGTGCACGGCGTCGCTTCGGCAACCTGCGCCCTGGCCAACCTGGCGCTCTTCGCGCTGGCGGCGCCCGTCGTCGGTGCGACCCAGGTCGAACCCACCTGGCTCGGTACCTTCAGCCGGCTGCTGGGCACGACGCTGCTGCTGAACCTCCCGGTCTATTGGCTGATCGTCGCCGTGGCACATGTCGAGCGACTCGTGCGGACCGCCCGGGAAAAGGATCGCCGGCAACTCCGCCTCGAAGCACAGCTGGCCGATGCCCGCCTGCAGACATTGCGCCTCCAGCTGCAGCCGCACTTTCTTTTCAACGCCCTCAACACGATCTCGGTGCTGATGCACGAGAATGTCGACTCGGCAGACCGGATCCTCCTGCAGCTCAGCGCGTTGCTGCGCCGTTCGCTCGACGGCACCGAGACGCACGAGGTGACGCTCGGCGAAGAGATCGGCTTTCTCGAGAGCTATCTGGAGATCGAGCAGGCCCGTTTCGGCGAGCGTTTGAGCTACCGGGTCCTCATTCCCGATCAGGTTCTCCAGGCGCGGGTTCCGAACCTGATACTCCAACCCCTGGTCGAGAACGCGCTGCGCCATGGGCTGGCCACGCGCGCCGGACCGGGGCGCGTGGAAATCAGAGCGGAACGGCAGGGCGACTCCCTCCTGCTGTGCGTCGTCGATGACGGCCGAGGCCTGCCACCGGCGGCGACCGAACGCGTCGGCCTGGCGAACACCCGGGCGCGGTTGCGCTTGCTGTATGCGGACAGGCAGCGCTTCGACGTGCGAAATTCCGCTGACGGCGGCGTCATCGCCGAAATCGAGCTGCCTTGGCGCACGGCCCCATGACCCTCCGCGTACTGATCGTTGACGATGAACCGATCGCCCGCCGCGGGATAGCGCGGCTGCTGCGGCCGGAGGCGGACATCGACGTCGTCGGAGAGTGCGGTGACGGTGGCGCGGCGATCTCGGCGATCAGCGCGCTTTCGCCGGACCTCGTCTTCCTCGATGTGCAGATGCCCGAACTCGATGGGTTTGCCGTCATCCAAGCCATCGGCGGAAACCGCATGCCCGCGGTCGTGTTCGTGACCGCATTCGACCAACACGCCGTGCGCGCGTTCGATGCGCAGGCGCTCGACTATGTGCTGAAGCCGATCGACCCGGAACGCTTGCGCCGCGCACTGCAGCGCGCTCGCTCCCACCTGGCCCATCCCGATGACGGCTTCGTCCATCGCGTTGCCGAGGCGTTGAAGTCGATGGATCGGGGAGAACTGCAGCGTTACCCCGCGCGACTCGCCATCCGTTCCGAGAGTCGCATTCGATTGATCGACATCGACGAAGTCGATCGCATCGTCGCCGCGGGAAATTACGCCCAGATCCACACAGGGGCGAAACAGCACCGGCTGCGCGAGACGATGGCCAGCCTCGAGTCCCGCCTGGACCCGCAACGCTTCATCCGGGTATCGCGGGCGGCCATCGTCAGCATCGCCCAGATTCGCGAAGTGCAGCCGCTGTTCAATGGCGACTTCGTCGTTCTCCTCAAGAATGGCGCGCAGGTGAACGGCAGCCGCCGCTATCGGGCGGCGCTCGACGTATTGCTTGGCTGAGCGCCGTTTTCCGCGCGGCTCGCTTTCTCACGGGCCAGGCAGCAGGCCGCGCGCCTTCACCCAGGACGGCGATCTCGACCGCTCATTGCCCCCATAGCGGCCAGCGCAGCCGTTGCAGGAGACCCGGCCTTGCCCGTGGACGCGCCTCGATCTGCGTGGCCACGCGCGCCGATTGCACCGCGGCAGACCGGCCCCGGCGCGAATTCCAGCTCGCATGCGGGAGTACGACGAACCACATGCCGACGGAAAGAGCGCATGCGTACCGATGCACGGCACGCTCTCGTCACTGCGCAGCCTCCACTCCTCCCAGCGCCGCGCCCAACCGACACCAAGGGGGCGCGAGCGCGCCGCACGATGACTCATCCTCCGCAGCACGCGATTCCGCGTTTCGGAGCTGATCATGAAAACGTCCAACATCCTGCTGTCCGCAGCGGCAACCTTCGTCGCTCTCACCGGCGCAATTCCGCCGGGGGCCCATGCGTCCGACGAGGTCAGCGCTGAGTCGCTGGAGCTCAACAAGTCGATCACCCGCCGGGTGTACGAGGAGGGTCTCAGTCAGGGGCGATTCGAAGTGCCGTACACCACGGACTTCGTTGGCCGCGGCAGCAGGGCAACCTTCACCCATGAAGATGGCATGGCCGAAGCCAGAGGATGGCGCGACGCGTTTCCGGATCTGAAGGTCACGGTCGACAGGCAGGTTGCCGAGCGGGATCTGGTGGCGGTGCGCTGGACGGCGCGCGGAACCAACACCGGAACCGGCAATGGCATTCCGGCCACCGGTCGCGCTGTGCAGACCTCGGGCACGACGCTGTTCCGGCTGGCGGATGGGCGAATCGCTGAAGAATGGACCTGCGCCGATTCGCTGGGGCTGATGAGACAGCTGGGCATGCTGGCGAAACCGGCAGCGGCGCCGGCTGCCGACGGAAGTCCTTCCGCCGCGACCCGCTGACCGAAGCCGACGCTGCGCCTCGCATGGCCGGGCACCTGAACCGGAATCAGGTTCGAATCGCACTGGCCCCGACGCCAAGCCAGCGAGCGCAGAAGCAAGGCCGGCTCGCGATGCCGCGGTGGACAACACACCCGCGGCAAAGGAGCCGGCTCCATGCAGCACCTTCGCCCGCTGGGCCGGCCAGGGCGGGGTCTGCCCTCACCACCCGCGCTGGAACTCCTTCCGAATACTTCGCTGACTTTCTCATCGCTGCATCCTCTGGAGGGAAAGCCGTGGCGGTTCAGGATGCCCTGTTGACGCCGGACCGGAGGGCCCGAGCCGAAGCCCTTCGAAAGGAACCGGCACGGAAGATCGAGGAATGACGGATTCGGCTTCCCGCGGGAAATGCCGATGGTTTGACCTGAATCATTGAAATGATCGTCCATCCGGCACACTGCACGCGCAGCGCGTTGACGCATCGCGCAAGCCTGCCAGATGATCGGACCGGATCGACGGCGCGGGAGCCACGATGGCAACGATCACCTACCTGGGCAGCCAGTACGAGGCGCGCGACGGTGAAACCGTACTGGAAGCGCTGCTGCGCCAGGGCGCGCGGATGCCGTTCTCCTGCCGCAAGGGCTCCTGCCACACCTGCATCCTGAAATGCGATGCCGGCGAGGTGGCGCACAGCCGCGCGATCGACCCGGAACTGGTCCACGAGCATCACATCCTGCCCTGCGTCGCACACGCGCGCAGCGACCTCGCGCTGGACCTGCCCGATCCTTCAAGGCTGTCGATCGCGGCGGAAATCGTTTCGCGCCGCGATCTCGGCGGCGGCGTGTTCGAGCTCGGCATCGCGCCGATGAAGGAGCTCGATTACCAGGCCGGCCAGCATGCGCAGCTCACGCGCGAGGATGGACTCGCGCGCCCGTATTCGCTGACCAGCCTGCCCGGCTGCGACTATTTCTTCACCGTCCACGTACAGCTGTACCCCGACGGTGCGATGAGCCGCTGGCTGTGCCGGGATGCGACTGTCGGCCAGACGCTGAGCATGCTGCCGCCGCGCGGCGACTGCCACTACTCGTCCGCTCTGGCAAGCAGTCCGCGGCTGCTGCTGCTCGCGACCGGTTCCGGCGCGGGCGCGCTGGCCGGCATCGCGCAGCAGGCGCTGGCCGCCGGTCATGCGGGCGAGATCGTGCTCTACCACGGCGCGCGCGAGCGCGCCGGCCTGTACCTGCACGACACCTTGCTGGCGCTGGCCGCGCGGCATGCGAACTTCCGCTACGTCGCCTGCCTGAGCCGCGAGGCCTCGCCCGAGGCGCGTGCCGGCCGCATCACCCGGTTCGCGTTCGACGACAACCCTGATCTTTCCGCTGCGGAGATCTTCTTGTGCGGCAGTCCGGCGATGGTGGATGAAGCGCGCTACCGCGCGATCCTGGCCGGCGCATCCAATGCGCGCATCCACGCCGATCCGTTCGATGCGGCTACTCCCACGTTGCCGCGCGATGCGCAGAAGGTGGCTGCGCTGTCAGCCGATCCCGAACTGTGGGCCGCCCTGGACCGCGGCCCCAGGCTGCGCGCGGTGCTCGAATCGTTCTACGCCCGCGTCTATCGCGACGAGCGTCTGCTGCCGTATTTCCAGGGCATTCCGATGACGCGCGTGATCGACAAGCAGTACGAATTCCTGGCGATGGTGTGGTCCGGCCAGACCAGTTACCTGGGCTTGAACCCGTTCAACTCGCACCACTGGATGGTGATCTCCGACGACCTGTTCGACCACCGCGAAAGCCTGTTCGCGCAGGCCATGGCCGAACACGCCCTGCCCGCCTGGGCCGTGCGCCGCATACAGGCGCTGCACGAACTGTTCCGCAGCGACATCGTCAAGCCGCTCGCGCGCGGCATGGTGATCGACGGCGTCGAGCAGCCTTTCCACACGCACCAGGTCGAACACCTGGACATCGACACGGTCTGCGACGGTTGCGGCAACGAAATCCCTGCCGGCGCGCCGAGCCGCTACCACCACCGCGTGGGCACGCTGCACTGCGCCGGCTGCGCGTCGATCTGAATACCTGCCAGGCGTTGCGCGAGCGGCGAGTCCGGCATCCGTCCGGACTCGCCCTGGCCGATGGTCAGGCGCTGCCGAGCGCCATCGGCGCTACCTGACGCGACGCCCTCAGCGCCGCACCGTGGGCGCCACGAACAATGCCGAGGGGTCGGTGGTGATCTTCTGGAACACGAGGCCGCCGCCGCCGTTGGCCGCAGTCGTGCTGTTGTTGCCGCTGGCGCCGCCGGCGCCGCCGGAACCGCCGCCGCCGCCGCCCCAGCCCGTGTTCGAATTCGTGTTCGTGCCGGCGCCTGCCGCACCGCCGCCGACGTTGATCGCGCCGGAGCTGATCGTCGGGGCGAGCAGGTTGACGACGCCGCCGCCACCGCCGCCGGAGGCCGCACTGCCGGTCCCGCCGGCCAGCGCGTCGGCGCCTCGGCCGCCGGCGGCGCTGATCGTGCCGCTGTTCGTGATCGAGGTTTTCGAGGCCAGGACGACGATGCCGCCGCCGCCACCGCCGCCGCCGTTGCTCGTCGTCGCGACCGCAGCGAGACCGTTTGCACCGTCGGCGTTGATCGAGCCGCCGGACGCGATCGTGATCGTGCCGGCGGCGACGATGACGATCGTGCCGCCGCCGCCGGCCGGCGTCGATACGCCGTTGTTCTTGTACGGCCCCACGCCGCCGCCGATCGGACCGGGAGTGACGCCGAGGCGGGCGAACAGCGGATTCGTCGCGGCGCCGCCGGCGCCGACCCCGTTGTTGCCGAGGACCGCATCCGAGCCGGCGATGCCGATGCCGGCCCCCGCGTTGGCCACGACCTTGATCTGGCCGTTGATGACGACGTTGCCGGTCGCGCGGATGACGAGGCCGCTCGGCACGGTCAGGATGCCGTTGACGGTGAGATTGGTGAACTGCAAGGTGCTCGCCGGCGGCGCGCTGGTCCAGTCGACGGTGACGAAAGTGCCCGCGCCGTCGGTGCCGTCGCCATAGATATTCGCTGCGCCGGCCGGGCCCTGCGTTCCCGTCGATCCCGTGGCACCGGTCGCGCCGGTCGCGCCGGTCGCGCCCGTGGCCCCCGTCGCGCCGGCAGCTCCCGCCGTACCGGTATTTCCGGTGGCTCCGGCCGCACCTGCAGGCCCGGTCGGGCCCTGCGGCCCCACGGAGCCCTGCGCGCCGGTTGGACCTGCCGATCCCTGTGGTCCCGTTGCACCGGCCGTCCCCGTGGCTCCGGTTGCGCCGGTATTTCCGGTCGCGCCGGTGGTCCCTGTCGCTCCAGTCGGCCCCACAGGTCCGGTGACGCCCTGCGATCCCGTCGCCCCCTGCAACCCCGTCGCGCCGGTCGGACCGATGGCCCCCTGCGGTCCCGTCGGACCGATAGCGCCCTGCGTGCCGGTCGCGCCCGTGGCCCCCTGCAGTCCGGCGGGACCGGTCGGGCCGGTCGGCCCCGGAGTCAGCGAATACTGCGCAACCGGCGTCGCCGCGATCGGCTGGCGGCCGTCGAGCGTTTCCTGGTTCGCCACCGTGGTGCCGACCTTGATCTCGAGCCAGTACTGCGTGCCGTTGAACACGGGACCGAAATTGAGATCGGTCGTGAACAGACCGTCGACGACCTGAATCGACTGCTGGATCGGCGTGCTGCCGACGACCTGCGCACCACCGGTCGCGGCGTCGTAGAGCGCGAACGTGAAGACGTAGGTGCCGTTGGCGAGGCCGCCGCTTGCGTTGAGCCGGCCCTGGTAGGTGAATGCGGACGACTGCGGCGCGAACGGCGCGGCGATCGTGTCGTGCGACGCACAGCAGAACAGCGCTGCGGCGAGCAGCGCGGAAAGGTGACGCTTCTTCATGCTCAGCACCCCTGGAAGCCGCTGAAGAACAATTGGTCGGGACGATCGACGGCGACGGCAGGCCAGAAGCCCGCATTCACCGACAACGTCGCTCCGTTGGAATAGCCCGGCGCCGGCTGGCCGACGCTGCCGTCCAGCCGATAGCAGGCATTGTGCAGTGAGCCGCCGCCGGCGCTGATGCGGTGAATGTCGATGCGGTAGGTGGCTGTGCCGGCGCGGCTGTCCGACGAGGGCGAGACGGTAAGCGCCGCCGCGAGCGCGACGAGCACGAATGCGCCGGTCCGCGAACGGGACCGGTCGCGGGCAGTACGGGTGTTCATCGATTCCCCCTGAGGATTCGGCGCATCGAGTATACGTACGGCATGAGATAGCGCGAATCGGGACATCCGCCCATCACCGCTGCGCCCCCGGTCAATCCGCGATCGCCTGGGCAGGACCCGGCCGCGAAGGAAATCACGCAGTTTCGCGCTAGAGCTTCCTGCACGCCCGCGGGAACCTGCATGACGGCGAATCACGCCGTGACCGTCCTGCGGCGGCGCCTGACACGGGCTCCTGCCCAACGACCTGCCGCCTCTCTCGCAGAAGGATTGCCATGACGTTCCCCATCGCGCAAAACCAGCCGGGGCCGCTGCCGCTGAAGCTCCCGTTCAACACCCCCATCAGCGGCGACGTGACCATTGCCTTTTCCGGCACCTGCTGGAGCAAATTTGCCGGTTCCATCTGCGGCGTCAGCGTCTACCTCGACGGCAACAAGCTCGGCGACGTACCGCTGTGCTTCAACAACACCTCGATGCACCTGGCCCTGCCGACACACGTCTTCAGCGCGAACATGGATTTCGGCCAACATACGATCATGCTGGCGCCGCTGACCGACGAGACGAACAGCGACAAGAACGACTTCTATTCGGTGTGGATCGTCGACTGACGCAGACGTTCGCGCAGGCGTCGGTGGGTCTGAAACCGTGCCCCCGACGCGGCGGATTGCCGGCTTTGCCGTCGTCCGCCAAACGCTGGTCGCAAGCGTTTGGCGGCCCTGCCTGACTGAAGCGGCCGCTCCGATCGGTCCTTTCGAAGCACGGCAGATCGCCACGTTTTTCCGCCGGTGTTTAAACCCGCGGCCGCGCCGACGCATCCGTAACGCATCCTTTCCTCTCGATTCGGAGCACGGCATGCGTTTGCGTTACGCGATACTCGGTACATTGCTGGTCCTTTCCGCCTTCGGCGCGCAGGCGCAGGGGCCGCTGCCGGTCCTCGACGGGAAAATGTCCGGACCGCGCTCGGCGGTGCTGGTGCTCGGCACGCCGCATCTGTCCGAAATCAAGCGCCCGCTCGCCGGGCCGCTGCAGCCGCTGATCGAGCGGCTCGCGGCGTTCAAGCCCGACATCATCACGATCGAGAATCTCAGCGGCGAACAGTGCGACCTGATCGCGCGCCATCCCAGCGTGTATCCGGCCGAAGAGCTGGCGCCGTACTGCGTCAACACCGAACCGGCGAAAGCAGCGACCGGACTGGACGTGCCGGCGGCGATTGCCGAATACACGACGACCTTGCGCAACTGGCCGGCGCAACCGACCGCGGCGCAGCGCCGTCGCCTCGCCGCCGTATTCCTGGCCGGCGGCGAACATCCGTCGGCACTCGTGCAATGGCTGCAGCTGCCGGCCGACGAGCAACATGCCGGCGACGGTCTCGACGAGGCGCTCGTGGCGCGGCTGCAGAAGATCGCCGCCAGCAACAACGAGAGCTACAGCATCGCCGCGCGGCTCGCCGCAAGACTCGGCCTGACGCGCGTCCATGCGACGGACGACCACACCGGCGACAACGTGCAGATCGACGACGAGAAGGCCTACGGCGAAGCCATCCACGCCGCCTGGGATCAGGCGAGCAAACAGGCCAAGGCGAACCACACTCGCCAGGAAGAGCTGTCACAGGGCGACGACCTGCTCGCGCTGTATCGCTTCGTCAACCGGCCCGACGTGCTGCGCACGGGCATCGAGAACGATTTCGCGCTGGCCATGGCCGACCCGTCGCCGCAGCACTACGGCCGCTACTACGTCGCCGGCTGGGAGGCGCGCAACCTGCGCATGGTCGCGAACATCCGCGCCGCATTTCGCGAGCGGCCCGGAGCGCGCGTGCTGTCGATCGTCGGCAGCTCGCACAAGCCCTGGTTCGACGGCCTGCTCGGCCAGATGCAGGGTGTGGAAATCGTCGATGCGCAGCAGGCGCTGAAGTAAGCGCGGGCCACGGGATCGGGTTCACTTCGCGCGCTACTGCCATGTTCGCGGGAAGTGAGCCTGACGCCGTCGGCGGCATGCAGACCCGCGTGTCGCGCACGGCCATTGGGAGCGACGGCGCCAGCCGCAACGGCGGCTGACTCATCCCGGCTGACAGTTTTCCACGCTCAATTGCGCATACACCTCCGAAGGCCCAGCGCCTCGCAGCCTGCCGGGGAGCGCATGCAGTCAGTCACGACGACACAAGCCCGATCGGCTTCATGCCGGCATCGCAAGCGACTTGCTCGCCGGCACCTGCTCGCCGTCTTCCGACCGCTCCCATGATGCTGCTCCCGCTTTCCGCAACCTTCGGGTCTTGTCACTGGCCTGCCGCTGCTGCAACGATCCGGCGGCGTGCGGCCGACCCGCGCCGTGGTCACGACGGAACGCGACGACGGCAACGACGGCGATCGCCGATGCCCCGAGTCCGCACAGCGGACCGCGGCGGCGTGATCGCGTCGCCGCCACGGATCGGCCGGCCGTCCGGCTATGCCATCCACCTCATTCCTCAGGGGAATCCATGCACCTGACTTCATTGCCGCCCGGCGAGGCGGCCCGATGAGGCCGCGCCTTCGCCGGGCCGCGGCGCTGCTGCTGTTGCTGCCGGCTGCGGCCGCGCTCGCGGAGTTTCATATCGACTGGCAGGCCATCGGCGGTGGCGGCGGCGTTTCCAGCGCCGGCGGCGTGTCGCTGGCCGGCACGGTCGGCCAGCCGTCGCCGGGGTATTCCGACGGCGGCGGCTACCAGCTCACGGGCGGCTTCTGGGTCGCTGCGCCGCTGGTTTCGGATCGCATTTTCATCGACGGTTTTCAGGGGGCCACACCATGACTTCGCTACGTCGCCGCGTGCTCGGCGCACTTATCGCCGGCGCGCTGGCGGTCTCCGCCGCCGAGGCCGCGCCGCAGGGCCAGAGCTTCACCTACCAGGGCCAGCTCAGGAACAACAACCAGCCGGTCACCGGCACGCGCAATCTGACGTTCGCGCTCTTCGACGCGGCGACGGGCGGCCTGCAGGTCGGCAGCACCGTGACGGCGAACGCCTATCCGGTGCTCGATGGACTGTTCACGATCGACCTGGCCTTCCCGGGCGCATTCGACGGCCAGCAGCGCTGGCTGCAGATCACCGTCGACGGACAGCCGCTGAGCCCGCGCCAGCCCGTGTCCGCCGCACCGGTCGCGCAGTACGCGCTGAGCGGCAATCCTGGAGCGACCGGCGCCACGGGGGCTACCGGCGCGACCGGGCCCGCCGGCGCTCAAGGCGCAACCGGTGCAACGGGACAGATCGGCGCGACGGGACCGACCGGCGCGACCGGAACCACCGGAGCGACGGGTGCCACGGGAACCCAGGGTGACGTCGGCGCAACCGGCTCTGCAGGGCCGCAGGGCTCGACCGGTCCGACCGGTCCGACCGGGCCGGCAGGCGCGCAAGGCGCGACCGGCAACACCGGTGCGACCGGACCGCAGGGCGAGATCGGCCCGACCGGTGCGCAAGGCGCGCAGGGTGCGCAAGGCCCGCAGGGTCCGAGCGGCGCGCTCGGCTTCTATGGCGACGGCAGCGCCGGCGCGTTCAACGTGCCGTTCGGCAACACGCTGGATCTCACGACGGTGTCGGGCTTCAACGTCATTTCCGGGCAGGGCAAAGCTACCCTGCAGTTCACCGACATCACGATCTCCGGCACCTTGATCGTGCCCAGCGGCACCGTGCTGCGCGCGACCGGCAACGTCACCATCACGGGTACCGGCACCCTCATCGTCGCGTCCGGCGCGGCGGACAGCGGCAACGGCGCACCGAACCCGGGCATCTCGCTCGCACCGGCCGGACAGATCCACGGCGGCATCGGCCTCGGCGCCCTGCAGGCATCGCAGCTGCGCCCGACCGTGCCCACGGCCGGCGGCGCCGGTGACCGCAACCTCTCTCAGGGCACCGTCAACGGCGGCGAAGGCGGCGGCATCCTGACGATCGCCGCTCGCGGCACCGTCACGGTTTCTGCCGGCGGCGCGATCAACGCGAACGGCAGTTCCGGCATCAACCCCGGCGGCGCGACCGACATTCCGGGCCCCGGCGGCGGTGGCGGCGGCGTCATCCTCATCGCCTCGCAAGGCAGCATCACCGTGAACGGCTTCCTGCGCGCCGTCGGCGGCACCGGCGGACCCGGCGTCAACGGCAACGGCGGAGCGGGTGGTGCGGGCGGCGGCGGCGGCGGTGGCGGCGGCATCATCAAGCTCGTCTCCGCGGGCACGATCAACGCCGCCGGCAGCCAACTGCTCGTGAACGGTGGTGCGGCGGGCACGGATGCGTCCTCCACGAGCACCAACCAGGCCGGCAGCGGCGGCGGTGCCTGCGGTGGTAACGGCGGCAATGGCGGCAACGGCAATCCGGTCGCAGGCCAGGCGTTCACCGCCGCCACGCCGGGCACGGCCGGCTATGTGTTCACCCTGGTCACGCCGACACCGGAAAACACCCTGCTCTGAGCCCTCGAAGCATCAGCAGCACGGCCTCGGCGCCGTGCTGCTCCCGACCTCTGGCATCGCGCCAGAGACGGCATCGCGCACGGCAGAGCGACGGCCGTGCCGCTCCGAACCATCGCGCGCGCCGCAGCGACGGGGTGGCGCTCCCGCGTACACCGGTCATTGACGCAGAACGGAGTACGCACCGGCACTCTCATTGCGTATCGCCGGGAACCTCCAGCCCATTGCGGAATATCACCAGCGTATTGATGTCGCTGGCGCTCGTGGGATTCACATCGCCGCTGACGTCGATGCGCAGCTCGACGGTCGGATTGCCGCTGGCCTGCACGACAGGCACGAGCAGGCTCCAGGTCATGGCGCCGTTCGCCGGCACCGTCACGTTGGCCGTGAACGGACCGCTGCCGTCGACGCAGCCGCTGCCGCCGCCGTTGCTCGTGCAGAACCACTGCGCGCTCGCGAGGTTGATTCCCGAACCCGGCGCACTCGCCGTCAACACGGGGTGCGTGGCGACCGGGTTCGCGTTGGTCAGCGTGACGACGTAGGCCGGCACGGCGCCGTAGCGCGTGTAGCTGAAGTGGTCGTCGACGCCGATGGAGACGCTGGCGCGGTTGACGGTGTGCGTCGTCGTGCCGGCGCTGACCGCGTTGGCGGCGTCTCCGGCGTAGCTCGCCGTGAGCGTGCGCGTGCCGGGTTGCGTGAGGATCAGCATGCACTGCCCTGCGCCGCCGCCCGACAGCGGCGCCACGCAGGTTTCGCCGGAATCGGCGCTGATAGTGACATTGCCGGTGGGCGCCGGGCCGCCCGTGGTATCGGCAACCGATACGGACGCCGTCACCGGCTGGCCGGGCAGGGACGGATCCGGCGCGATGCCCAGCGCGGTCGTGGTCGTGTTGGCACTGACCGCCACCGTGGTTGCGGGGCTGGAGACCGAGGGCAGGAAATTCGCGTCGCCGTCGTACTGCGCGGTCAGCGCGTAGCTTCCTGTCGCGGCCAAGGTGATCGCGCACTGCCCGACAGCGACGGTCGCCGTACACGTTGCGCCGCCGGGTGTGGCCGTGACGACGATGCTGCCGCCGCCGGGCACGGCCGGCGCGCCGCCGGTGCCGGAGACCGCATACGGCACGCTCAGCGCGACACCGGCGCGGGCACCGGCGATGCTGCCGATGGCGGTCGCGGTCGGAACGGCGTTGACGAGCAAGGTGGTGCTGACGACCACGCCGGACGTGGCGTAGGTGGCCGTATCGGCGGGTACGAAGGTCGCCGACAGCATCTGGCCTGCACCGGCGCCGAGCACGGTGCCGGCCGGCGGCGTGTAGGTGAAGGTGCCCGCGACCGGGTTGCCGTCGTAGGTGGCCGACGCGTTCAGTTGTGCCGCGCCGAGCGCCGTGCCGTAGCTGATCGGCGCGGGTTCGGCCCATCCGAGGCTGGGCACGCGCTTGTCGACGACCTGGCTCAGCGTGGGCGAGGCGGCGAACCCGTTGTTCGCATCGCCGGGATACCACGCCGCAATCAGGTGCGTGCCCGCCGGCAGCGCCGACGTCGTGCAGGCGACCGGCGATGCGCTCGCCGGCACCGTGCACAGCACGGTACCGCCGCTGCAGCCGGAAAGCGTAATCGCGGAATTGGCGCAGAACTGCACAGTGCCGGTCGGTGCGGCCGCCTGCGCCAGCGTCGCCGTGAACGTGATGCTGTCGCCGACCGTCGACGGGTTCGTGCCGCTGGACAGGTTCAGGGTCGGGGCCGCCTGTATCGAAACGCTGTTGCTGGCCACCGACGCCGTGCCCGCGCCCGCCGCGTTCACCGCAGAAACGGTGAACGTATACGTGCCGCCGGGCAGCGGATCGAAGACGATGCTGGTGCACGGCGCCGTACACGAAGCCGTCGCGCCGCCCGTAGCCGTAGCGACGTAGCCCGTGATCGGCGCGCCGCCGGTGTAGGTCGCCGGCGCCGTGAAATTCACCGTTGCCTGCAGCGTGCCTGCGGCCGCGGACACCGCGGTCGGCTGTCCGGCCGTGCTCGCGATCGTGGTGTAGCGCGCGGCACCGGGCACGCCGTTGACCCAGGCGCGCACGAGCACCGGCCCCGGCGGGAGGCCGGCCAATGCCGTGCTGCGCCCGGTGAAGAGCGTGTCGGTGACGCCGGCCGCATCGCCCTCGACGTAGCGCTGCTGCTCGTTGTCCAGGCGCTGCACCTGGATCACCGGCAAGCCCGTCGCCGAACTCGCCGTGCCGCTGCCGCTGCTGCCGTCGACCGGCGACAGGAAGCCCGTCGTCTGGACGGCGCCGCTGCTGTACGTGGTGCCGGTCGCGTTGGCGGTGAGCGCGGCAGTCGCCGTGGCGAAGCTGCCGGCCGACGCGAGGTCGGGACGCCGCGCGGCCGCCGGCGTGAGATCGGGGTCGTACAGCTCGTTCGCGCTGACGGGTCCGCCGGCGTTGAAGCCGCCGGCGATCAGCACCTTGCCCGTCGGCAGCAAGGTCGCCGTGTGGCCGTAGCGCGGGATCGCCAGCGGAGCCACCGCCGTGAGCACGTCCGTTACCGGATCGAAGATCGCGACGCGCCGATGGCCGGCGCCGTCGCCGCGGTCGCCGCCGGCAATCAGCACGCGGCCCGAGGGCAACACGGTCGCCGTGTGGGAATAGGTCGCCGAGAACAGTGCGCTGTTGAGCGTCGTCCAGGCATTCGTCGCCGGGTCGTAGACGACCAGGGCGCCGCGATAGCTCGTACCGCTGCGCCCACCGATCAGCAGCACCTTGCCGGACGGCAACAGGGTGGACGTATGCAATTCGCGACTTGCGGAAAAGGTTCCTGCGCCGGTCCAGCTGTTGCTGAGCGGATCGTACAGCTCGGCCGTATTGAGCGCGGCCGAGGCGCTGCTGCCGCCGGTGACCAGCACCTTGCCGTTCGGCAGCAAGGTGGCCGCGTGCTGGTAGCGCGCGGCGGTCATCGTGCCGGCGCCGGTCCACGCATTGGTCGCCGGGTCGTAGCGTTCCGCGCCGTTCATCGCGTCGGTCCCGAACCCGCCGGCAACGAGCACCTGTCCGCTGTGCAGCAGCGTGGCGGTGTGCGCCCGCCGCACCGCCGCAAGCGGACTGGCGGCGCTCCATTGGTTGGCGGCCGGGTCGTAGCGTTCGACGCTCGCGAGCGCACCGCCGGTACCGAGCCCGCCGATCGCGAGCACGCGTCCGTCGGGCAGCGTGGTCGCGGTGTGCCAGCGCCGCGCCGTCGCAAGCCCGGCACCGGCGCTCCAGGTGCCTGCCGACGGATCGTAGCGGTGCGTCGTACCGAGCGGATTCGACGCGTCGGCGCCGCCGGCGAGCAGCAGCCTGCCGGTCGACAGCAAGGTGGCGGTGTGCCCGCCGCGCGCCGACGGTATCGCGGCGACGTTGGACGACAGCGTGGCCGACTGCGGCTGGTACAGCATCGTGCTGGCGTACGACGTGCTGCCGTCGGTACCGCCGGCGATCATCACCTTGCCCGACGGCAGCGTGGTCAAGGTGTGGCCCTGGCGCGGCGTGCCGAACGAACCGACATTCATCCACAGGTCCAGCACAGGGTCGTACAGCTCGGCCCAGTCGTAGGTGTTGTAGCTGTAATAGGCGTCGATGCCGCCGGCGACGAGCACCTTGCCCGACGGCAGCAGCGAAGCGACGTGCCAGCGCCGCTGCGCCGTCATCGACGCGACGCCGGACCAGCTGTTCGCCGCCGGATCGTATTGCTCCGCACTGCCGACGACGACGCCCGAGACGTTGGCGCCGCCCGCGACGAGGAACTTGCCCGACGGCAGCATCACGCCCACGGCCTCCTGGCGCGCGCTGGACATCGGCGGACCCGCACTCCAGGCATTCGTCGCGGGATCGTAGATCTCCACGCTGTCGAACGCCGAAGGACCGTTGTCGCCGCCGGCGATGATGACCTTGCCCGAGCCCAGCAGGCCGGCGACATGATGGAAGCGCACCCGCGTGATCGTGCCCGCGGGCGACCACGCGTTCGTCGCGGGATCGTAGACCTCGGCCGTGTTGGGCATGCCGCCGCCGTTCTCGGTGCCGCCGACGATGAGCACCTTGCCGGACGCGAGCAAGGTGGCCGAGTGCAGGGCGCGGGTCCTGCCCATCGTGCCGGCAGCGCTCCAGCTGTTGGCGGCCGGGTCGTACAGCACGGCAGTATTGAGCATGCTGGTGCCGTTGTAGCCGCCGGCCACGAGCACCTTGCCCGAGGCCAGCAAGGTCGCGCTGTGATAGCGGCGCGCGACCGCGAGCGGCGCCGCGGCGGTGAACGCGTTGGCCGCCGGATCGTACAGCTCGACGCTGGACAGCGCGCTGTTGCCGTCGCTGGCCAGCCCCCCGCCGACGACCAGCGCCTTGCCCGACGGCAGCGCGGTGCTCGTGTGATCCCTGCGCCCCGCCGCGAGCGTGCCGCCGGTCGCCCAGGTCAGGGAGTACGGCGTCGTACGGTCGTAGAGTTCCGCACTGGCGAGCGGACCCGTGGCATCGGCGCCGCCCGCGAACAGCAGCAGGCCGTTCGGCAGCGAGGTCAGCGTCGCCTGACTGCGTGCGGCGACGAGGTCGTCGGCGTAGATCCACCGGTTCGTCGCGGGGTCGTACCGCTCTGCCCCGGCCAGCCGCGCGCTGCCCGCCGCGTTTCCGGCGGCGCCGCCGGCGACCAGTACCTCGCCCGTCGACAGCAAGGTCGCCGCATGCGCCTGGCGCGCAGCACCCATCGCCGGGGCTGCGCTCCAGCCGGTCGTGGGGTCGAAGAGTTCCGCGCTGGCGAGCGCGGTGCTGCCGTTGAGTCCTCCGGTCACGAGCACCTTGCCGTTCGGCAGCAGCGTGGCCGTGTGCGCGCTGCGCGGCGTTGCCAGCGTCAGCGCCGTGATCCAGGTATCCGTCACCGGGTCGTAGAGCACGGCGCTGTCGAGGGCCGCGATGCGGAAGCCGCCGACGACGAGCACCCGGCCCGACGGCATCAAGGTCGCGGTGTGGTTCGTGCGTGCCATGGCGAGCTGGCGCCCCATGGACCAGCTGTCGGTGGCCGCATCGTAGATTTCCACGCTAGTGAGCACGCTTTCGTTGTTGCCGCCGACGACCAGCACCTTGCCCGAGGACAGCACGGTCGCCGTGTGGTTGGCGCGCGTACTCGCCGGTGCGGCGGCGGGACTCCAGGTATTCGTCGCAGGGTCGTACAACTGCGCGGTACCGAGGATCGTCGTGCCGTTGACACCGCCGACGACCAGCACCTTGCCCGAGCGCAACAGCGTCGCCGTGTGGTTGGCGCGCGCCCCGACCATCGGAGCTCCGGCCGTCCAGGTATTCGTCGCAGGGTCGTAGATCTCGGCGCTGCTCAAGGTCGCACCGCCCGTGCCCGTGCCGCCGGCAACGAGCACCTTGCCCGACGGCAGCAAGGTGGCCGTGTGGCCGGAGCGCGCCGTCGCCGGTGCCGGCGCCGCCATGAACCCGGAGGCGAACGCGCTGTCCGCCGTCAGGCCGGCGAGAAGAACGAGCATCCAGGCTGCCAGCCGGGCAGCGATACCGCCCGCCGCTGCCGGCCGCGTCCTGCCGATGTCGACGGAATCATGTCTCCGGCTGTGCGGGTCGACGGACGCCGTCGGCAATCTGGCAGCGGTGGGCATCGGGACCTCGTCTCGTAGTCCGGATGCCTAGCGATAACTCGTGGCGGTTCGCCTCATGGGAGCGGCGAGTCCGGCAATGCCGCCGGCTCCCGGCGGCCCGTCCGCACAGGCCGGGCGTACGAACCACGGCTTCAGGAGAATCGCGGGATGGCCTGGCAGTGAAGACGTGAAACCATTCCCGCGCACTCGTCCTCCGGCCGCGACGCGCGCGCCGGAGCGCATCTCGCCCTCGCGCCGCTCACGCTCCGCGCCGCCTTCACCGCAGCGGCACCTCTGCCGTGACCAGCGGCAGCTTCCAGTTCGCGATGCGCGAGCCCGCTCCCGCATTCAGATGGCTGGTCAGGTAATACAGCCGCTGGATCTCGCTGCTTTGCGCCGGCCCGGCCTTGGCATCGGCGAAGCGCTGCTGCAGGTAGAACGGCGGAATGCTCTGGCTATACAACGTGGCCCGCACGCGCGCGATGCGGGCGATATCGGCCGGCGGCAGGCGGATGTCGTAGCGCACCTCGTCGGCACCGGTCAGCGCCGGATCGGTGTAGTACGGATCGTTCGCGGCTTCGCCTTCGGTTTCGCCGAGCAGGCGGATGTACGGCGACGGGTTGCCCAGGAACTGCTTCGGATCGAAGCCGCGCGGACGCAGCCGGTTGTCCTTGACCGGCTGCACGCGGCGCAGGAACGAGGTCGTCAGATAGCCGGCCGAATCCTTGATCAGCTCCTGATAGATCTGCACCTGGCTGCTCTCGCTGATGCGCTGGTAGTGCGGCTGGAAATCGCGCTGACCGACACCGTTCTCGGTCGGCAGACGACGGTCGCTGAGCCCGTCGAGCAGGAAGCCCAGCGCATCGGTGCGGCCCGAAGCCCAGAGCGGCCGGCCCGTTGAATCTTCGGCGACGAATTCAATGAACACGCGGCGGAAGCCTACGCCCGAGGGCAGGAAATGGCCGGTCCTGTTGGTCACCCTCACGGTCGCCGCAAACCGGTCGCCGGCGCGCGCGACGTCCTTGATCGCGATGTCGGCGGTTTCGTGCCGCGCCATGCGCAGCATCGACTCGGCCGCGGTGATCAGGCCCGGCTGGGTCGTGCTGGCGCCCATGTAGTCGATCTGGCGCACGCCGAGGAGCAGCGGGAATTGCTGGAACATCTCGTTGAGGAACACGTTGAGGCCGTGCAGCGAGTGGCGCGCGTAGTCCTCGCGCGGCTTCAGGGTGATCGCATCAATGGGCAGGCGGTGCGTGGTCGGCGCGAAATCGTCCGACTCGATGTTCGCGATCTTCGTGCCGGCCAGGCTCAGCGACTTGTAGTGCCGCGGCATGTGGCAGTCCTGGCAGGACCGGAACGTCGCGCCGCGCGCGAACACGCTGTTGGTCCATTCCAGATGCGTGGTCTGCTCGTAGGTGCTCGTGACCGTGTCGCCGCCGGGCACGTGCACCGTCTGCGGCCGGCCGTCGTTGTCGAGCACCGGCAGCAGGATGTTGTGGCAGCTGCCGCAGAGGTCCGAGCTCTTGATCTGTTCGCCGTGCCGGGGCGTGATGCCGAGCGCGTTCTTCATCGGATCAGTGATCACGTCGTCGAACGGACCGAACAGCGTGTCGTCGGACCCGGCCACCCAGTTGCCGGTGAAACTCGCCTCGCTGCCCAGCGCGGTCCTGTCGATGCGATGGCAGACCGCGCAGGAAATGCCGTCGCGCGCGAGGTTGCCGTAGCCGTGCGGGTCGTCGGAGGACTGATAGCGCGTGACCAGGCCGAGCCGGAACGGATCGCCGAACGGCACCTGCGGCGGCGGCGCGACGGCGAACAGGTTCCTGCAGCGCGCGTCGGCTTTCTGCGTATCGAGCGCGAGCTGGCGCTGGCCCATGACGCCGTGGCAATGCAGGCAAGTGTTCTCGATGCATTCGGTCAGCTGCGGCAGGCGATTGGTTTCGCTCTGCAGCTGCGAGAAGAACACCGGATCGCGTCCGGCCAGCCCCATCGGCGAGGCGCGCCATTCGCTGTACATCGACACGTTGATCGCGTTGCCGGTTTCCGGATCGTTGATCAGCATGTTCGGCGTCGCATCGTTGGACACGGTCGCGTCATGGCAGCCCTGGCACTGATCCGAGGTCAGGAACAGGCCCGGCTTCAGCGCGCCCGCGGTGCGGTGGTCGAAGCTCTCGGCCGGCAGGTGGAAACGCCAGGCCGTCGCGAAATCCGTCGGCCCGAGAGTGCCGAACGCGGCAGCGAACTGCGGCGCCGGCTGCGGCAGCGGCTGGCTGAAGGCCCAGGCCCTGCGCTGCGCGTCGCGCAGCTTCGTCTCCCCGGCCGCGGTGTTGTGCGCATCGCCGTGCTCGGCGCCGCCGCGATCGTCGAAACCGGGATCGACGACGCTGACCATGCCGAGCTGTCCCGTCGCCGTCCTGGGCGCGGCCGGTTCGCTGAAATGCCGGTACAGCAGTCCGGACGTCAACACGTTGTCGAGCGAGGCGAACGTCAGCTCCTTCTCGGCCGACGCGTGACAGTTCATGCAGTACGCGCCGAACAGGCTGTACGGCGTGACCACGTCGGCGAGCTTCTGGCTCGGCGGCTTGCCCGGCTGCTCGCAGGCGGTGTTGGTGAACAGATCGCCGGTCGGATACCAGCAGGGGTTGTTCGCCGGCCGCTCGGGATTCGCGCCGAAGAACTTCGGATCGGTCACCGCGCTGGAGGTCAGGATCGGCGGATTGCCGTCGCCGCTCGCGGTCGGGTTGGCCCAGTACCAGCCATCGTGCGTTGCGCCTTTCTGCTTGAACATCACGGTCCACGAGCCCGGCTCGATCGCCGCGGCCGGCTTGCGGATCACGAGGCATTGCGCGTTCGGGTCGATGCGCAGCGCATCCGGGTCGATGGAGCGCATTTCCTTGATGATCATCGCGCTGTCCGGCAGCTCGCCGTTGCGCCCGCCGCACAGCCAGTCGGTCACTTCGGGCGAGTACCAGACGCGCACGGCCGGATGCACGCCATAACTCTTGCCGGTCGGAAAATCACCGACGTAGGGGCCGGTCAGGCGCCAGTCGCGATCGGCGATCCAGCCGAACTTGCGGTAGGTCCGATCGCGCAGGAATCCGCGCAGTGCGAGGTCGAAGCGATTCTTCGCCGCGAGATCGGACATCTCGGCCGGCGGATGCGGAAACCGTGCCGGCTGCCCGCGATCCGGATGCGCCTTGCACCAGGCGGCAATCTCCTGCGGCGAGGGCTCCGGCGGCGACTCGGCGCAGACCCATTCCGCCGGCGCGCCGGGTGGAAACGGCGGCAGCCCCTGCACGGGCGCATCGGGCGTGGACTGGGCGAACGCCGCGGCGCTCGCCAACGACAGGACCGCAAGACCTGCATGACGCACCGGCTTCATGTCCCCGTCCCCTCGGCGAGCGTGGCTCGCCGCATTAGAGCACGATAATTCGCTTTGTGGACAAGCCGGCACGGTGCGAGCGCCGGGCGTGTCCGGGCACGCCAAGGGCGGCGCGGAAAGCCGACTTCCTCAGAGACGGCCGCTCACCGGACACTCGCTTTGCGGCGCGACCGCCACTACACTCGCGCGCCCTTGCGACCCAGGTGCATACCTCAATGCGGATCGGCATCGACTTCGGAACCAGCTATTCCGCCGCCGCGGCGTCGATCGGCGGCCGCCTGCACGGAATCCGCTTCGGCGACGAGCAGCAGTTCCGCACGGCCGTGTTCTTTCCGGCCGCGGTGCCCGACCCGAACGACTTCGTGCTGACCGACGAACTGGAAGCGCAGATGGAGGCGCACGTGCGTTCGGCGCGCGCGGCACAGCGCAATGCCGTCGAGGCCTGGCGCCGCCGTATCGCCGAAGCGAATGCGCTGCCGGCCGAACGCCGTGCGGAAGCACTTGCGCTGGCCTCGGAACCGGCGCAACGCAGCGAGGATCAGCTGCGCGCGGCCGCGCTGCGCAGCGTGCGCGCCGGCTGGATGGACCGTCGCGTGCGCGAAGCGCGCGGCGCCGCGGTCAAGGTCAACGACGCCGTGTTCGGCGACGAGGCGATCGAGGCGTACATCGGCGACGGCTACGGCCATCTCGTCGAATCGCCGAAGTCGATGCTCGGCTACAACCTGCTGCCGAACGCGAAGAAGATCATCCTGCACATCGCCACGCACGTGCTGGAGCACATCCGGCTATCGGCGACACGGCAGCTGGAAACGCCGGTGCGTGCGGCGATACTCGGCCGGCCGGTGGAATTCAAGAGCGCGCTCGGAGCGCAAGGCACGCAGCAGGCGCTGGACATGCTGACCGAAGCGGCGAACGCCGCCGGTTTCGAGGAAGTCACGTTCCTGGAAGAGCCGGCCGCCGCGGCGATGCACTACCACACCCAGCGCGCGACGCCGGAACGCAGCCTGATCGTCGACGTCGGCGGCGGCACCACCGATGTCGCCTATGCCCTGGTCGGCGGCAGCGAACGCGCGCCGCGCATCTTCGGCAGCTGGGGTCTGCCCAAGGGCGGCACCGACATCGACATCGAGCTGTCGCTGCAGGCGTTCATGCCGACGTTCGGCCGCGGCGATCCGGGCATACCGGTGCATCACTTCCGCGAGGCGGCCAGCGTGCACAGTCCGCCGCAGCAGAAGGAGTTCCGCAGCCATGACTACCGCAATGCCGCGGCACCGTTCCGGCAGCGCCTGACCACCTTGCAGCGCTTCGGCGCGACCTCGCAGCTGAACCGGCTGGCCGAACGCATGAAGATCCACCTCGGCACGCAGGCGCAGGGCCGCGTCGACCTCGGCTTCATCGAGTCCGGCCTCGCGCTCGACCTCGACCGCACGCATCTCGACGCCGCCTACGCGGAATTCCTCGACCGCCTGCACGCCCTGCTCGAACGCGCCCGCGGCGACATCGGCGAGCAGCCCGAATCCATTTTCCTGACCGGCGGTTCGTCGCGCGCGCCGGCGATCCAGCACGCGATCCGCGCGCAGTTCCCGGACGTGCCGCTCGTCATCGGCGATCCTTCGCTGGGCGTGGTGTCGGGACTTGCCGCCGCGGCAGCGCTGGATGGAGCGGCGGCCGCGTAACCGGATCGCGCGGCGCGGGCACGGAAAGCAAAGCCGGCCGGCCCCGGTGAAATCCGCAGAATGACACCTTCCGCAGGCATCTTCATCGCGATGGCGGTAGAGTTCGACCGGTTCCGAACGAGCACTCCCCATGTCCGACGCGCTTTCCGCCACGGCTCCGTCCGCGCTGTTCGATCCGGCCCGTCTGGACCGCGACGGCACGCTGGTGCGCGACACGCCGTTTCATTTTCTCGTCGCGCACGAGCAGCTGCCGGCGGCGGCGGCGGCGGAACTGGCGCGTGATTTCCCGAACTATTCGAGCGCCGGCTTCTTTCCCTACGAGGAAAAGGACTGCGGCCCCAGCATCAACGCACTGATCGGACAGTTGACCGATCCCGCCGTCGCCAGCGCGGTCGGCGCGCGCCTGGGCATCGGCGATCTCGGCCGCTACCCGACCCTGATCACCTTGTGCCGCCATCTCAACAAGCGCCACGGCACGATCCATACCGACAGCCGCTCGAAGGTCGCCACCGCCCTGCTCTACTTCAACCCGTCCTGGCCCGACACCAGCGCAGGCTGCCTGCGCTTCCTCAACCGCATCGACGACATCGAGGACCTGGCCGCGCCGGAGATCAGGCCGCTGTACGGCAACTTCGTCGTGTTCCGCCGCGCCGAAAACTCGTTCCACGGCCATTTGCCCTACGAGGGCGAGCGCCGCGTGATCCAGATCGCCTGGCTCACGAGCGAGGACGAGAAACTGCGCAAGACCCAGCGCGGCAAGCTGTCGCGCTTCTTCAAGAAGCTGTTCGGCTCGCTCGACCGGAAGTTCGGCGCCGGACGCGACAAGAACGCCGCGCACCGGGATTGATCGACGCTGCCTGTCCTCGCAGCGAAGGACGGCCGCCGCCGGCGCGCAGTGCCGCGCTCAGGTCACGCTGATCGGTACCGGCCCGGGGGCGACGCGGCGGGTGCCGAATCAGGACACCCGGAGAATTCGGGGCGACTCCTCAGCGGCAGGAGGCGGAATCAGGACACCCAGAATCCGGCGGAATCAGGACACCCAGAATCCGGGACGGCTCCCCGCCGGCAAAAGGACATCCACTCTCCGAAGCGGGTCCCAGCGAAATCAGCCACCTGGATCAGCCCTGGATCAGGACACCCACAATACCGGAGCCATCCACCGCCCCCGCAAGCCACGCCTGCGCCCCCCTCGCCGCCGCGACCACCGGCGCGCCCCCGGCAACCGCTCGGACAACGATTGCCATGACCGGGCCGCCTGCGTTTTTTCGCTAGCACAGCGGCGCCGGTCGCGGCATCCTTGACCCGTTGCCTCGCAACCCGGGCTCCAGCCTGAATTACCTGCGTAACTCCGCAGGATTAAAGTGCCGGATCCCTGCGCGCCGCTCCGGGGACGAGCAACCGCAGACCGTTTCAGACACGCATTCAGGGGAATCGTCGATGTTTTCACCCGCTCTGCCGCGCCGGTTCGGCGCGTGGCTGCTGGCCAGCCTGTTGTTCTGCCTGCCCTCGCTGGGCCTGGCCCAATGCGTCAGCCTGACCACGATCGGGTCGGCCTCGACGCAGAACTTCGACACCCTGTCCAACACCGCCGGTTCGACGACGAACAACCTGACGATCACCGGCTGGTTCATGACCGAGTCCGGCGGCGGCGCGCGCGACAACGAGCAATACGCCGTCGACACCGGCGCCTCGACGACCGGCGACACCTACAGCTACGGCGCGGCCGGATCGACCGAGCGCGCACTCGGCAGCCTGCGCAGCGGCACCCTGATTCCCCTGTTCGGCGCCTGCTACACGAACAACACGGGCTCCACCCTGACCAGCCTCGACATCGCCTACACCGGCGAGGAATGGCGCCTGGGCACCATCAGCCGCACGGACCAGCTGAACTTCGAATACAGCACGAACGCGACCGACCTGGTCACCGGCACCTGGACCAACGTCGCCGCGCTGAATTTCGTGACGCCCGATACCGTGACCGCCGGCGCCAAGAACGGCAATGCGGCCGCCGACCGCACGGCGCTGTCGGCGTCGATTCCGAGCCTGAGCATCGCCAACGGCGCGACGTTCTGGATTCGCTGGAACGACGTCGACGCCAGCGGCGCCGACGACGGCCTGGCCGTCGACGATTTCTCGCTGACGCCGCGCGCCACGATCCCGGTCAATCTCAGCATCAACGACGTCTCCCTCAACGAAGGCAATGCCGGCACGACCTCGTTCACGTTCACGGTCAGCCTGTCGGCACCGGCCGGCCCGGGCGGCGTCACGTTCGATATCGCGACCGCCGACGGCACCGCGACGGCGCCGGGCGACTACACGCAGAAATCGCTGACCAGCCAGACCATTCCTGCGGGCAGCAGCACCTATTCCTTCACCGTGCTCGTCAATGGCGACACCGCGGTGGAGACCAACGAAACCTTCTTCGTCAACGTCATCAACGTGACCGGCGCGACCGTCACCGACGGCCAGGGCCAGGGCACCGTCGTCAACGACGACGCGGCGCCGAATCTCACGATCAACAACGTCTCGCTCAACGAAGGCAACGCGGGCACGACGACGTTCACGTTCACGGTCAGCCTGTCGGCCCCGGCACCGACCGGCGGCGTCACGTTCGACATCGCCACGGCCGACAACACCGCGACGGCGCCGGCCGACTACACCGCGAAATCGCTGACCGGCCAGACCATTCCGGCCGGCAGCAGCACCTATGCTTTCACGGTGCTGGTCAACGGCGATGGCGTGCTCGAGACCAACGAAACCTTCTTCGTCAACGTGACCAACGTGACGAACGCCATCGTCACCGACGGCCAGGGCCAGGGCACCATCGTCAACGACGACGCGGCGCCGGACCTCACGATCGGCGACGTCTCGCTCAACGAAGGCAACGCCGGCACGACGGTGTTCGATTTCACGGTCACTCTGTCGGCCCCGGCGCCGGCCGGCGGCGTCACGTTCGACATCGCGACGGCCGACAGCACCGCGACGGCACCGGCCGACTACACCGCGAAATCGCTGGCCGGCCAGACCATCCCGGCCGGCGCGAGCACGTATACCTTTACCGTGCTCGCCAACGGCGACACGGACCCGGAAGCCAACGAGACCTTCTTCGTCAACGTGACCAACGTGACCGGCGCGACCGTCACCGACGGCCAGGGCCAGGGCACCCTCGTCAACGACGACACGGCGCCGAACCTGACGATCGACGATGTCTCGCTCGATGAAGGCAATTCGGGCACGACGACCTTCACGTTCACGGTCAGCCTGTCCGCACCGGCGCCGACCAGCGGCGTCACGTTCGACATCGCCACGGCCAACGGCACCGCAACGGCGCCGGCCGACTACACGGCGAAATCGCTGACCGCGCAGACCATCCCGGCCGGCAGCAGCAGCTACAGCTTCACGGTGCTGGTCAACGGCGACACCGATCCGGAAGCCGACGAGACCTTCTTCGTCAACGCGACCAACGCGACGAACGCGACCGTCACCGACGGCCAGGGCCTGGGCACCATTCGCAACGACGACACGGCGCCGAACCTCACGATCGACGACGTCGCGCTCGATGAAGGCAACGCGGGCACGACGACGTTCACGTTCACGGTCAGCCTGTCCGCACCGGCGCCGACCAGCGGCGTCACGTTCGACATCGCCACGGCCAACGGCACCGCAACGGCGCCGGGCGACTACGCGGCGAAATCGCTGACCGCGCAGACCATCCCGGCCGGCGGCAGCAGCTACAGCTTCACGGTGCTCGTCAACGGCGACACCACGCCCGAGAGCGACGAGACCTTCGTCGTCAACGTGACCAACGCGACGAATGCGACCGTCACTGACGGCCAGGGACTAGGTACGATCCGCAACGACGACATCACCAGGATCCACGACGTGCAGGGCAACGGCGCGGCGACGCCGATCCCCGGCGCGACGGTCGCGGTCGAAGGCATCGTCGTCGGCAACTACCAGGGTGCCAACCGCCTGCGCGGCTTTTTCCTGCAGGAAGAGGACGCCGACGCGGATGCGGATCCGAACACCTCCGAGGCCGTGTTCGTGTTCTGCTCGAGCTGCCCGACGCCCGTGGCCGAAGGCCAGCGCGTGCGCGCGAGCGGCAGCGTGTCGGAAACTGCCGGCATGACCCAGATCAGCGCGACCACGGCGCCGTCCGTCGTCGTGACGGACGCGGGCAACAATCTGGCCCAGGTCACGCCGGCGACCATCGACCTGCCCGTCGTCGGCGACATCGACATGTACTACGAGGCGCGCGAAGGCATGCGCGTCACGTTCGTCGACACCTTGACGGTCAGCGATGCGGCCGATCTCGGGCGCTACGGCCAGCTCGTGCTCAGCGAAGGCGGCCGGCCGCGAGCGTTCACCGAATTCACGACGCCGAACGTGACCGGCTATCCGATCTATCAGGACACCGTGGCACGCCGCCGCGTGCTGCTGGATGACGACAACAACGCCGATACGCCCTATCTCGGGTCGGCCGACGGATTCCAGGCGGCCTATCACCCGCGCGCCAACGGCGGCTTCTCGGTCGGCACGCAAGGCACCGATTTCTTCCGTGCCGGCGATGTCGTCAACGGCCTGACCGGCGTGCTCGACTTCGCCAGTCCCGACGGCATCAGTGCGGCGAGCTGGCGCGTGCGCCCGACCGCGGCCTCGCCGGTGACGTTCACCGTGGCCAATCCGCGCCCGGCCACGCCGCCGGTCCTCGGCGGTGCGATCAGGATCGCCGGCGTGAGCCTGCAGAACTACTTCACGACGATCGACACGACGGCCAGCACGACGAGCGGCCCCTGCGGACCGACCGGCACCTTGGATTGCCGCGGCGCCGACAGCACCGCCGAAATCAACCGCCAGCGCGAACGCACCGCGCTGGTGATCTGCGCGCTCAACGCCGACATCGTCGGGCTCACGGAGCTGGAGAACACCACGCCGACGGCGACCATCACCGACCTGCTCGGCGCGGTCAATACGCGCTGCGGCGGCGCGCACCCGTATGCCTTCGTCAATACCGGCGGCACCCTGGGCCTGGACGCGGTCCGCGTGCAGCAGATCTATCGCACGGGCGTGGTCTCGCCGGTCGGTTCGCCGCTGTCGGACCTCGATCCGGTGTACGACCGTCCGCCGACCGCGCAGACCTTCGACGTGGTCGACGCGATGAACTCGGCGTTCGGCCAGCGCTTCACCGTGATCGTCAATCACCTGCACGACAGGAACTGCAGCGGCGCCAGCGGCAGCGACGTCGACGGCAACGACGGCCAGGCCTGCTTCAGCGCAACGCGCACGGCGCAGACCACGCGCCTGCTGAGCTGGATCAACGGCACCGTGCTGCCGGCCGCCGGCGATCCGGACGTGGTGCTGCTCGGCAATTTCAACGCCTATACCGGCGAAGATGCGATGGGGGTCCTGCGCATCGGCAACTACAGCGACCCGCAGATACTCCGCGGCCCGGACGCGTATTCCCAGGTGTCCGGCGGCCTGAGCGGCCATCTGGACCATACGTTGCTCTCGACCTCGCTGCTTCCGCAGTTCATCGGTACGGCGGCCTGGCACATCAACGCCGACGAAGCGTCGCTGCTGGACTACAACGACGAGATCGCCGATACCGGCGAAACGGCAGCGGAGGAAAAGCCCGACGGTTCCGCGCTGGTGCCGCCGCGCGTCGTGTTCCAGCCGGCCTCGCCGTATCGCGCGAGCGACCGTGATCCGGTGATGGTCGGCCTGTTCGCGATCGCCGATCTCGGCGTCACCGTGACCGACTCGCCCGATCCGGTCACGGCCGGCGCGAACCTGACCTATACGGTCACCGTCGGCAACGCCGGTCCGGATCCGGCTGCCGCGGCGAGCTGGAACTTCACCTTGCCGGCCGGACTGGGCTTCGTTTCGCTGCCGGCCGTATCCGGCTGGACCTGCACCACGCCGGCCGTCGGCGCGGGCGGCACGGTCAGCTGCAGCCAGCCCAACTTCGCCGTCGGCAGCGACGTGTTCACGCTGACCGTCGCGGTCGCGCCGAATGTCGTTGCGGGCACGGTGCTCAGCGCCACGGTCAGCGCGACCTCGGCCAGCGGCGATCCCAATGCGGCGAACAACAGCGCCACGGCGACGACCACGGCCAGCGCATCGGCCGATCTGAGCGTGACGAACGTTGCTGCGCCGGCCACGGCCGTCAGCGGCCAGCCCGTCACGTACACCGTCACCGTCGCCAACGCCGGGCCGAGCAATGCCGCGAACGTGTCGCTGGGCAACCCGATTCCGGCAAACACGGCGTTCGCCTCGCTGACCTCGCCCGCCGGCTGGTCCTGCACGACGCCCGCGGTCGGTGCGACCGGTACCGTCAACTGCACCACGGCAAGCCTCGCGCCTTCCACGGCGGTCTTCACCCTGGTCGTCGATGTCTTCCCGGGGACGACTGCTGCGACGATCAGCAGTACGGCCACCGTGTCGTCTTCCACGAGCGATCCGAACGTCGGCAACGAATCCGCGACGGCGACGACGCCGCTGACGGCCAGCGCCGACGTGAGTGTCACGAGCAGCGCACCGGCCAGCGTGATCGCCGGCCAGACCTTGAGCTATACGATCACGGTCACCAACGCGGGCCCGAGCAATGCGTCGAACGTCCTCGTGACCGCCGCGACTCCGCCATCCACGACGTTCGCCTCGGTGAACGCGACGGGTGCCGGCGGCTGGTTCTGCACTACGCCGCCGATCGGCAGCACGGGCACCGTCAGCTGCCTGAACGCGGACGTCGGTCCAGGCAGCTCCACGATCACGCTGGTCGTCACGGTCGATCCGGCCGCCACGGCCGCGACGATCACCGGCACGGTGAACGTGTCGTCCGCGACCAGCGATCCCGTGCCCGGCAACGGCTCGGCATCGGCGACCACGAATGTGACCACGTCCGCCGACCTGGCGCTGAGCAACACGGCCTCGGCGACCAGCGTCATCAACGGCCAGCCGATCACCTATACGCTGGTCGTGAGCAACCTGGGCCCGAGCGTGGCGGCCGGCGTGAATCTGACCGATGCGATCCCGGCCAACACGACGTTCACGGCGCTGAGCGCCGCAGCGGGCTGGAGCTGCAGCACGCCGGCGGTCGGCGCCACCGGCACGGTCAGCTGCAGCAACCCGACCCTGCCGCCCGGCACGGCGGCCTTCAGCCTCACGGTCACCGTGAATCCGTCGGCGCCGGTCACGGTGATCGCGAACACCGCGAGCGTCAGCGCGACGACGGGCGATCCGCAGCCGGGCAACGGCACGGCCACGGCGACGACGTCAACGCCGGTGTCGCTGCAGTCGTTCCAAGTGGATTGATCGACGGCGGCGCGGAGAGCCCGCGGTTGGCTCTCCGCGCCCGAACCGGCCCGCGCAGCGCTGCGGGAAGCGCAATCGACGCTGCCGGCCCAGTCGGCGACCCGAAGCGTCAGCGCGCATCGCCCGCCCGTCAGCCTGTCGAGCACAACGGATCTGCCGGCCATTGCCGACGAAGACGGCGCTCCGGACCGCGAAAGCCATCGTTGAAGAAGTGGCGAGGGTTTCAAACGGCGCGTCCGCCGCCGCGCCTACGCCGGGTTGCGGGCAATCCAGCCCTTGAACGTGAATGCCGCATAGAACAGTTCGACCGTGTCGTAGCCGGCTGCCTCGAGCAGGGCCGCATCCTCGTCCGGGCTCAGCAGCGGAAGTTTCCGGGCGATCGCGTCGATCGCGTTGCGCGCATTCGCCGCGGGGAGGCCTGACGCGACCGCGAAGGCGGCATAGCGCTGCAGCCAGCGGGTCTTCTGGTCCGCTGCCTGCGGAAAGCTGTGATGCGCCACCACCAGCGGCGCGCCGGGTTTCAGACGGCGGCGCAGCTCGATCAAGGTACGCAGGCGTTCCTCGGCCGGGAGAAAGTGCAAGGTCAGCAGGCAGGTGGCGCCGTCGAACGGCCCGGGCGGTGCGGTGTCGACATAGCCTTCGTGAAGTTCGACGCGTGCGGCGAGTGGCCCCAGCGTGTCCCGCGCCAGCCTGAGCATTTCCGCGGAAGGATCGACGCCGACGAAACGCCAGCCCGGCTGCGCTTCGGCAAAGACCTTGAGTTCGAGACCGCCGCCGGCGCCAAGCACGAGCACCTGGCCGTCGCCGGGCACGGTTTCGGCCAGCAGCAGTGCGCTCATCTGCTGCAGCGCAGAGAAACCGGGCACCTGACGGACCGGACCTTCGGCATAGCGGGCAACGGCCTGCGGATCGGAAAACGGCGACACGACAACCTCCGCGATGGACAGGACCGCCGCCGCGGCGCTGCCGTTGGCGGTGCGAGCGGATGCAGCGGCGAGGAGCCGCGAGATCGACCTCGTCGGTGCTAGCCGCGCCACGCGGCCTCGATCGTCGCGATGTCGATCTTGCGCATCTGCATCATCGCATCGAACGCGCGCCTGGCCGCGGCGCGATCCGGATCGGCGACCGCCTCGATGAGAACGCGCGGCGTAATCTGCCACGACAGCCCCCATTTGTCCTTGCACCAGCCGCAGGCGCTTTCCTGGCCGCCGTTGCCGACGATCGCATTCCACAGGCGATCGGTTTCGGCCTGGTCGTCGGTGGCGATCTGGAACGAGAACGCCTCGCTGTGCCGGAACGCCGTGCCGCCGTTGAGTCCGATGCAGGGAATGCCGGCGACCGTGAACTCGACCGTCAGCACATCGCCCTGCTTGCCCGAGGGATAGTCGCCCGGCGCGCGATGAACCGCGCCCACCGCGCTGTCCGGAAACGTCTTCGCATAGAACTGCGCGGCTTCCAGCGCATCGTCGTCGTACCAGAGGCAGATCGTGTTCTTGCCGGCCATGTCGTTCTCCTGTTCGTGACGGATGGATGCAATCCTTCGGCGCGGCCGCGCCGTCGGGCGGGCTCCGGAGCGGCGCTGCCGATTGCCGAGTATCGGCAGGCATTCGGCTGCGTACCGTGAAAGCGCAGTCGAGCGCGCAGACGCATCGGACAACCGGCCGAACGAGACCCAGCCGCGACAGCGGCTGCCGAACACAGGCCACGACACGAGCCGGCACGCTTCCTGCTTCGAGCGTCCGGCCGAAACCCGACCGTTCGACGACAGGACCGCCGCGCCTGCCCTACGCGCGCGCAGGCCCTGCGGGCCCGGCCGCTTCGGCATCCAGGGGAATTACCGAATGGCAATGACGGCTTGCAAGGAATGTAAGGCGAAGATCAGCACGACGGCCGAAGCCTGTCCGCAGTGCGGCGCGAAAGTGAAGAAGACCTCCGGCTGCGCGCTCGTCGTTGCAGGCTTGTTCGTGCTGATCGCGCTGGCGGCACTCGGGCGCGGCTGCACCGACAGCACGCCGCCGCGCAGAGCCGCGGCGCCAGCTCCGGCCCGGGCCGCTGCCGCCGAACCGGCCAAGGCCGCCGATCCCGCGGTGGCGCTTTCCCTGGCGAAGAAAGCCGTCGAGGAGATCGAGGCCCGCCTCAAGAGCAACGAGGAACGGCTGAAGAAGTACTACGGCACGACCGGGCAGGTGAAGCAGGCCACGGCCGATCTCGTCAGGCTGGCCGCGATCAAGGGGCTCTACGAGAAATCCGACAAGAAGGACGAAAAGGGACTCGGCGCACGCGCCGACGCGTTGATGACTCGCGTCTCGCAGCAGCAGCGCGACGTGTTCGCCTCGGCGACCGAGGAAATCTTCATCAAGAGCGGCATGGACATCAAGATCACCGCCGCCGGCGCGAAGAAAGAGCAATTGCGCCTGAAATACGTCCTGATGTCGCAGCCGCTGGTATACAAGTTCCAGAACGACGCCAAGCTGCCCGAGCAGGCCCGCCTGCTGGGCTTCAAGAAGATCGTCTACTCCGACGGTTACGACGCGACCTGGAACGTGGATCTCTGAACCGGCACCGGCGCCATCCGCAACCGCGCGGCGCGGGCCGTTCTCCGCGTCACGCGGCATCGGGCAGGCTGCCGCCGCACCGTTCGGGAATTTCCTTCGACGCGTACGCTGCGGCGCGGCTCATCCGCACCGAATCGCACCGGCTCGCCCCGGAGCATCTGCACGAAGCCAGCGGGTCGTTCGTCGCTTCACGTTGCGACCGGCGCGAGCAGGTTCGCATCCCGCGCGAGCACCCAGCGGCCGTTGTGCCGGTTGAAGATCGTCAGGGTGTGACCGCTGCGCACGACGGGTCCGGCGCCGTCGCGCGGGGCGGCGGTCACGGTCAGCTTCTGCCACAGGAAGGCCCAGTCGCCGAGCACGCGCAGTTCCTGGATTTCGCTGCTCGCGTCGAACGCCGGCGCGCCGGGATCGGCCTGCGCCCGGGCCGTCGCGGCGAATTCGGCCTTGCGCATCGGCGGCCGGCCGGCGATCAGAAAGACCACATCGTCGGCCATCAGCGACAGCACGGTCTCCACGTCGCCGGCCTTGCTCGCCGCGAGCCAGCTCGATACGAGCCGGCGGATTTCCTGTTCGTCGTCATGCATGGCCGGTACTTCCGATGTCGTGAACCTTCGACGCGCGGACGCCCCGCGGCGACAGCGAGCGTCGCTCCGGCACCGCTACTGCCGCCAGACCGATTGCACGGATTTCGGGCTTATCCAACCAGGTCAGATGCGACGCCGCGGTGAAACCCGACCATGCGCTCCAGCGGATCAGCGCGAACAGCACGACGACCGTAGCGAGCCCAACGAGCATGTCTTGCCGCGACATCGACGCGGTACAGCGGCGTTTCGACAGGAGCGGCAATCCGCCCACCACGAGCATGCGCGCGAATACGCTGTCCGATCCGCATCCGATACCGAACCAGGCCAGGCTGACCACCGCCAGCCAGATCACGACGATGACGATGCGCAACGACGGGCTCTTGGAATCCGTTCCCCGGCCGGCCGCAGCTCGGCCGCCGCGTGCAATCCGCCGGCCGCGTGGCTGCCCAGGTCGATGCGCCGGACGGTCACGGCACCGCCTCGAAGGCGTCGGCGAATACCCGGTCGGACCAGAACGTCGGCTCGACGACGCAGTCGCCGGCAAGTGGATCCAGCACGAACTCGTTCGCGACCAGCGTGCCGCTGCAGCCTCGCACGGCTTGCGTCAGATAGCCGGAGTCCGGCTCCAGCAGATAGCGCGGCTGCGCGCCGGCCGCATGCACCTGCGAGGTCGCCGGCGAGACGCGCCCGCCGATGCCTGCGCTCACATCGACCCGATACCCGGTCACCGTCACGTCGAGCCGCACGGGAATCCGGATCGCGCCGTAGGCGGCATCGTTGCTCGTGAGACAGGCGATCGTCTCATGGCGTCCCGGCGCAAGACCGGTCGCATCGAAATCCATGTCGACGACCTGATCGCGGCCACCGGGCACGACACCGGTCGTGGGCGTCGGATGCAGCCAGGTCGCCTGGGCAATTCCGCAGGGCTTGCCGTCCTGCAGACTCCAGGTCAACGGGCGCGCTCCCCGATTGGCAAGCGCAAGCCGGACACTCGCCGTCGCCTGCGGCAGCGCCGCTGCTGTCAGCGCGCGCGGGCCGAACGCAATCGACGGCGTCGGCGACAGCGCGCGAGCACTGTGCTGCGCGTCGGCTCCGTACTGCCCCCAGGCGATGGCGCCATGCGTGACGGCGGTGTTCCCGCGACTGAAATCGAGCGTCCACAGCGACGGCGACAGGACATTCGGCGAACCGGAACCGAGGGACGATCCCAGGATCAGTTCGTTGTGCCCATCGGCGTCGACGTCGGCGATCGCCGGGGTCAGGCCCGCACCGACGTTCATCAGCACCGATCCGGCGAAATACTCGCGCCTGCCCTGCGCATCGAAAATGTCGAGCGTGCCGTAGGCAACGATATTTGCATCCTTCGACACGATCGCGACTTCGAGGTCGCTGTCGCCGTCGAGATCGCCGACGACGGCCTGCGACCGCACGGGACTGATGACTACGGTCGACGTCTCGACCGGCCAGCCGGGCAATTCGCCGTGCAAATACTTCACGGCATGCAGGCGCGAAGCGGTCTGCACGATCACCTCCGGCAATCCATCGCCGTCGAGATCCGCGAGCGTCGGCGCCGGCGCCCAGCCTGCGTCTTCGCCCAGATCGAACGACCAGCGCAGGGCGCCCGTGCCGCCGTCGAGCACGTAGATCAACGCATGCCACGGCGCTGCGGGCAGGCGCGGCACCGCGACGATCTCGTCGCCGGCGATACCGTCGAGATCACCGGCCGCGACAAAGTTGAAGATGTGCGCCGAGCCGAGATTGCTCTGCCACAGCAGCGTCCCGTCCTTGATCCGGCGCTTCTCCAGCAGGCAAACGCCGCGTCCGCGGCAGAACACGAACGCCGGAGGGTAGGCAACCCCTCCGTTGTCGGCTACCGCCGCCGCGTTGACCTGCTGACCGTACGGATCGGCAGCGTCCCAGAAGATGCCGCCCTGACTCGCCGAGCGCACGATCGCCCGGTAGTTCTCCTCGTCGAGAAACAGCGCCGCGTCGTCCACGCCGTCCGATTCGGCCGGCATAGAACCGGATACCGCCGCAGGAAACGGCAACGGTCCGTAGCTCGTGTTCGTCGGGAACGAACTCCAGCGTGTTCCGCCCTGGGCATCGAGCATTCTGAGGATCGCCAGCGAACCCGCCGAGGTCGTGCCGGTACCGTGATGCTCGAACAGACTCTGGCGGTACAACACTGGCGCGCCGGATGCGACAGGCTCTCCCGGTTCGCGCATCGGCACCGCCGAGAGCAGCGAGATGCCGCTCCAGGCCCCGGTCTGCTCCGCCGGCGAGAAGCCCGGCAGACCCGTTCCGGTTGCCGCGTCGAAGCCGTAGAGGTTGGCGCCTGGCGCGAAGTTGCTGACGAAAACCTGCTTGCGCGGATTGGTCGGATCGAGCGCGGCGACGAAAACAGCCGTCTGCGGTCCGTTCGGATAGGTCGTCCCGGCCTGTTTCAGCGCGATCGCCGGGTACTCCAGATACGGATCGAGCGCTTCGACCGTCACGAACTCGCCCGGCACCGGCGTGGCGGCCTGAGCTGCCGGGCCGATGACCGTCAACGTACCGGCTGCCGCAAGCGCAACGAGGACGGTGAAACGATGGAGCTGGCGCGGTACGTTCATCGGGCCATGGTTCCTGCACCGGTAAAGCCGCACCCTGCGGCCGTCGGGACATTGTTTCGCTGACATTCGCGACGTCAAGACGGTGCGCGGAGGCTGCTCCGCGTGAATCCGCAGATGCGGCGCGCCGGGCGACAGCGGCAGATTCGCGGATCGGGCCCGCCGGCGTCAATGCGGCTCGCCGCCGCCCTCCGGCGGATCCACGGCGCTGCGACCTTCGGCGACGAGCGATGCCGCCGGCGCCGGCGCATCGAGACTGAAATGGAACGTCGTTCCCTCGCCGAGCCGGGATTCGGCCCGGAGCCTGCCGCGATGCTTGTGCAGGATGCGCTGCGCGGTGGCCAGGCCCAGGCCGGACCCTTCGAACTCTTCCTGGCTGTGCAGACGGCGGAATACGCCGAACAACTGATCGCTGTGGCGCGGGTCGAATCCGACACCGTTGTCGCGGACCCAGACCTCGCGCACGGTCTCGTCCGTCGCCGCGCCGCCGATCTCGATGCAGGCGAGTTCGCGCTTGCGCGTGTACTTGAGCGCGTTCGACAGCAGATTGTGCAGGACCACCTTCAGCAGCTGCCGGTCGGCGCGCACGCGCGGCAGCGGGGCTACGCGCCACTCGATGCGGCGGCCGGCTTCGGGTGCGAGCTCGGCGCGCACTTCGGCCACGAGTTCGTCGAGGTCCACGTCGCTCCAGGCCAGGTCGGCGCGGCTGGCACGGCCGAGCGCGAGCAGCGCATCCATGAGCTCGTTCATGCGGCGCGCGCCACGCGCGATGAACTGGACGAACGATCGTGCGTCCTCGTCGAGCTGGTCGGCGTAGCGCTCCTGCAGCAGCTTGCTGAAGCCGATCAGGTGGCGCACCGGCGCGCGCAGCTCGTGCGACACGGAATAGGAAAAGATCTCCAGATCCCGGTTGGCCGCGGTCAGCTGCTCGGTACGCTCCGCGACGCGCAGTTCGAGCTGCGCATTCAAGCGGGCCAGCGCGGCGTCGCGTCCGCGCAGTTCGCCGAGCGCGTCCTCGATCGCGCGTTTGCGCACCGCCAGCTCTTTCGCCAGCATGGATACGTCGGCCTCGCTGCTGGCCAGCTCGTCCTGCAGGATCCGGCGGGCGCGCGAAATGGCCAGCTGGTTGGATACGCGCGCGACGAGTTCGGCGACGAGGAAGGGCTTGGTCAGGAAGTCCTGTGCACCGCCGCGCAGCATGCGGACCTTGAGCTCGTCGTCGGCCTTGGCGGTGAGCAGGATGATCGGCACGTTGTCGAAATCGCGCAGGGCACGAAGAGCCTGGACCAGTTCGTCGCCGCTCATGTCCGGCATCATCACGTCGCTGATGACGAGGTCGGGCCGCGACGCGATCGCGGTCTCCACGCCTTCGCGGCCGGAGAACGCGCCGATGCTGGCGACGTGCGCGGGCAGCGAGTCGCGGATGAACTGATGCATCTCGCGGTTGTCCTCGACGACGAGGACCAGCGGCAGCGCGCGCGGGCCGGCTTCGGGCACTGCGGACGCTGCGCCTTCCGGCCGCGGCGCGGCTGCCGGCAGGCGCTGCTCCAGCGGCACGAGGGCTGCGGCCGACGACAGCGCCGCGAGATCGGGCTCGGCCTGGGGGCCGGCAGCCGGCGGCAGCGGCAGCACGATGCGGAATGCAGCCCCGCCGAGCGCGGATTCGCCGACACTGATGGTGCCGTCCAGCAGGTGCAGGAATTCGCGCGCGATCGCCAGGCCCAGACCGGTGCCGCCGTGGCGCCGCGTCGATGCCTGCTCGGCCTGGCGGAACGGCTCGAAGATGACTTCGCGCAGGGCCGGCGGTACGCCGGGCCCGGAATCGTCGATGTCGACAATACCGCGTCCGTCGTCCCAGGTCAGACGCATCCGGATCCGGCCGGCGTCGGGCGTGAACTTGAACGCGTTGGCCAGCAGGTTCACCAGAACACGCTGGACTTTCTCCACGTCGGTGCGTACGCGCAGGCTCGCCGGCGCATCGACCTCGAACCCGATGCCGCGCTCCTCGGCCAGCGATTCGAAATAGGCAGCCGTCAGCCGCGTCAGATGACCGAGGTCGACGTCGTCGCAGTGCACGGCCATCTTGCCGGCTTCGAGCTTGGCGACGTCGAGCAGATCGTTGACGTGGCGCAGCAGGGTGCGCGCATTGCGCGCTATCGTATCCAGCCAGCCGCGCTGCCCCGCATCGAGGCCGCCGCTGCCGAGCAGCCGCTCCACCGGGCCGAGGATCAGGGTCAGCGGCGTGCGCAGTTCGTGGCTGACGTTCGAGAAGAAGCGCGTGCGGAGTTCGTCCAGTTCCTTGCTCGCCGCATACAGCCGCGACAACTCCTGATTGGCCGACTCCAGGCGCCGGTTCGCCTCCTGGACTTCCGTCGCGCGCTGGAAGATCTCAGCCTCGAAGCGCTCGGCGCGCTCGCGCAGGGATTCGGCGAGCTGCGCCTGTTCGTTGCCGTGCTGGCGCGCGCGCACGAAATCGGTGACGTCCTCGACGCGATGGATGATGCAGCGCACCGAGCCGTCCGCTTCGAGCAGCGGCGTATTGACCGGACTCCAGTGGCGCTCCTCGAAACCGCCGCCTTCGGATTCGGGCTTGCGGATGTCGTATTTCTGCACTGCCATCGCGTCGGGCACGCGGTCGGCCAGCACGCGCTCCAGCGAAATGCGCAGATTGCGCATGCCGCTGGCCTGCGGATCGTCCGGATTGTCGGGAAACACCTCGAACAAGTGGCGGCCGAGGATGGCGTCGCGCGTCGTCTTGGTCGCCTGCAGGTAGGCGTCGCTGACTGCGACGATGTGCAAGGTCGGCGCCAGGACGAGATAGAGCCCCGGGATGGCCTCGAAGATCCGGCGGAAATCCGGCGCATCGCCCGACGCTGTCATGCGACCTCCCAGCCGTCTGCAAGCGCAAGCATCGGCGGCCTGGATCATCGCGACAGCGGCCGGTTTTGCGCGATGTGCATCAAAGCGCATTGTCCAATTCGCGTCAATCTGGGGCCGCAGCAGTCGCGCCCGCTTTGACGGCAGCCGCCCGCCCTGGCACCGCGCCGGCCGGCCGCCGGCGGCGCCCTGTCCCCGGCGCCGCCGGCGGACAAAAAAAAAGCGGCGCCCGCAGGCGCCGCCGAAAAATCACAGCAGGACGCGTCAGATCAGCCGTCGACCCCGCTGCCAGGCCAGACCGAGGAGTCCGAGGCCGAGCAGCAGCAAGGTCCAGCCGTGCGGACCCGGCACCGGCACGATGACGGCGGGCAGGCCGGCCACGGTGAAGGTCGTCGGATCAGTGCCGCCGCCGAGAGCCGGATCGTCGGTCACGGCGCTGCTCTCGTTGCTGCCGTTCGCGTCGGCATCGAAGAATACGGTGCCCTGGTTGCTGATCGCGCCGCCGGCCGTGCTGTTGATCGTGGCGTTGATCGTGATGGTCACGCTGCCGCCGGCCGGCACGGCGCCGTTCCAGTGCACGACGTTGCCGGTCGTGCTCGTGGTTCCGGATGTGGCCGTGGCCGAGGTCAGGGTCAGACCCGCCGGCAGGGTGTCGGTGAACTCGTCGCCGGGGTTGTCGGCCTGCGCCGCCGTACCGGTATTGCTGATCACGACGCTGTAGGTGATCGCCGAACCCGGCGTGTAGCTGCCGCCGACCGACGCGACCGTCTTGGTCGCGGCAAGCAGGGCCGTCGGCGCCGGCGTGACCGTATCCACGTCGGTAGCCGAGTCGTTCGCGGCATTCGGATCGCTGACGCCGGCCGGCGCCGCGATGGAGGCGGTATTGCTGACCGAACCCGTCGCCGCCGCCGACACGCTGCAGCTCGCGCTGTAGCTGACGCTGCCGCCGGCCGGCAGATTGACCGTGTCGGCGATATTGCCGCTGCCCGAGGCCGTGCAGGTGCCGCCGCCGGCGCCCGCACAGGTCCAGGTGCAGGTTTCCACCATCGGGAAGGTATCCGTCACCGTGGCGCCGGTCACCGCGCTCGGGCCGGCGTTGCTCGCCACGATCGTGTAGATCGTGCTGCTGCCGGCCACGACGCTCGTGGCGCCGTCGGTCTTCGTGATCGACAGGTCCGCGACCGCGCCGAGCGTGTCGGTATCGGTGGCGCTGTTGTTGGCGGGATTCGTGTCGGTGACGCCGGCCGGCGCCGTGACGGTCGCCGTGTTGCTCAGCGATCCGGTCGCCGACGCGGAGATCGCGCAGCTCGCCGTATACGTCACGCTGCCGCCGGCCGGCAGGTTCACCGTATTGGAAATGTTGCCGCTGCCCGACGCGGTGCAGGTGCCGCCGCCGGCGCCCACGCAGGTCCAGGTGCAGGTTTCCACCGCCGGGAAGGTGTCCGCCACGGTGGCGCCGGTCGCGTTGCTCGGGCCCGCATTGGATGCCGTGATCGTGTACGTGACGCTGCCGCCCGGCGTCGCCGAGGTCACGCCATCGGTCTTGGTGATCGACAGATCGGCCGATGCGCCGAGTGCATCGACATCGGTCGCGCTGTTGTTGCCCGGCGCCGGATCGGTCACGCCGGCCGGCGCGGCCACAGTCGCGGTATTGCTCAGCGAACCGGTCGCCGATGCGGAAATCGCGCAGCTCGCCGTATACGTCACGCTGCCGCCGGCCGGCAGGTTCACCGTATTGGAAATGTTGCCGCTGCCCGACGCGGTGCAGGTGCCGCCGCCGGCGCCCACGCAGGTCCAGGTGCAGGTTTCCACCGCCGGGAAGGTGTCCGCCACGGTGGCGCCGGTCGCGTTGCTCGGGCCCGCATTGGATGCCGTGATCGTGTACGTGACGCTGCCGCCCGGCGTCGCCGAGGTCACGCCGTCGGTCTTGGTGATCGACAGGTCCGCCGATGCGCCGAGCGTGTCGGTGTCGGTCGCCGAGTTGTTGCCCGGCGTCGGATCGGTCACGCCGGCCGGCGCGGCCACGGTCGCGGTATTGCTCAGCGAACCGGTCGCCGACGCGGAGATCGCGCAGCTCGCCGTATACGTCACGCTGCCGCCGGCCGGCAGGTTCACCGTATTGGAAATGTTGCCGCTGCCCGACGCGGTGCAGGTGCCGCCGCCGGCGCCCACGCAGGTCCAGGTGCAGGTTTCCACCGCCGGGAAGGTGTCCGCCACGGTGGCGCCGGTCGCGTTGCTCGGGCCCGCATTGGATGCCGTGATCGTGTACGTGACGCTGCCGCCCGGCGTCGCCGAGGTCACGCCGTCGGTCTTGGTGATCGACAGGTCCGCCGACGCGGCCAAGGTATCGGTGTCGGTCGCCGAGTTGTTGCCCGGCGTCGGATCGGTCACGCCGGCCGGTGCGGCGACCGTGGCCGTATTGCTCAGGGTGCCGGTCGCGCTGGCCGAGACCGTGCAGCTCGCCGTATGAGTGACGCTGCCGCCGGCCGGCAGATTGATCGTGTCGGCGATGTTGCCGCTGCCCGAAGCCGTGCAGGTGCCGCCACCGGCCCCCACGCAGGTCCAGGTGCAGGTCAGGCTGGCCGGGAAGGTATCGGCGACCGTCGCGCCGGGTGCGTTGCTCGGACCGGCATTCGACGAAGTGATGGTGTACGTCACGCTGCCGCCCGGCGTGGCCGTGGTCACGCCGTCGGTCTTGGTGATGGACAGGTCGGCGCTGGCGGCCAGTGTGTCGGTGTCGGTCGCCGAGTTGTTGGCTGGATTGCTGTCCGTGATCGGCGAAGTCACCGTCGCGGTGTTGCTCAGGGTGCCTGTGGCGGCCGCGGAAATCGCGCAGCTCGCCGTGTAGGTCACGCTGCCGCCGACCGGCAGATTGACCGAATCGGCGATGTTGCCGCTGCCGGAGGCCGTGCAGGTGCCGCCGCCGGCGCCGACACAGGTCCAGGTACAGGTCAGGCTGGCCGGGAACGTGTCGGCCACGGTCGCGCCGTTCGCCGGATCGGGACCGGCGTTGCTGGCCGTGATCGTGTAGGTGACGCTGCCGCCCGGCGTGGCCGTGGTCACGCCGTCGGTCTTGGTGATGGACAGGTCGGTGCTCTGCGCGCGGCAGCCGGTCACGCTGACGTCGTCGATGGCCAGGCCGCCGAACACCACGCTGGCGTCGCTGTCCAGGTGGAAGCGCAGTTCACTGTTCAGTCCGGCCAGACTGTCGGCGCGGCGCGAGAACACGCCCCAGCCGTAGCTGCCGCCGATGTTGACCTGCGGATTGCCGGTGCCGGCCGAGGCGCTGATCGGCGTCGGGTCCAGCCATTCGTACAGGCGCACGGGCGTCGCGCCGCCGACCTGCTGGAAGTCGACGAACATGTGGTCGAAGTTCGCCGTCTCGATCTGATGCCGCTGCGCCCAGGTCACGACGATCGGTGCGACGAAGCCGGTGAGGTCGATGGCCGGCGACAGCAGGTCCTGGTTGGACGAGGCGTTGTAGGTGTTGTCCAGATCGGTCTTCCAGCAGTTCACGCCGCTGTTGCAGGTCGAGAAGCCCGCGACCGGGTTGGCCGTGGTCGTGGCGACGGTGGCCGGCAGGCCGAGCTCCCATTCGTCCTGCGTGCCCGAGTGGGTGAAGCCCGCGGCGCCGGATTCGAAGTCGGTGCTGTAGACGGTCGCCGTTGCGAAGCCCGGCGGACAGGTCGGCGGCGGCGGCGCCTCGCAGATGCGCAGCGACCAGGAGTTCAGGGTGCCGCCGTTCGCGCCGGCCGTGTCGTCGCGCAGGTCCAGGGTCCAGGTGCCGCCCGCGTTCTCGCCGTCGTAAGCCGACAGACGGTAGGCGCCGGAGGTGGAGGCCGTACCGGCGGTGGAATTGTTCTCGGGCTTGAACTGCATGCCCTTGAGCACCGTGAAACCCGGCGGAATTCCCGCCTCGTCGTCGAACACCAGGTCCATCTGCTGCTGGCCGCCGGTCGCGGCCGCTCCGATGTCGGTGAACAGGCCGTTGTCGTTGCCGGCCGGCGAGCGCAGGTGCGCGTCGACATCCTGCATCAGCGCGTGGTTCAGACTGATCGCGACGTCGATGTCCGCGATACGCGGGTTGCCCGGCACGGTAATCGTGGAGCTGACCAGGCCGGTGCCCGGGCCAATCGTCTTGGGCACGTCGGTGCTCGTATACGTCGTGCAGTTCACGCCTTCGTTGCTGGCTGGATGCACGCTGACGCTGAGGTGATAGGTCGCGGTCGGTCCGCCGACCGCGGCACTGGCCGAGTCGACGAACGCGTAGTACGTGCCGGCGTCCTTGACCGTCATGAACATGGCTTCCGACGGAAGGTTCGGATTCGGCGAAACGTCACCGGTGCCGGCATCGTCGACCACGAGGATCTGATTGTTGGCGTCGCCGAACAGGCCGAAGCCGAGGCGGCCATTCCAGGTCACGCCGTCACGCTCGGGGTCGAGATCGAGCGACAGGTACACGGTGTCGCCGGCGTTTAGGCTGATGCTGTACCAGTCCTGCTCGGTCGCGGTCGCGGGGTTGCGCGCTCCGCTGACCCATCCGTTGGCCGGCAGCGGATTGGCGGTCGCCGGCGTATCGTTGCTCTCGACCTCCGGCGTGGGCGCTCCGCTCTGCACGCGCAGGTGCAGTTCGTAGGGCCGCTCGGACGTCGTACCGGCCGTGAAATCGTTGACCTTGAGGTAATAGGTCCCCGTGGTCGGGATCGGGGTGCCGGCGATCGAGGACGACAGCGCCGCGAAGGAGCCATTGTCGTCGTCGAACTCCAGGACCGTGGTGCCGTCGCTGGCCAGCAGGGTCAGCTGGCTGTCGGTGCTGTTGCCGACCGACGCCGACGTCATCACCGCCGCATAGACGCGGTCGCCGGCGTTGGCCTGGAACGCGTAGAAATCGATATCGCCGTTGGGATAGAGATTGCCCTTGGCGACGAGGTCCGTGCCGCCGAGCGGGCTGGCCGTCGCCGCGGTGCCGTTGGGCTCCACCTCACCGGCATAACCCTGGCCGAACGGAACCGGCGCGTAGCTGTGCGGCAGCGGAGACGGCGGCGATGCCGCGCGCAGCGGCTGCACGCCCTTGGCCGGTTCGTCGCCGAACTGCACCAGGTCGAACTGCAATGGAGCCGCCGAGGCCTTCGCACCGGATGTCAGGCCGGCGGGCGACGGAGGTCCGGCCTGAGCCGATACGATGCCCACGCACAAGGTCAACGCCATGGCAGCGGTGGCGCGCGCCAACGCAGTCGCGGATCGATTCACGAGTTTTCCCCCAGTCAACAAGCTTGCGTTACGCCGGTTCCGCCGTGACTCGGCGAGTGCCGGCAGACGTTCCGTAGCGATGCATCGCCGACGCGCCTCCCCAGGCGGCTGTCGTTGCCGAAAGGTATGCCTTCGCCGGCACGGTGTCGAGAGCGAAACCGCGTCGATGCCTGACGGGGAACCTAGCGCAAAACCTCGTCGCAAAGCGTCAGCGCCGGGTAGCGGAAGAGCACGCCTGAGCGGTTCAGGAATGTGATGAAGACTTCATCGGCTCCGGATCGCGGCCGGTGCCGGTCAGGCGGCAAAAGTTGATTTCTGGCATCCGACTGAGTTGCTTTCAGGACATCCAGCCGGACGCGGCTTCTGCACGATTTCGGGACATCCTGAGGATCGCGAGCACCCGAGCCGCGCGGCCGCACAACGCCGATCCGCGCTCGCCTCTGCTGTCTGCCCCTCTGCGGCAGACTCGATAAACCGACCGATCCGCGTTTCCCTGAAGACGCGGACCGGTCCGCTACCGGATCCGACCTGCTCGCCGTAATGGCGAGCCGTCGGCGACGCGCCGGCTGCCTCGCTCAGCGCACGACCGTATCGAACCCGTCGTCGAAGATCGCATCACCCTCCAGGCGCTTGAACAGCCAGTCGACATCGCCGGTTATCTGCGGCGTCGTGCGCCAGTTGCCGCCGACCGCGCGGAACGTCAGCGCCTGGCCGCTGGCCGACAACTGCGGCCGCGTGCGCTGGCCGCTGCCGGCGGCGCCGGCGCCATCCCGGCTTTCCAGCTGCAGCCAGTCCAGGGCCGCGCGATAGCTGTAGACGTCGTAGTCCTGGTCGACGTCCTCGGCACTCAGCGACTGCGACGTGGAAAATGCCAAGGTGTCGCCATCGGCGCTCAGGGCGAGCTCGCCGCAATGCGCCGCCGTCGTCGTCGAACCGCAGATCTCGATCACGCGCGCCGCAGTGCGATCGAGCAGGCGCAGATGCGTGAACTGACCGAACTCGCCGCTGCTGTCGACGAAGGCGATGCGGTTCGCATCGTCGGAAATCACGATGGCCTCGCGGTTGCTGACGGCGCCGACCAGCGGCGCGCCGCCGGCCGGATCGCGCAGGCGCGTGAGCTGGCCGGTCTGGTTGTCGCGCAGAAACAGATCCGGGCTGTTGTCCGCATCGCCGGCGACGAGGTTGTTGGCCGCACTGACGAACGCGCTGTAACGGCCGCTGCGCGACAGGCCGGCGCGCGGATGGATGGTCCTGTCGGCCGGCACGCCCTGGGCGTTGACGTCGATGCGCGTGAGCAGGCCGGTCTGCGCGTCGTGCAGGAACAGCCGCGCCTCGCCGCTGGCGGGAATGAACGACACGAACTGCGCAAGGCGGCCGTCATCGGACAGCGTGGCCTGCAGACTGCGCGCGCCGGCGCCGACCGCGGCGGGCGGGTCGATGCGCAGACTGCCGCCGGCCCCCACGCGCCAGAGATCCCAGGGCTCGCTCGGCAGCGGGCCGCCCCAGCCGCCGGTGAAGTCGAAAGGTTCGCGCCGGACCAGGAGCTCGCTGCCGTCGGCGGAGACGCCGGCCAGGGTCTGCTTGACGGGCCAGGTGGAAACCGTCGTCAGTCCATCCAGCGCGATCTCCGCCAGTGTTCCGCTGCCGACCGTCGTACGGAACGCGCCGCCGCGGCGCAGCGGACCGAGATTGTCCGCGGAGCTGGCAAAGACCACGGCCGCATCGCCGCCGAGCACGAAGGCCGCAGCGACGTCCTGAGCGGCCGATCCGCGCAGGCTGGCACCGGCGATGCGCGGCGCTTCGGCGGACTGGCTCACGCGCGAGGTCTGGCCGGCGAGATCCACGGCGAAGACGTCGTTGCGCCGATTGTCGTCGGCGGCGACGAGGCTCTCGTCGTTGCTGTCGAACAGCACGTAGCGGCCGTCGCCGCTGAGCGCCGGAGCGGCGTAGTACCGGGTCGACGACGGACCCGACGCGGTCTGGGTGATCTGGGTCGTCGTGCCGGCGACGCGGTCGCGTCGATAGATCTGCGCACCGCTGACGCTAGCGCCGAACGGACTCGCCGAGGAACCGAACACGACGTAGCGGCCGTCGGCGGAGATCACCGCATGCTGGCTGTCGTCGCTGCCGGACACGCCGCCGACGGGCTGGCTGATCAGTTCCACCTGACGCAGCTGGCGGTCGAACACGTAGACGTCGGACCCGGCGTTGACGTCAGCCGGCAGCAACGCCGCATAGGTGCTCAGCGCGACGTAGCGGGCGTCGCCCGACAGGCTCGTATGCGACTGCGACAGCACGCTGGTGGGTCCGAGCACGCGGTCGACGCTGCCCTGCTGCAGATCGCGCACGAACACGCCGCCTTCGTCGGCGATGCCGCTCACCGTGCGCATCGTGAAGCTCACCTGGGCGCCGCCGGCCGACAAGGCGGCCGAGCCGGCATCGACGACGCCGGTCAGCGGCTGGCCGTTCGCATCCACGCTGAGCAGCTGCAACGCGCCGCCGTCGCGCGACCAGCCGTAGAGGTCGTGCAGAACGTCGTCGTCGGCCGCCACGAGCGGCGAGTCGGTCGTGAACACGACGCGCTCGCCGTGGGTGGACACGACCAGGCCGCTGATCTCGGCCGGCGAGGCATTCGTCGACGGCAGCACCGGCGGCGTCAGCCGCTGCGTCGTGCCGCTGTCGCGATCGAACAGGTAGATGCCGCGGCCGCTGCCGCCGGGCAGGACGTCGCTGGCCAGGGACAGGTAGGCAATCCAGCGCCCGTCGCCGGAAATCGCCGCGTCGAAGCTGTCCCCGTCCGGCGCGCTGCCGTCCGGGCGACGGCTGATCCGGGTCAACGCGCCGGTCTGGCGGTCGCTCAGATAGACGTCGCGCTGCGCGCCGCCGTCGTCGGCGGCGAGATTGTTCGACGCGGTCGTGAAGACCGCATAGCGGCCGTCGTCGGAGACGCCGAAGCGGCCGACCTGGGCATCGCGGTTGCCCTGCGCACCGAGCACCGACGCGGGGCCGTAGTTCAGCAGGTACAGCTCACCGGCCTGAGCCGTTGCGGCAACGGCCGCGAACAGACCAAACCCGCCCCACATTGCCACCCGCCCGCGGCCCGCGCGGTGTTCCTTTCCCAGCTGCTTGCCCATGCCAGACTCCGCTTGCCGGCCGCGACGGCGGCCATTCCTGCAGCCAAGTCGGCCGGCAGCGGCAATTCCCCCAAAGCGCGGACCGCCCCGGAACTGCGGTGCGGCGCGGCTCCGGCGCGATTGCGACCAATTGTTACCTGCGGCATGACGCTTGCTTTGCCCCGGGCGACTACAATCCCCGGGCTGTCCCCCTTCCCTGCCGGTCCCGCCGATGCTGTATCACCTGCACGAGCTGCAACGTTCGCTGATGAGTCCCCTGGTCCATTTCGCCGAAGCCGGCGCCAAGACCTGGAGCGACAAGAGCACCCTGCTGTCGCAGATCCCCGGCGCGCCGCGCGTCGCCGCGGGCTTCGAGCTGCTGTACCGGCTCGGCAAGGATTACGAAAAGCCGTCGTTCGACATCCGCACCGTCAACGCCCACGGCCACGTTGTGCCGATCGTCGAATACACGGTGCTGCACAAGCCGTTCTGCAACCTGATCCGCTTCAAGCGCTTCACCGACGACGCGGCCACGGTCGACGATCTCAAGGACGATCCGGTCGTGCTCGTCGTGGCGCCGCTGTCGGGCCACCACGCGACCCTGCTGCGCGACACCGTGCGCACCCTGCTGCAGGACCACAAGGTCTACATCACCGACTGGATCGACGCGCGCATGGTGCCGGTCGGCGAAGGCGCCTTCCGCCTGGACGACTACGTCGCCTACATCCAGGAATTCATCCGCCACATAGGCGCTGCAAAGCTGCACGTGATCTCGGTCTGCCAGCCCACCGTGCCGGTACTCGCGGCGATCTCGCTGATGGCCAGCAACGGCGAGACCACGCCGCGCAGCATGACCATGATGGGCGGCCCGATCGACACGCGGTGCAGCCCGACCCAGGTCAACGACCTGGCCACGACCAAGCCGCTGGCCTGGTTCCAGAACACCGTCATTCACGACGTGCCGGCCAACTATCCGGGCCACGGCCGCCGCGTCTATCCGGGCTTCCTGCAGCACGCCGGATTCATCGCGATGAATCCGGGCCGCCACCTGAGTTCGCACTGGGACTTCTACGAGGATCTGCTCAAGGGCGACCTCGAGGACGCCCAGTCGCACCGCAAGTTCTACGACGAGTACAACGCCGTGCTCGACATGCCGGCCGAGTACTACCTCGACACGATACAGACCGTGTTCCAGCAGCACCTGCTGCCGCGCGGGCTGTGGGACGTGAATGGCCAGCGCGTCGTGCCGGCGGACATCAGCGGCACGGCGCTGCTGACGATCGAGGGCGAACTCGACGACATTTCGGGGCTCGGCCAGACCGAGGCCGCGCAGGCGCTGTGCAGCGGCATTCCGGCCGAAAACAAGCAGCACCTGACCGTCAAGGGCGCCGGCCACTACGGCATCTTCAGCGGCCGCCGCTGGCGCGACGCCGTCTATCCGGACGTACGCGAGTTCATCCGCCGCCACGGCGCGCGCACGGCCTGAGTCCCGGCGCATGCCGCAGCTCCGTGCGGCATCGCGCAACAGGCGGCCACGCCGGCTCGCCGCGGCCGGCGCAATGCCGGGCGCGGCGCTTCCGTGTGGAAAATTTCGTTTGTGGCGGAGCCCGCACCGTGTGCAAAATGGACGCTATTCCGCCCCGCGCCCGAGCCCCATGAACGAGCTCCCGTCCTCGCTGCAGACCGGCCGATGCTGACGGCCCTGCACCGCGCAGTGCTCGGCCTCGCCCTGCTGCCGGCGGCGGTGATCGCTGCCGAGCCGGCCCTGTCGCTGCGGCCGGCCATGCTCGATGCGCCGCGCGAGGCGCTGCAACAGGGCGACCGGCTGCTGGCCCAGGGCGAGCTGGATCCCGCCCAGCGCGAACAGGTGCTGCGCGACATGGCCACGGCGGCGCTGCTGCTGTCTTCCGATCAGGCCGCCCGCATCGCCGACCGCCTGGATGCACTGGCTCGCGACAGCGGCCGCGCGAGCGCCGGCCCGCTGGCCGACCTGATCCGCGCGCGCCTGCGCCTGGAAGGCGAACAGATCGAAAGCGGACTGGCGCTGGCCGGCAGCGCGACGGCCGCGCTGCGCGCGCTGGACCAGGCCTACTGGAACACCTTGGCCGACCTGGAAACCTGCGACCTGCTGCTGCGCGCCTCGCGCGCTTCGCCGGCCCTGCCGCACTGCCTGCGCGCCGAGGCCGGCCTGTCGGCGCTCGGCGACGAATACGCGCTCGCGCGCAGCGAGAACCTGCTGCAGTGGGCGTATGCCTCGCTCGGCGAACCCGAGCGCGCGCTGCCGCTGGCGCGCGCGGCGCAGGCGCGCTACGAGCGGCTCGGCAGCCGCGGCGGCCAGGCGATGATGGAAGGCAACAGCGCGTCGCTGTACCTGAGCCTCGGCCAGCCGACGACGGCGCTGGCCGCCGCGCGCCGCGCGCTGGACTACGAACTGGCCCACGACCGGGTCATGAACTCGATCTCCTCGCGCCATACCGTCGCCGGCGCGCTGGCCGCGCTCGGCCAGCCGCAGCAGGCTTTGACGGTGCTCGAAGCCGCCCTGGCCGACGCGCGCCGGCTGGAGCTCGGCCGCGACACCGCCCAGTTGCTCGCAAGCCAGGCAGAGATCGCCGAGAAAGCCGGCCGCCTCGACCTGGCGCTGGCCGCCGCGCGCGAGCTCGTCAGCCTGAACGCGCGCCTGTCCAGCCGCGAGGTCGCGCGCGCCGTGGCCGAGCTCGACGACCATTACGACACGCAGCAGCGCGAAGCCGAGATCCGTTCGCTGCGCCAGTCCGGCGAGCTGCAGAGCGCGCTGCTGCGCGCGGCCGAAGCGGACAAGACCGGCGAACGCGCCCGCGCGCGGCTGTATGCGCTGACCTTGATCGCCGCGCTCTGCGTCGGCGTCCTGCTCGCCGCGATCATCGCCCTACGCCTGCGCTGGCTGCGCCAGCTCAACGCGGCGCTGAGCCAAGTCAACCGCACGCGCGCGGACATGCTCGCGATGGCCGCGCACGAGGTGCGCAATCCGATGGCGGCGATCAGCGGCCTGATCGACATGGCGCTGCAGCGCGTCGACGACCGCCGCGCGCGCGGCCTGCTCGAAACCGCGCGCTCGACCTCGGCCGAACTCGTGCGCACGGCCGAGGACTATCTCGATCACGCGCGACTCGCGCTGGACCGCGTGGATCTGCGCGACGAGCCGTTCGACCTGAGCGCGCTGCTGCGCCACGTGACCGAGCTGTTCCGCGCCGAACTGGCCGACCGGCCGATCCAGTTGAGCCTGCGCTGCGATCCGCAGCTGCCCAGACACGTCTGCGGCGATGCGGCACGGCTGCAGCAGATCCTCGTCAACCTGCTCGGCAATGCGGTCAAGTTCACGAGCGCCGGCAGCATCACGCTGTCGGCCGAAGCGGCCGACGGCGACCGCGTGCTGTTCCGCGTCGCCGATTCCGGCCCCGGCATGGCCGACGGTGAACTGCGCCGGCTGCTGCAGCCGTTCGAACGCGGCGGCGGACGCACGCGCCGCGGCGCCGGCCTGGGCCTGTCCATCGCCGACCAGCTCGTCGGCATCATGGGCGGCAGCCTGCAGATCGACACGCGCCTGGGCATCGGCAGCGTGTTCTCGTTCTGCATCGTGCTGCACCCGGGACCGGCCGAGACCGACAGCGAAGCCACCGCGCCGGCGCAGGGCCGCGTGCTGCTCGTCGACGACGACGCGGCGATCCGCGAACTGCTCAGCGCACAGCTCGACGCGCTCGGCATCGAGCACCGCGTCGCCGCCGGCATCGCCGATGCTCTGGCGATACGCCGCGAGTTCGCGCCGCATACCCTGCTCGTGGACCTGCATCTGGACGGCGAGAACGGTATCGACCTGATCCGCCGCGTGCGCGCCGAATGCGCACCGGGACCGCCGCCGCGCTGCCTGATCCACAGCGCCTCGCCGCCGGACGGTCCGCACGACCGCCCGCCGAGCGAATGGCAGATCGAATGGGTGCGCAAGCCGATGCCGCTGCGCGACCTCGGCCGCCTGCTCGGCAACGAGAGCCCGGCTGCGGCGCCGGCCGGCGCGACGCGCGACGCCGTCGTGGCCTGACTGCTCGCGCCGCCGCACCTGTGCGACGGCGCGGAGCGCCCGGCAGGTCTGGTGGGCCGTGGAACGACTGCCGGCGCGGCAATCCGATGGATCATGCGGCAACCGGCTGCCGATCAACGCTCGAAGAAACGGCGCAAGCCTTGCCTGCGCCGTTCGACGCAGAGCAGACGCAGGCCCGCTCTGCGGCCCCCGTCAGGGCTGCCGCACCGGCAGCGGCACGTTGCACAGCTCCACTTTTCCGGAACGCTGCAGATACCAGTCGTCCCAGCGGTTGCGTCGCGTCTCGACCAGCGCCGTGAACGTGGCCGTGTCGGTGCGCAGCAGCTCCACGGTGCTGCGCTCGCTCTCGGGCAGTTCGCTGCCCAGGCGCACGCGGGTCAGCGGGATGCGCTGTTCCGGCTTGTCGTAGAAACCCAGCGCGGCGCTGCCTCGCGGCAGCGCCGCCAGCAATTCCATACCCTGCACGACGCGGCCGACCAGGGTCACGTTGCGGTCCAGGTGGCGCGGCGAATGGCCGAGCACAACGTAGAGCTCCGCGCCGCTGCCGCTGTCGGCGGCGTTGTCGCGGCCGACGCCGACCATGCCGTAGCAATGCGTGAGCCAGATCTGTCCGGCCTTGGGATCGCGCGCAGCCGGAAATCCGCCGGACCAGCCGACCTGCGGCGCATAGACGTCGCCGTCCGGCAGACGCACGAACGGCTGCTTGCCGATGGCCTGCGAGAACTCGCCCGGCAGCGAATGCTTCGCCTCGCCGAACGAGCGCGCCTTGTCCGCATCGCCCGCATCCGGATCGCCCCACTGCACGACGTAGTTGTCGTGCACGCGCAGGATCGCCAGGCCGTCGAAATAATGCTGCCGCAGCAGCGTACGCAGGTTGGCGACGTGCTGCGGCGCGAATGCCGGTGCCAGTTCGATGATCACGCGCCCGGCGGCGAAATCCAGATACACGCTGTTGTCGGGATCGAGCCGGCGCCAGTCCGTCGCTGCGCTGGCCGCCAGCACGTCGCTCATGGTCTTGCCCTTGGCCGGCGGCGGCGCCGCGAAACCGGCCGTCGCGACCGAGAACAGGCAGGCCGCGAGCGCGGCGCGACAATGACGAAAACCCATGGCAGCTCCCGAAGCGTCGAAGAAGCGCAAGCCTAGCGCATCGCGCGCGACGCCGCGGCGGCCGGCGAATGCCGCCCCGGGACCGTAGCCCGAGTGATGCCCGGCCGCCGGACGCAGGCGCACCCGGCATTGCCGCCGAAACGTGACGATCGTGTTGCCGCACACGCCCGCGACGTGCCCCGGCGCAATATAGACATTTGCTACATTGATAAAATATCCATCAGCAACGTCCGTCGCGGCTGTTGCGACTGCGGCATTCCATCCTGCGCTCGCTGCGCGGACAGGCGCAGCGTCGCCCTCCGCCAGACCGGCGCAGATGCCCGCCCGCTCCCACGCAGGCATCGCGCGGCCGCTTCCTGTCCTCCCTTGTCCGAGGAGTATCGCAATGACACGTACACGCAGACAGCTCGCGCACTGCGTCGCCGCCACGTTCGCGCTCGCCGGCTCCGCCGCGTTCGCGCAGAGCAACGGCGGTTTCGAAGCGCCGGCGCTCGCCAACGGCGTCTTCAACTACGGCCCCAGCGGCGCCAGCTGGAGCTTCACCGGCGGCGCCGGCATCGCCGCACCTAACAGCGGCTTCACGACCGGCGCGCCGGAAATTCCGCAGGCGCGCCAGGTCGGCTTCATCCAGAACAGCGGCACGATGCAGCAGACGGTGTTCCTCGCGCCCGGCGCCGTGCTGTCGTTCATGGCCACGCAGCGCAACGGCTATCCCGACGACCAGGAACTGCAGGTGCTGGTCAACGGCGTCGTGCAGAACTTCAAGCTCGGCGCGCCGTCCGGCCGCGTCACCGTCGACCGGGTCAAGCCCGCGCGCGGCTGGTACGAGACCTACGCCGTGCGCCTGGCCTCGGTCACGACCAGCGGCAACTACACGGTCACGATCAAGGGACTGCGCACGACCGGCGACGGCACCGCGCTGATCGACAGCGTTGCCGTGAGCACGCCGGCGAGCAGGGCCTACGGCTTCTGGGATCAGGGCCTGGCCTCGGGCGCCTGGCGCAGCGATCTGCCGACATCGACGCCGGGCTTCGCGACGGGCCCGTGCATCGCGACGCAGGGCAGCGTCGGCATCATCGGCGCCGGCGGTACGCCGGTGAGCAACTGGAACGGCAACGTCGTCGACGCGACCAAGGTGCTGGACTGCTACGGAGGCCCCGGCGGCCCGAGCTATCCGACGTATACGCAGTCCAACTGGACCTCATACGGCTATACGGCCGGTTCCGGCGCCGCGCACTGGATAGGCACGCTCAACAACGAGATCGTCGCCAAGCCCGGCTGCGGCTCGGGCCCGCCGAACCAGAGCCTGCCCAACGTGCCCGCCGGCAGTCCGGGCGCGAGTCTGCTGCTGACCAGCGTCACGGCCGCGTCGGATCCGGCCATCGGCAACAAGAACGTCGTGAACATTCTCTACAACTACGACGCGGCCCAGCCCAACGTCTGCATTCCGTATCTCGCCTTCGGCGCGAGCACAGCCCACGGCAATGAAAAGCCGATCGCGATCGCAACGGTCGCCGACGCTGCGCACCGGCCCAACATCCAGTTCAAGGAATTCGTTACCGCGACCGACGGCAGCTCCTATGCGGTGGCCTGGATCACGTTCTGGGTCAGCGGCTGGAGCGACAACCTGCGCCGACTCGTGCAGGTACAGCTCGGCAAGCAGGCCGGCGTGCCGCAGAAGTTCTCCAATTACCAGATCTGGAACTGGAACGTGGTCGACTCGTACTACTACCCGGGCGGTCGCGCGCACCACAACAACGTGAACCAGCTCAACGCCTCCTGCGGCCTGGGCCTGCCGGCGGTATCGTTCACCAACACGTATGTCGGCAGCGGCCATTCGCCGAGCTCGATCACCTCCTACGACATTGATCTCTACGATCTGCTGAACTGCGTCGCGAGCAACGGCGCCTGGAACGGCGTGCCCTCGCAGTTGCCCGACCCGCTGGTCATTTCCGGCGTGGAATGGGCCATCGAAAACGTGCAGGCGCCGCCGGCGTATCACGGCGACTGGCCGCCGGCGCACAACGCGCTGGGCATCTACGACATGCGCATCCAGTGATCCGCTGACGCGCCACAACGAAGAGCCCGCACCTCACGGTGCGGGCTTGTGCTTTCAGGACCAGCGACGGGCGATCAGAACTTCACGGCCAGACGCGTGAAGTACGAAGCGCCGTTGAGGCCGAACTGCACGCTGTCGTAGATGTGGCCGTTGTCGGTTTCGTCCGGGTTCTGCCGGGTCGGGAACTGGTCGAAGATGTTCGCGCCGCCGACCGTGAGCTTGACGTTGTCGTTGAACGCGTAGCTCACGCTGAAGTCGGCCGAGGTCTTCGGACCGTAGTGCAGCAGGATCGGCGGACCCGAGAACGAACCCTGGGTCTGCGAGCCGAAGTGGATGACCTTGAACATCGCGCCCCACTTGCCGAGCGAGTAGTCGAACGTCAGGGTGGCCTTGGTCGACGGGGCGCCGTCCTCGATGAAGCGGCGTTCGCGATCCGACAGGAAGATGTCCGGACCGTCGTCGTTGGCCAGCGCCGCCGGCACGTTGACCTTGCGGATCTCGGTCTTGCCGTGATTCAGCGCGAAATAGGTCGACAGCTCGCCGTCGCCGACCTGGGTGTTGTGCGCCAGGGTCAGGTCGATGCCGGTCGTGCGCGTGTCCACCGCGTTGACGAAGAACGCCGCGGCACCGACGCCCTTGAGAACCAGGATGTCGTGCAATTCATCGCTGATCGCGGTGCTGTCGACCGGGAACTGGCCCGACAGGACGACGCGGTTGTCGATGTCGATGCGATAGCCGTCGACGGTCAGGGTCAGGTTGTCCAGCGGGCTCCAGGTGAAGCCCAGGGTGAAGCTCTTGGCCTTTTCCTCGCGCAACGGCTCGATGCCGGCGGCATTGGCGATGGGGCCGCCGTTGCGCGCGAGCAGGATGTCCAGCGGTTCGCCGCTGACGAACTCCGTATAGGTCGACTGGAAGTCGCGCTGCTGCAGCGACGGCGCGCGGAAGCCGGTGCTGACCGAACCGCGCAGCAGGAAGGTGTCGGTGGCCTTGAACGACGAGGTCAGCTTGCCGGTCGTGGTGTTGCCGAAGTCGTCGTAGTGCTCGAAGCGCGCGGCCGCACCGGTCATGAAGCGATCGGTCCAGTTGAACTCCACGTCGCCATAGCCGGCCCAGCTCGTGCGGCTGGAGTCGGTCACGTCGGACGGCTGGAAGCCCGGATAGCCCTGGCTGCCCGCATTGCCGCCGCCGGGACCGTCATAGTCGAACCAGGAACCCTTCTCGCCGGCGAAGATCTCGTACTGCTCGCGGCGGCGTTCCAGGCCGAACGCGACGTTGGTGCCGGCCAGCACGCTGTCGAGATAGCGCGAGAAATCCAGGTTGCTCGTGTACTGCGTGAACGCATAGCCGCCCGCGTCGAACTTGGTCGGGCTGATGCCGCGGCCGCCGTTGAGCAGGTCTTCGTTCGCGATCGAGGCGTTCAAGGTATTGCTGATGTTGTTCAGCAGTTCGTTGTAGCCGTAGGTCTGCGAAACGTCGGCGCGCCATTCGCCGATATTGCCCCAGACGCCGGCGATCAGGGTGCGGTCTTCGATGTCGCCGTTGATGTAGGGTACGAAGCCGTTCGGATACATGGCTTCGGAGTTGCGCGACGGAATGTCGTCGCTGCCGATGCCGCCGCGGGCGAACGCACCCGAGGACGCATAGCGGTCCTGATAGCCGCCGCTGAAATAGAAATGCGCGACCTCGCCGAGCGGCACTTCGCCGTTCACGAACAAGGTGCGGTTGTCCATCTTGGTGTCGCCTATCGTGCGCGGGCTGCCGCGCGGCTCGGAGCGGTCGGAACGGCCGCGCTTGAGCCATTCGCCGGTCAGCGCGATCACGCCGCCGTTGTTGAGCTCGAAGCCGCAGTAGGCCGAGGCCAGGGTGTTCTCGCCGTCGCCGCGCGAATACTGGCCGTAGCCGGCCACGGCTTCGCAGCCCGGCGTCTTCTTCAGCACGACGTTGACCACGCCGGCGATCGCGTCCGAACCGTACTGCGCCGCAGCGCCGTCGCGCAGGATTTCCACGCGCTCGACCGCGAGCTGCGGAATCGTGTTGAAGTCGGTACCGGTGTTGCCGCGGTTGCGCGCGCCGAACAGATTGACGATGGCCGCCTGGTGCTGGCGCTTGTTGTTGACGAGGACCAGGGTCTGGTCCGAACCCAGGCCGCGCAGCATGGCCGAGTCGACGAGATCGGCGTTGTCGGCGCCGGTCTGGCGCGTCGAATTGAACGACGGCGCGATGTACTGCAAGGTCTGCGCGAGATCGAACTGCGGACTCTTCTCGGCCACTTCGGCCATCGGCACGATGTCCACCGGCACCGGCGTCAAGGTGTCCGAGGAACGGCCATAGCGGCGCGAACCGACGACCGAAATCGTTTCGAGCTCCTGCGCTTCGCCACTCTTGGCGCCGTCCTGGGCGGTTTCGGCGTCCGCTTCCTCAGCAGCGAATGCCACTGCGGCCGGCGTCAGGGCCGCCACGCAGCCGAACGCACCCGCGGCCCAGAGGGCCTTCCACAAACGAGATTTCCCCATGCTCCCCACTCCTCCGAGTTGTTACAACTTTGTTAGCTTACCGTGAGGAATGGCGGAACGTGCAAGAGCCCGCCAGGCGAACGTGCGCGGCGTCACCGAATCGGCGCCGATCCGGTTCCGCGGCCCGGAACTCACCGTGCGCCTGCCGCATTGCAGACCGCGCAAGCCGCAACGGGCGAAGCCCCGCTCGATCGTGGAAGTCGCTGCCTGGCCCGCCGCCGGCCCTGATCCTTGCGGCCTTTCGCGCCCGAGGCCGCATCCTGCGCCGCGGCTCAAGCACCCGCAGCACGCCGGCGGCGCCTCAGGCGTCGCGGTCGATGCGCGAGGTGCGCCGCGTATCGGCGGTGAACAGATAGACCAGCAGCGAGACGGCGATGCAGGCCGTGACGTACCAGTAGAACCCGGACTCCTGCCCGCGCTGCTTGAACCACAGGGCGAGCATTTCCGCCGTGCCGCCGAACAGCGACACGGTCAGCGCATACGGCAGGCCGACGCCGAGCGCCCGCACGCCGACCGGAAACAGCTCGGCCTTGACCACCGCGTTGATCGCCGTGTAGCCGCTGACCGCGATCAGCGCGAGCAGGATCAGGCCGAAGGCCTCGTAGACGTCCACACCCTGCCCCAGCGCCGTGAACAGCGGCACTGTGCCGAAGGTGCCGAGCACGCCGAACGCGATCAGCAACGGCCGGCGGCCGATGCGATCCGACAGCGCGCCCACGACCGGCTGCAGCAGCATGAACACGAACAAGGTCGCCGCCGACACGGCGGTCGCATCGTCCTTGCTCATGCCGGCGCTGACGACGAGGTACTTCTGCATGTAGGTCGTGAAGGTATAGAACGCGAGCGTGCCGCCGAGGGTCAGGCCGACCACGGTCGCGAGCTCGCGCGGATGGCGCAGCAGCTCGCGCAGCCGGCCGCCCGAACGCGCCGCCGCGGCCTGGCTGCGGAACGACTCGGTCTCCAGCATGCTGCGCCGCAGATATAGCGACACCAGCGCGGCGACCGCACCGATCGCGAACGGAATGCGCCAGCCCCAGTCGTGCAGCTGCTGCGGCGTCAGCAGGAAGCGCTGCAGCAGGATCAGCACGGCCAGCGCAAGCAGCTGGCCCAGGATCAGCGTGACGTACTGGAAGCTCGACCAGAAGCCGCGATGCGCGCGGCTGGCCATCTCGCTGAGATAGGTCGCCGACGCGCCATACTCGCCGCCGACGCTGAGCCCCTGCAACAGCCGCGCGAGCAGCAGCAACAGCGGCGCCGCCACGCCGATCTGCGCATGCCCCGGCGTCACCGCGATCAGCAGCGAGCCCGCGCACATCATCAGCACCGACAGCACCAGCGCGGCCTTGCGCCCGTGCCGGTCGGCGTATTCGCCGAGCAGCCAGCCACCCAGCGGCCGCATCAGGAACCCGACCGCGAAGATCGCCGCGGTATTCAGCTGCTGCGCAACCTGGTCGCCTTGCGGAAAGAACGCCGGCGCGAAATACAGCGCGAAGGCCGTATACACGTACCAGTCGTACCATTCCACGAGATTGCCGATCGAGCCGCTGAAGATCGAACGCAGCCGCTGCAGCGGGGTCATCGAAGGCGGGCTGGCTTCGGGCACGGGGCGGATTCCGGCGCTGGGACTCGGGCTAGCCTGCCGGGAGCGGCGCGGGACGGCAAGCTGCTGCGGGACTTTGCGCTGCTCTCGCCATCTCCGTCGTAGATCGGGACCTGGTTTCGGGCATCAGTCTGTTCGTGAGGTTCCTATTTCATCCAACGGCCGGCGACGTTCCGTTGCGACACGAAATTGAGGGTCCTCATGGCAGGACTTCTGTCCACTGACCGATGCCGACGCCGGCTCGTACCGCTCTGCACGTCTGCGTCATCGGGTCCGCGCGTTCCGGAGGGGATCTCGACAGGGCTGTAGCGGATCAGTCGTCTTGCCGGACGGAAAATCCTTTCCATCACTGGTTGCCGCCCTGCCAGAGCGCTCATCCGGGAGCGGGTTGCCGGATCGAACGACAGGCCTGCCGTCGGCGGCTATCGGATGATGACGTCGGCAGCGGATTCGGCCATCGACGCCTCGACCCGGGCGGCGGCGGCATTCTGCGGAAACGCCGGCGCCATCCCTGGCACCGGCGCACTGCTCAGTAGTCGGTGCGCAGCAAGGTATACGCGCCGGTCTTGCCGGAGGCGTACGAAGTCACCTCGACCGTGTACGTGCCGGCCGTCGGCAAGGTGTAGTAGCCCGAGGTCGCCGGGATGCGCGAGTTCGTGCCGCCACCGCCGTCGTCGTTGCTCGTGAGCACCGTGCCGCTGGCGTTCTTGAGATAGATGAAGCTGTCGAACGCGCTGGAGGACAGCTGCAGCGAGACCTTCTGGCCGGCGGTCGCGGTGAACGAATAGCGGTCGGTGTAATAGCTCGAACCGCGCGCGCCCTGGGTGCAGTCGCCGCTGGCGAGGCTGCCGTTGGCGGTCACGCCGGCGACGAGATTGACCGGATCGCAGGCCGCGCCGGCCGGTGCGGCCTGGTTCACGACAAAGCTCTTGCCGGCGACGCTCAGGGTGACGCTGCGCGCCGTGCCGGTGTTCACCGCGGCGGTATAGACGACCGTGCCGTTGCCGGTGCCGCTGGCGCCGGAGTTGATCGTGATCCAGGCCGGCGCGCCGCTGACCGTCCAGCTGCAGGCCGCACCGTGGGTCACGCTGATCGACGAACTGCCGCCCGCGCTGGTCAGGTTCTGGCTGGTCGGCGTCAGGGTCGCGACGGCGCCCGGATCGCAGGTGACCGCGCCGGCCTGGCTGACGACGACGCTGCTGTTGCCGATCGTCAGGGTCGCGCTGCGCGCGGGACCGGTATTGGCCGCGACGCTGTAGCTGACCGTGCCGTTGCCCTGCCCGCTCGCACCGGCCGTGATCGTGATCCAGGCCGGCACGCCGGCCACGCTCCAGCTGCAGGCCGCGTCGTGGCTCACGCTGATGGTGCCGCTGCCGCCGCCGGTCGTGAAGCTGCGGCTGGCCGGCGACAGATAAGCCGAATAGTTCGGATTGCAGGTACCGATCTGGCTGACGACGAGTTCCTTGCCGGCGATCAGCAGGATCGTGCTGCGCGTGCCGCCGGTGGTCATCGGCGCCACGGTATAGCTGACCGTTGCGTTGCCGGTGGCGTGCGCATTGGCGTCGATGGTCATCCACGGCGGCACGCGATTGACCGACCAGCTGCAGTTGGCCGGCACGCTCATCGCGAAGGTGTTGCTGCCGCCGGTCGCGGGGAAGCTCTGGCTGGTCGGCGCGACCGTGTTGGTCGCCACCGCGCAGTCCACGTCGACAGTTTCCGAATTGGCCGTGGGGCCGGGCCACCCGGCGGCGACGAGCACGTCGCCGTTGCCGAGCAGGGTCTGCGTGTGGCCGTTGCGCGCGCCGTTGAGGCGGCCGGCGCGATACCAGCTGCCGCTGGCCGCGGCGTAGATCTCGCTGCTGTCTTCGGTCTGCCAGGTCGATGCGGTGCCGCCGCTGATCAGCACGTCGCCGCTGGCCAGCCGCGTCGCGGCATGGCTCTGGCGCGGCACGTTCAGTGCCCCCGAAGCGCTGAACGTGCCGCTGACCGGATCGTAGAGTTCGGCCGCGGCCGGGAAGCTCGAATTGGTGTTGCCGCCGGCGACCAGCACCTTGCCGTCGGCCAGCAGGGTCGCGGTGGCATACGCGCGCGCCGCGAGCAGCGAACCGGTATAGCTCCAGTTGCCGGTTGCCGGATCGTAGATCTCCACACTGGACAGATAGCCGCCGGTCGAGGCGTCGAAGCCGCCCGCCATGAGCACGCGACCGTCGGCCAGACGCGCGACGGCCGGACGGCCGCGCGGCGTCAGCAGCACGGCGCTGGCGCCGAAGCTGCCGCTGGCCGGATCGTAGATCTCGCTGCTGTTGAGGCCCGGATCGCCGCCGATCATGAGCACGTGGCCGTCGGCCAGGGTCACCGCTTCGCCGAGGCGTCGCGTTTCCTGCAGCGCGCCGGTCACGCTCCAGGTGTTCGTGGCCGGATCGTAGATTTCGGCCGAGGCGATGTCCCAGCCGCCGGTGTCCGTACTGCGGCCGCCGGCGACGAGGACGCGGCCATCGGCCAGCACCGCGCTGAGGTGGCCGGAACGCGACACGTTCATCGGCGCGGCCGCGGTGTAGCCACGGCTGGCCGGGTCGTAGATTTCCGCGCTGGACAGGGTATGCACGCTGGTGCCCATGCTGTCGTTGCCGCCGGCGATCAGCACGCGGCCGTCGGGCAGCAGGGCTGCGCTGTGGGAGTCGCGCGCGACCGCGAGCGGCGCCGTGCTTTCCATCGCACGACCGTCGTGGACGACGGCGGCCAGCGAAAGAGCGACCAGGCCGGCCAGGACGGCGCGGTGCAGATAAGAGGTATGCGTCGACGACGACGCGGGGATGGAGCCACGCATGCAGCAATTCCTTCTGATGTGGTGGATGGATCACGTTGGACGATGCCGGCGGTTCGCATGCCGGTCGATGCGGACGACGGCCGTGGCTGAATCCGGCCGTCGCCCAGCGGTCGACAGGCTAGGCAGCGCAAGAGGCGCATTCGTGACGCAGCACGGCCACGACACGGGCGTTTCCGCGCCGGAACGAGGCGGCGATGGGTCAACCCGCGCGGCCTGATTCAGGGCCATTCGCCTGCCTGTGTTCCGCACGACGGCGAGTCCGCCGCCCGTGATCCTGTTCTGCGCCGCGCGTTTGCCCCTCCTGCCCGGCACCGTCGACCGGCCGGCAGTCTGTCGGACGCGCATCTCAGATTGCGGGATTGGTTGTTGCGGGCCGGGAATCAGGATTGGAGCGTCGGGAATCGTTCGAACGCAGTGCCGTGAGCGTCCGGCGACGGGCGCCGTCCGATGACCGGTTCCCGGACGTGCAGACTCCACCCGGGGCCTGTCGCTCTCATGGCCAGGGCCCGGCACTGCCTCGACATACGGAACCGACCGGACCGCGCCATGTCGGCGGCGAGGGGCGCTCCGGCAGTGTCCAGCCGGATACAAACCCCGTTTTCCCCATTGCACCGTTGTCGACGGCCCCGACCTTCTGGCGTCGAGCTTGCCGTGACGGCGCCCCGGCGACTGGCTCGCCGGCGGGCCGCGCTGGCACACTGGACACGGTCATACCTCGCAGCACCATGGACGAATCCACTTTTCAGCGACTGCGACTGCTGTTCGACGCGCTCGTCGCCCTGCCGCCATCCCAGCGCCGCGCCGAGATCGAGGCCTGTGCCGACCTCGACGACGACACACGCCGGCGCCTCTACGCGCTGCTGCACTGGGATGCCGATGCGGCGCACCTGACGGCGGCGACGGCGCTGACCACGCTGCGCGGCGATCCGCCGCTGCGGATCGGCGCCCGCATCGGCGCCTATGTCGTCGATCAGTTGCTCGGCGAAGGCGGCATGGGCAGCGTCTATCGCGCCCACCGCGTCGTCGGGGAAATCGAGCAGCAGGTCGCCATCAAGATCGCGCGCCGCCACGCCCTGGACGATGCGGCGCTGGCGCGCTTCCGCCTCGAACGCCAGGTGCTGGCCCTGCTGCAGCATCCGCAGATCGCCACGATGCACGACGTCGGCGAGCTCGACGACGGCACGCCCTACATCGTCATGGAATACGTGCAGGGCCGGCCGCTGCTGGAGGACGTCGCGGCGCGCGGTCTCGGCCTGGAAGAACGGCTGCGCCTGTTCCTGCTGCTCTGCGACGCGGCCGCCTATGCTCACCGCAATCTCGTCGTGCATCGCGACATCAAGCCCGGCAACGTGCTCGTGACCGCCGGCGGGCTGCCCAAGCTGCTCGACTTCGGTATCGCCAAACCGCTGCGCTCGCGGCTCGGTGCGGTCGACGTCGAGCAGACCCGCGCGATGTATCGCTATTTCTCACTCCGCAATGCTGCGCCGGAGCAGTTGCGCGGCGACGCCGTCGACGTGACCTGCGACGTCTACGGTCTCGGCAGCGTGCTGTACGAACTGCTCTGCGGCCAGCCGCTGTACGACTTCAGCGGACTGGGCCTGGGCCAGATCGAACGGTGCATCGCCGAGGACGATCCGCTGCCGCCGAGCCGGCGCGTCGGCGCCGCAGCGAACGCGCCGGCCTGGCAGCGCGCGCTGCCGCGCGATCTCGATGCGATCGTGCTGAAGGCCCTGCGGCGCGATCCACAGGCGCGCTATGCGAGCGTCGACGCGTTCGCCGCGGACCTGCGCTGCTACCTCGGCGGCTATGCGGTCAGCGCGCGCGATCCCTCGCTGCTGTACCGCAGCGGACGCTTCATGCGCCGGCACCGCATCGCACTGGCGACCGGCCTGCTGTTCACTGCCGTCGTCGGTGTCGGCGTGGCCGGCTGGCTGCGTCAGTACTACTCCACCCTGGCCGAGCGCGACCGCGCCGAAAGCGTCACGCGCACGATCGTGCGCGCGCTGGAGATAGCCGCGCCGATCGGGCTGGCGGAAAAGCAGATCAGCGCGCGCAGCCTGTTCCAGCAGGTCGGCAATCTGGCCCTCACGCCGGCGTTCGACGAGCAGCCGGCGACACGCGTGCAGCTGGCCGCAACGGTTGCGCGGATCCAGTATCACCTCGGCCAGCCGGCCGCGGCGCTGGCTCTGCTGGACCGCGTCTCCGACGAGGCACGCAGCGTGTCCGATGCGCCGCGCGAGGAATTCGATGCCGCCCGCGCCGATGCGCTGCTCGCACTCGGCGAAACCGACCGCACCGCGGCGCTCATCGCCGGCCGCGCCGCGGCGGCGCCGAGCGCGCAGGCCCGCGTGCGCTGGCAGTTGCTCGAAGTCGACGTCGACATCGACCGCGAGCAGTTTCCGCAGGCGCTGGAGCGATTGCAGCGTATAGTCGCGCCGGATGCGGAAGTCTCGCGCGAGCAACGCTGGCGGATCGAGCACCAGCGCAGCTATGTGCTGATGCGGCTGGGCCGCGGGCGCGAGGCGCTGGCTCTGGAAAATGCGCTGTTGACCGAGCAGCGTGCCTGGTACCGCGACGCCCATCCCGACGTGCTGGCCAGCGTGCAGTCCGCGCTGCAGGTCGCCAGCGCCAGCCGGGCGACCGATGCGCTGGAACCGCTGGTGCAGGAGGCCGCCGTGCTGTGCCGCACGCTCTACGGTGCGGACAGTTTTCCGTGCCTCGCCACCGCGCACCGGCGCGTGGAGGTACTGATCGAGCTGGGCCGCCTGGACGAGGCGCTGGATGTGGCGCGCGATGCGCTGGCGCGCGTGCTGGACTATGCCCACGGCGAAAGCGAGCTCGCGGCGAAGCTGCATTTCACGCTCGCGGCGATACAGCGGCAGCGCGGCGAGCCCGCCGCCGCGCTGGCCCATCTGCGCGACGCCGTACGCATCGGCACGGCGCATATGAGCGACTACGGCTTCGCGCTGATGAACTTCCGCACGAACCTGATCGTCGCTCTGCTCGAACACGGCGATGCGGCCGGCGCTCACGCCGCGGCAACCACAGCCGAAGCCGTGCTTGCGCGACGCCCTCAGCTGGCCGCCACCGGCTACGCGCGCCTCGTGCATCTCGGCGGCGCGCTCGCCGCGCAGCGCCTGCAGCCGTCGGCTGCGCATCGCGCCGAGGTCGCCCGGGAGCTCGGCGCCGCCGCCGCGCTGGACGCCAACCTACTCGACGCACCGGGAGAAGCGCTGCTGGCGTCGCTGCGCCGCATCGGCGATGAGGATGCCGCGGACGCGCCGCGGCGCGCGGCTAGCGGAACCCTGCGTTGATCCGGGCCAGCGCGGCTGCGCCCGGCGACAGCTCGGCGGCTTCCAGGCGGTTGAACGGCGTGGCCACCGTATTCAGGTGCGCGTGCAGGTCTTCGGCCTCGGCCTCGACGTAGAGCAGCCCGGTCACGACCTCGCCGCGGGCCTGGTGCTGCTGCACGTAGTTCATCGCCGCGATGCGGTCGCGCGCATCGTAGCTCGCGTCGATCTTGTGCAGGCGCAGGCGCGAGCCGTCGTGCTGCTCGACGTCCACGGTCTCGCCGGCGGCATAGTCGACGGCGATCTCCGCACGCGGCGGGATCACATCGAGGCGATTGACCGCGTCGTTGTGGGCACGCACGTACTCGTAGCTCTTGGTGCTGCCGGCGTGATTGTTGAACGCGACGCAGGGGCTGATCACGTCGAGGAACGCCGCGCCGCGGTGCGTGAGCGCGCCCTTGATCAGCGGCACGAGCTGCGCCTTGTCGCCGCTGAAGCTGCGGCCCACGTAGGTCGCGCCGAGCTGCAGCGCGAGCCCGACCAGGTCGATCGGGCTGTCGGCATTGACGACGCCGCGCTTGGATGTGGAGCCCTGATCGGCGGTGGCCGAGAACTGGCCCTTGGTCAGGCCGTAGACGCCGTTGTTCTCGA
>ERZ781399.265-NODE-265-length-92117-cov-908.515479_pt1 | contig 92117 bp, 90 predicted proteins | sample MGYA00511014_ERZ781399 | MGnify/ENA primary metagenome ERZ781399 (study PRJEB29847, sample SAMN06458254) | wastewater metagenome | isolation source: Wastewater bioreactor | place: South Africa: Cape Town | study: EMG produced TPA metagenomics assembly of the...
CCCACCCGGGGGATACCACAAAACCCCCTCAACTCTTGAGGGGGTTTTTTATTGCGCGGAAACCCGTTTCATTCGCAGGCGTCATCAATTATTTGTTTATTAAAATCAATGAAGTAGGTTGCATCTACAACTTTAGTTGTATGGCACATCCTCATTGTTGAAGGTAAGTTTGCCGCGTGGGAATACGCCCACGGCTAAAAACTTCAGGAGGATGTATGAACAAGCTTGTTATGGTTGCATTGGTGCTGGGTGGTCTGATGGGGCTTCCCGCTTATGCGGCAGTGAATATCAATACGGCTACCCAGTCGGAACTCGAGGCGGTCAAGGGGCTAGGTCCGGCCAAGGCGAAGGCAATCATCACGTATCGCGAAGCACATGGCAATTTCAAGAGCCTGGACGAACTGGATAATGTCAAAGGTTTTGGCAGTACCAGCGTCGAGAAACTGAAGGGTGAGCTGTCGGTCGGCCCGGAAAAAGCCAAGAAGTAGCCGTACTACCTTAACTGAGCCGTTTCGGCTCGGCGGGCGTATTCCGTAGTCTGTTGGACTGCGGAATACGCGACAGGATTGATTCCGATAGAGAGGCAGTCAGCCACAACTCCCAGTTCATGATGCAATCCAGGAGGCGGATTTGCTCTCGGGCATCAGCCTCGATGCCTTCCACCGGTATAATCCCTTCCTTTCTTGGTGGTTTGTCATTTCATGTCTACCCTTGCAGTCATTCTGGTCGCAACTGCCGCGGGCAGCGTGCTGAGCTTGTTGCTGGCTGCGCTACTGGCCTTTTCTGCACGCCCCAGTTGGGTGCCTGTGCTGGTGAGCTATGCCATTGGCGCCTTGCTGGGTGCCTCCTTGCTGGAAGTCCTGCCGGAGGCCGTCGAGCTGGGCGGGGACGTCAAAACGGTTGCCAATGCCTTGCTGGGCGGCATCCTGTTGTTTTTCTTGCTGGAAAAGCTGGTGTTGTGGCGCCATTGCCACGACGAGATCTGCGAAGCCCATAGCAGCCACGATCACGGCCATGATCATGGGCGATCAGGCATGATGATCACGGTAGGCGATACCTTCCACAACTTTGTCGACGGCATCATCATTGCCGGTGCCTTCCTGGTGGATTTCCGCCTGGGAGCAATCACGGCGTTGGCCATCATCGCGCATGAAATCCCCCAGGAAATCGGTGACTTTCTGATTCTTCTGCATTCAGGCTATACCCGCACACAGGCGTTGGCGCTCAATCTCCTGACCGGCGTGGCAACCATGCTGGGTGCATTGGTCGGGTATTACGCCCTGTCGATGCTGCAGGGATGGATGCCGGTGCTGCTCGGGTTGGCAGGGGCCAGCATGTTGTATGTGGCCTTGTCGGATCTGATTCCCGGTTTGCACAAGCGTGCGGAAATCGGTGCAACCCTGCAGCAGCTTACGCTAATCGGATTGGGTGTCGCGACCGTCGCCCTGGCGGGCTACTTCATCGGCGAGGGCCATTGAACGTCGACGTCGCCGTGGTCCATCAGCGACATAGATGAACAGAGCCAGCGGCAATACGCCCAGGAAAAACAGGACGGCCAAGGCCTTGCCGATACTGCTGGCGGTGATTGCCATCATGAGAATCACATAGGCCCAGCCAATCGCTACGATATACATCTTATTGCTCCATCAGGACTGAACGTCATGGTAACCAAAGCCAAACCCGCCCGCACGCCGAACGTCGGATTCGTCTCTCTCGGCTGTCCGAAGGCGACAGTCGATTCCGAGCGGATTCTCACCCAGCTGCGCGCCGAAGGCTACGGCATCGTCGGCAGCTATGACGATGCCGACGTGGTCGTGGTCAATACCTGCGGATTTATCGATGCCGCTGTGCAGGAATCGCTCGAGACGATCGGCGAAGCGTTGGCGGAGAACGGCAAGGTCATTGTCACTGGCTGCCTCGGTGCCAAGGGTGACGTGATACGTGAAGCGCATCCCAAGGTGCTGGCGGTGTCCGGCCCTCATGCGCTGGACGAGGTGATGGACGCAGTGCATACCGCGCTGCCCAAACCACACGATCCGTTCGAAGACCTGATTCCACCGGGCGGCATCAAGCTTACGCCGCGCCATTATGCCTACCTGAAGATTTCCGAGGGCTGCAATCATCGCTGTACCTTCTGCATTATCCCCTCGATGCGCGGTGACCTCGTCAGTCGCCCGATCGGCGACGTGATGCACGAGGCGGAGGCTCTGGTCAAGGCGGGGGTGCAGGAGTTGCTGGTGGTGTCGCAGGATACGAGCGCCTACGGGGTCGACGTGAAATATCGCCCAGGGTTCTGGAGCGGTCGCCCGCTGAAAACGCGCATGACCGAACTGGCGGGTGCGCTGGGCAGTCTTGGTGCCTGGGTGCGCCTGCATTACGTGTACCCATATCCCAGCGTCGACGACGTGATTCCCTTGATGGCCGACGGCATCATCCTGCCATATCTCGATATTCCGTTTCAGCATGCCAGCCCGCGCATTCTGAAATTGATGAAGCGCCCTGGCGCGGTCGAGAAGACATTGGACCGTATCCAGTCCTGGCGCGCTGCCGTGCCCGATCTCACCTTGCGCTCGACCTTCATTGTCGGTTTTCCTGGCGAGACGGACGCCGAGTTCGAAGAGTTGCTGGCTTTTCTCAGGGAGGCGCAGCTCGATCGGGTCGGCTGCTTCAAGTATTCGCCCGTGGAAGGGGCCGCGGCGAACGCGCTTCCCGATGCCGTGCCGGAAGAGCTGAAGGAGGAGCGCCTGGAGCGCTTCATGGAAGTGCAGGCGGAAATCTCGGCGGCTCTGCTCGAAGCAAAAGTCGGCCGTGAGATCGAGGTCATCGTCGACGAGGAGGATGAAGTCGGCACGCTTGCGCGCAGCCATGCCGACGCGCCGGAAATCGACGGGGTGGTCTATCTCGAAGGGGTATTCGATCTGAAGCCGGGGGCACGCCTCAAAGTACGCGTCGAGGAGGCGGACGAACACGATCTGTGGGCAACGCCGATCTGACGACCACAGCGGCGCGAGCCTTTGATTCAGGCGAGCATCGAGACCAGGTCCCGGCGACGCCGCCAGAATTTCCACGCATCGCTGGCGTGAAGCCGTAGCGTCTTTCCATTGACCGGATCATTCAGAATCAGCCCTCCCGGACCACTCCTGCGCAGTGCGTCCTGCAAGGGCGCGAACCAGTCGCGTTCCAGGCCACGCAAGGCCTCACGCCAGCCATAGGCATCGCCGTACTGTCCCGCGTGCGTCAAATCGTCCAATAGCATCACTCCTGCCGTTTCGAGCTGGGAGATGTCCATCTGCTCGGGAAGCGGCAGTACGCGCATGGCGCAGAACGCGCCAAGTGCATGTGCATCGGCGTTCCGGGCATACAGCAGGGTGGTCGAGGTGGGCGCCACCGGCAGGCACCCGCCCCCCCACAGCCACAGCGCATTGATCGGCAACGCGCCGCGCGCCTCGCGTGCCAGATTGACCGGATGGTCGTGCAGCAGCATTTGCACTTCGTTCAACCACGCGCGGAATTGCATGGCATCGTCGCCGTGCGGCAGCAAGGGATCGATATCGCAGCCCACTGCAACAGACCTTGCGTGAGTCGTCAGGCGTGGTGCAGCGTCGAGCCGCAGGTACCAGCGCTTGGGATGGCACGCGATCGGGCTTAGGCCCGCACCAAAATGCTGGTCGATTGCGGCGGTCAACGCATCGGCCTCGGGTTGTGTCAGTTCCAACGTATCGCTGTCGGCTAGCACGATGCGGTCGCGCATGACCCGTAGATGGACCGGGTCGGCACGCAACCAGTAGGCTTCGCCGGCCACGCCGCCATCCGCCTCAAGGCTGATCGGGGCAACTGGCCAGTCCTGCTGGCGGGCGATACCCAGCGCCTCGCACAGGACGGCTTCCATCCCTTCGGCCGGGCTGGATTGGCGAGTGCCGCGTGCCAGCAGGGTTTGCAATGCAGGCAGGCGCAGATCCTGCGTCGCGGCTTCCAGCAACCGGGCAGAGGGGAACAGATGGGGGATGAGGAACAGCATGCGCCGAGTGTAGCAAAGCAGACTCCCGGGTAGATGTTGTCCGCTCAGATTGCCCGGGATGGCACATTTTGTGCGCAGTTCAATTGCGCGCGTGGCGGCCACCTTGAGTTCTGGCCGGTCAATGCACTTCATGAAATCAGTAATGAGTTTGGCAATCCCCCTAAAGCGTCAACTCATACAAATATGAAATTGCCGATCCTTCGGCGCGAAATCTAAACGTGGGTCCTGCACTTCCTGCTGTACTGATTCAAACGGATTTTCGGCTTATTGGTGGGCGTTTCAGCCGTGTCGTCCATCAAGGACAAAAAAACCTGTTTCTTTACAGCGGGTTACTTATACGCCAGAAATTTATGTCGTCATGAAGCGACGCGTGAGCCTCGCTCGCTGCGCGTCTTGTTGTCAACCATATGAAAAATAAAGAGTTTTCATTCTGGTACGACATCTGCTAGCGAGTAAGTGTCGCAGTCGAAAAGCAATCCACGCCAAAACGCTCATGCACAACATGATGAAAGAAGCCGAACAGGTACATATCAAATCGTCGCGTTTGACCGGTGCCACCGGCATCGGATTCTCCGCGATCAGTCGGCCTGCGGGCGATCGTGACGCCTGTGCCCATGACGTGGCCTACGTACTCCGTTCCAGATCCACCCATAGCAATGGAAGGCGCGCGTGGCGCTATCCGGAGCACGGCACGCGTCGTGAAACATATGAACCAAGAAGCGGTGAACTCGAAACGCAACTACTGGACGGCTCTGCATGCCGAACGAAAAAGCTGAACCCCCGGGCGCATATTGAAAAACCTTTCCCAATGTATCCCATGGCTGCTCGCACCACCCGTACCACGAGCTGCATGTGTTCATGCAGCCGAGACCCCGAACCAACGATATAAAGAGCGTTCAATGTTTGGTTGCTACGAACATCCGGCTCTTAGCCTGGCCAGGCGATTGGTGAATCCCCTGGTAATTTTCTTTTCTCTGATCCTGGCGGTTGTATTGGAAGAACAGAAATTCGACGGCTTGTATTTGCTGTTGGGTAGCCTCGCATTCCTGATTAGCTCTCAGGTGTTCGATAACTTCGAGTTTTTCGAGCCCGCGGTTTCCGACCCTGAGGCTCAACGCAAACACGCATCCAGCTTGCTGACCGCTTGGCTGATCGTGCTGCTTCTACTGGGGATGGTCGGCGTACTCAGCGGCATGCTGGGTGCGTACAACACACAGGTCTTGGTGTGGTGGAGTCTCATAACGCCCTTATTGTTGTTTCTTGGACATTCGGTTGTGCGAGGCTATCTCGAGTTCTTGCGCAGACATGGAAAAATCCGACGTTCGGTCGTCGTTGGCGCTAACGAACTTGGTTACAAACTGGCTCAACGGATACATCACCAGCGCAGCCTGATGATCCGGGTAGAGGCGTTCTTCGATGATCGTTGCGGCGATCGCTGCGAGACGGAACTGAAGAATGTAGTGTGCGGCGGCATAGACGATGTGACTGACTATGTGGCGCGGCATGAAATCGACTTGGTCTACATCACGTTCCCATTATTCAGGCATCCGCGTGTGGTCGATTTGGTCAACGCCCTGCGAGACACTACGGCGTCGATTTATTTTGTGCCGGATGTATTCGTATTCGATCTGGTTCAGGCGCGCCTGGATAACGTGAACGGAATTCCCGTGATCTCCGTGTTCGAGACGCCGCTAACGGGTATCAACGCAGTCAACAAGCGTATTTTCGATATAGCCGCGGCCAGCCTTATTCTGCTGGCGATCACGCCCTTGCTGCTACTCATCGCGCTGTCGGTGAAGCTTACATCGAAGGGTCCGGTCATTTTCAAACAACGTCGCTATGGCATGGACGGCGATGAGATCCAAGTTTACAAATTCCGCTCGATGAGCGTTTGTGAAGATAGCCGGACGGTCATTCAGGCCACAAAAAACGATACGCGAGTGACCAGGGTCGGTGCCGTTTTACGCAGAACGTCACTTGACGAACTTCCACAGTTTTTCAATGTGTTGCAGGGAACGATGAGTATCGTCGGGCCACGCCCCCATGCGGTTGCTCACAATGAATACTACCGAAAGCTCATCAATGGATACATGTGGCGCCACAAGGTCAAGCCGGGTATTACCGGGTGGGCGCAGATTCATGGCTACCGAGGTGAAACCGACACGATCGACAAGATGGAAGGCCGCGTGATTTACGACATTGCGTATTTGAAGAGCTGGTCGCTGAGGATGGATATAGCCATTATTTTAAGGACCTTGAAACTGGTCATCAAAGACTCACAGGCCTATTGACGTGAAGCTATTGTTGACTCAGTTGAGCCCCAAATCCTTGAGTTCGAATTTCTGGAGTTCGCTATGCACATGAAAATGCAACGCACTATTGGAGTCGCGGTTTGGTCGGCAGCGATCCTCGCAGGGCCATCGCTGGTGGATGCGTTTGCATCCGATATCCGGACGACAGAATTGAGCGGAAAGTATGAAGCCTCAGCTGCCGCAGCCATTTACCGTATGCCTGCAAACGCGTCTTATACGCGCCATGCCGGACCTCCCGTGGGCGATGCATATGGCAGGGCGACGGCGCCTTACGTATCTGAAGTGAACGGCTGGGCGCTCCTTGCGACGCTCCTGGGTTTGATAAACATGCGGCTATGGTATGCAGGCAAGAAACGCTTGCCCACGCTCAATTAAGGCAACTCATTCGATGCGAGCGGATTCGAATTCCATGATGGGCCGTCCCCTGTCCAGGATAGAGCGTGCTGGATGCGGATGGAAATTCGCCGTGCTGCTCGATGCCGCGCAGGGCGCGCGCGAGCGCGAGAGCGCGTTCGATCTGGTACAGGCCGCACTACGTCGTGAAACACGCTTGATCTGCCTCCAGTCCCCGCAACTGCCGACGACCACTGAAATAGGCGTTTTCCTGACAATGCTCGGCATGATCGCGAGTCCGGCATGGGCTGCAGACGTAACCGAGCAGGGGCCGGATGAGACGTTCATGCCTTATGTGCGTGCGCTCTATGGCTACGACAGCAATCTGTTCCGCTTGCAGAATGACCAGGAGGCTCGCGCTGTGCTGCGAACGTCCAATACGGCCGAGTCCTATCTGACGCTGGGGGCCGGTATGGATGCGAATTTGAAAATGAGCCGCCAGACAATCCAGGCACACGTCGAGCTCAATCAGACACGATTCAATACCTACGGCCAGCTCGATAACGATGGCCACGATGCCTACCTGAAATGGGCCTGGAAGATCGGAAGCCGAGCGACAGGTGATGTCGGCGTGGCAGACACGCTCAAACAGGCAAGCTATACGAATGTCAAGCAGCCTGTCAAAAACCAGATACGAACACGCCGAGGCACTTTAAATGGCGCAATCCAACTGGCTTATCCATGGCAAGTCCAGTTCGGCATGGAAAGCGTGCGTACGAGCAACGATGCGGCAGCACAACTGCTACAGGATGCGACGGTGGATGCCCTCAAAGGCGGCCTGCAATATCGGTCCGATAAGGGCTCGACCGTGGCCTGGGTCAGCCGCCGCAGCGAGGGGCGCTATCCCAACCGGCAGTTGATTGGCGTGATGGCCGTCGACAATGATTATCAGCAGTGGGACAACGGCGTAGCCGCCGTATGGAAGCTGAGCGAGAAAACATCGATGACCGGCAAGCTGAATTTCACGCAGCGAGGTTATACGGACGTTCCTCAGCGCGATTTTTCAGGATTGACAGGACTGTTGTCACTGGGGTGGAACGCCACCGAGAAAACGACTTTGAACGCGTCGACCTATCGCGACATCGATGCGATAGAGAGCTCTGCGATTGAAAATACGACGGCAAGTTATGCCCTGAATCAGGGCGTCGCAGTGGGTGCGGACTGGAAGCCTACCGCGAAGTTGACGTTCAGCACGCGTCTCAGTCACGACCATATCGCGTATGCCGGTGACCCGGGATTTGTCCTGTCAACGCAAGCCGTTCGCGAGGATCGACTCACGATGGCGCAGGCGGGGTTGCAGTACAACGTACGGAGCAACACGCAGATTGGATTGATACTGCGGCGCGGCGTACGTCATTCCAACGAGGCACTGGAAAGTTACCGCTACAACAGCGCCATGATCAACGTGAGCAGCCATTTCTGATGAATATCTCCGAACTTGAGGCGAGAAAGCCTATGTGCAGATGCATCGCGACCATTAACTCCCAAGTAAAGATCCTGATGAGTGTGATCTTGCATTTTGGAATTGTGTTGTTGGCCGTCTTCCCCCTGCAGACTGCGGCAGCGGATTACCAGTTGGGCAGCGGCGACATTGTCCATATCACGGTGTACGACCATCCGGAGTTGACGACGGATACGCGCGTGGATGAGCAAGGCAAGATCAGCTTTCCATTGATAGGGGGCGTAGCGGTAGCGGGGAAAACCGCCGCGGCCGCACAGGATCTGATTGCCAGTAGCTTGGAAAAGGGCGATTTCCTCAAGAAGCCGCAAGTTAATCTCATCGTCACTGAATACCGGAGCAAGCAGGTCTCGGTGCTGGGGCTGGTCAACAAGCCCGGAAAATATCCTCTAGATAGTGCGAGCACGGTATCGGACCTGTTGGCGGTGGCCGGCGGCGTAGCGGAAGACGGCGCCGACGAGGTCATCCTGATTCACAACCAGGATGGAAAGTCACAGCAATTCAAGATCAACACCAAGTCTTTGTTCCAGGATGGGCAGGTCGACTTGAACCATCAGGTCACGGGCGGTGATGTCATTTTTGTTCCTCGTGCCGCCATTTTTTACATCTACGGCGAGGTACAGAAACCCGGTGCTTATCGGCTGACCGGGAATCTCAATGTGATGCAGGCGGTTTCTCTAGGCGGGGGAATCACGCCGCGCGGAACGCAGCGAGGAATCCAGATTCGTAGAGATGACAAGGATGGAAAACCGGTCAGGATTCACGCCGCATTGACCGACCGGGTTCGGGAGAACGATGTGGTGTATGTCAAAGAAAGCCTTTTCTAATCGTGGTTTCAACGGGAGGCCCATGGATATCCTGCAATTTCTGTTGATACTCAAAGCGCACCGGAAGCTGATGCTGGTGACGCTGATGCTCTGTGTCGTGCTGGTGGCCGTCGTTAGCCTGGTGTATCCCAAGACATACAGTGCAACGGCGTCGCTGGTGGTAAACGTGAATGGGGCCGACCCGGTCACCGGGCAAGTGATGCAAGGCGAACTCGTCTCCCGTTATCTGACGACGCAAATCGACGTCATCGGCAGTCACAGCGTGGCATTGAAAGTGGTCGATAACCTGAACCTCATGCACGACGCAAAGTACCGCGACGCATTCCAGGGCGAGACCGGTACGACGGCGTCTTTTCGAGACTGGTTGGCCGATCAGCTGCTGCGGCATCTGAGTGTCAAGCCATCAAATCAGAGCAACGTTTTCTACGTCACGTTCAAGGCCGAAGATCCGCGACGTGCGGCGCAGTTGGCGAATTCCTTTGTGCAAGCCTATATCCAGACCAATCTGCAACTCAGGACGCAACCTGCCAGCCGGACAGCGACTTGGTACAACACCCAATTGGACGTGCTGCGCAGCAATCTGGAGAAAAGCCAGGCCAAATTGACCCGTTATCGGCAAAGCAACGAGATCGTCTCGTTAGACGAGAAGCTCGACGTCGAATCCACGCGTCTTGCCGAGCTTTCCAGCCAGCTGGTTGCCGCGCAGGGGCAAACCGTCAACAGCCAATCGATCCAGAACCATGCGGGGGATGCCTCCGCCGGCGTCGTCAACAACCCGGTGATCCAGGGGCTCAAGGAAGAGCTGGCAAAGAGCGAGGCCAAACTCAAACAGCAGTCCGAACGCGTCGGCAAGAATCATCCGGATTACCAACTTGCCAAGGCGGAGGTCGACAGCTTGCGCAACAAGCTCGCAGGCGAAGTCCATACCGTGCGGCAGAGCATCGCCAACGACCTGAACGTGTCACGCCAGCGCGAAAGTGCGTTGCACGCGGCGGTGGCTGCGCAAAAAGCGAAGGTATTGAAGCTCAACGCAGAGCGCGACGTTGGGACGATGTTGGCTGGCGAAGTCGAGAGTGCGCAGCGTATCTATGACCAGGCGCTCGAGCGCTTCAACCAGACACGTATGGAAAGCCACGCGGATCAGACCGCCGTATCCGTATTGAGCCCCGCCGTCGTTCCGTTGACGCCATCAGCGCCGAATCTGCCGCTGAACATGGCGTTGTCGGTCATCCTTGGCACGTTGCTCAGCATCGGGCTGGCCCTGATCAAGGAAATGTTGAATCCGCGCGTGCGCTCTGAACGCGATGCGTTAACGGTTTTGGGTGTGCCGGTGTTAGGCGTGATGGCTGCAGACAATAAAGCGTCGTTGCCGTTGTGGCGCAGATTCGGCTTGCCGGCGCCCCGGCCAGTGTGATGTTGGTCGGAAACAAGGAGTCCGATATGTCCTATTCACCGAATGTTGCGAAATTCACGAGCGGCCTCTCGCCTGTGAATGAAGAACCCAAGAAGCTGGGCCATTTGTTGCAAGAGGCAGGGAAGCTGACCATCGTGGATACGGACCGCGTGCTGCAGGTGCAAAAAACGGAGGATCTGCGTTTTGGCGAGATCGCCCTCAAGCTTGGGGTGATCAACGAACTCGACCTTCACCAGGCGCTCGCGAGACAGTTTTCCATTCCGAGCGTCGCGCCCGACGACGCATGTTTAAGTGCCGAGCTGGTTGCCGCTTATCAGCCAGCCGGCAGCCAAATAGAGCAATTGCGCGCTATGCGCGGCCAGTTGATGCTCCGTTGGTTCTCGAAGGGGCATAAGGCACTGGTTATCGCGGGAATCGATGCAGGCGACGGGGCGAGCTATCTGGCCGCCAATCTGGCCGTTGTATTTTCCCAGCTCGGCGAACGGACTTTGTTGATCGACGCGAATCTACGCAGGCCGCGTCAGCATACCTTGTTCAATCTCGGTAATCGTCCTGGATTATCTGATTTTCTGGCAGGGCGCATCGACTCTTCCGCAGCGACGCGAATTTCTGCTTTCCCCCGGCTTGCCGTGTTAACTGCGGGCGCCGTGCCGCCGAACTCGGTGGAATTGCTGGCGCGTCCCGCAACTGCTCCGCAATTGGAGGCGTTGGCGAGAAATTACGACGTGGTGCTGATCGATACGACCGCGGCAGCTGATGGCGCCGATGGCGCGATGCTTGCGGCGCGTATTGGCGGGGCGCTGATGGTACTGCGCCAAGACCATACCCGGCTGGCTGCGGCAGCAGCATACCGCAACAATTTAGAGAACAGTGGCGCGGTTCTGGTGGGGACCGTGCTGAATCAGCACTAGTAGCCTTATGCGATTCGTCCCCCATTTCGCCAAGCGCCCGGTGTCTGACACTGACAGGATTGAGTCGACCAAACTGGTGTCGATGATTCTGTTTGCCAGCGTGATTTACCAGGCGGTGCTTGCGCTGATCCACACTCACCTTCACCCCACGTCCGCACAGGTTGTGGCATTTACGGAGTTCTTGGTCTACCTCGCGTGCGTCCTCGTCTTGGCGAGGCGAATCAAGCTTGAATTCGTCACGATCGCGGCGCTGGTTTTTGCCTATCTTGTGCTTCTGTCGATTTTCCGGAATGCACTGGAGCTCAAAGGATTCAGGGATATCGTCATTCCACTCCTCTTTTTCTGGCTTGGCCGCCATGTGGCCGACATCCGATATACAGACCGGATTCTGAAAACCCTCGTCCTCACCGTGGTGATGGTAGGGCTCTTCGAGTTGTTTTTCCTGCCACAGTACACGAGTTTGCTGAACATCTTTTCCTATTACGTCAGCACGGGCACGGTCACCATCAACACCAATTACATCAACGATAGCGCGCTCAATCTGAACGGTTTACGACCGGAGGGCATTGGCCGCACGATTTTCCCTTCGCTACTGGGTCCACATCGCGTTTCTTCAGTGTTCCTGGAGCCAGTGTCCTTGGGCAACTTTGCCGTCATTGTCGCCGCGTGGGGATTGTCCAAATCGACCGCCGACTACAAAAACATGTTGTTCTTTCTATTGTCCGCAATCGGCCTGATCACGCTCAGCGATTCCCGCTATGGGTTGATCGTTGTGACGTTATTGATCGGCATGCGCATCATCGCGAAAGGGCGTGCCAATCGGGTCGTCATCATCCTGCCATTCATTGCGATCGCGGCACTGCTGCTGATCGGATCGTTTTACAAGGGGGGTCTCGCGGACAACGTGATGGGCCGTCTTTTCTGGACAGGCGACACGTTGTTGACCTTCGATGTTGCAAAGCTATTTGGCGTACGTGGGTTCGATATTCCTTATGGCGACATGGGCTACGCCTATCTCTTGTCTCGGTGGGGCGTACTGCTGTGTCTGACGCTGTGGGGCGCTTTATGGATGACCAAGATGAACGATGCGTGCGGAGAACGCTTCCGGGCCTACGCGGCTTTGTATATCTCTCTGATCCTGACGGTAAGCGGAACGTCATTTTTCGCGCTGAAAACGGCTGGACTGTTGTGGTTCCTGGTCGGCAGTTGCGTGGACGGATGCGCGAAGACAGCGCCGTGTGTCTACCGAACCAATAGGCGCGAAGTCGCTGAAAGGGAGTTGAGCTATGCCACTTAAAGTCACGCATGTGGTGCGGCAATACTATCCGTCGGTAGGCGGAATGGAAGACGTGGTACAGAGCATTGCGCAGCACCAAATGAAACGGCATGGCCAGTTGCCGGTCATCGTGACGCTGGACCGCTTGTTTCGAAACGCCGACCAGCCTCTGGCCGGCGAAGAAATGATAAACGGGATTCAAGTGGTCCGTTTGCCGTACCGCGGGCCCAGCCGATATCCCCTATGCCCTGGTGTTCTCGATCAAGTACGCGATACGGATGTGATCCATGTGCACGGCATCGATTTCTTCTTTGATTTTCTGGCGGCAATGCGGCCGATCCATCGTCGCCCCATGGTGGCCTCCACGCATGGCGGGTTCTTTCACACCCGTTTTGCCGCCACGCTCAAGAAGGCCTATTTCAATACGGCTACCCGGCTGTCATCCGTTGCATACGACCGGGTTGTCGCGACCAGCGAAAACGATGGGAGGATTTTCAACGCCATTGTCCAATCGCCCAAGAAAATCGTCATCGAGAATGGCGTCAACGTTGAGAAATATGCGGACCGGTCGGCGCGCGAGCTGACCCCGACGCTGATCTATTTCGGCCGCTGGTCGGAAAACAAAGGACTCCTGGAAACCATCGAGTTCTTCCGTCAGCTGGTAGCTCGGCAGCCTGCATGGAAATTGATTATCGCGGGGCGAGAATACGACCATACCCAGGCCGCGCTCGCGGATCGGATACGTCAACACGGGCTTGTCGATTCTGTACGATTGGCGGCCAACCCTTCTGATCAGGAATTGGCATCCCTGATCGGCCAATCCAGCTATTTCATTTGCCTGTCGCATCACGAAGGCTTCGGTATTGCACCGATTGAAGCAATGAGCGCCGGATTGATACCCGTGTTAAGCGATATCCCTCCATTCCGGAACCTGATCGAACAAGTGGGCCAAGGCTTGCTGCTTGACACGCGCCAGCTCGCGAGCGGGGTCAACTCCCTGTTGACGCTTCACGAGCAGGGCGAACACGACTATCTGCCTAGAAGGGAATTTGTCCGCTCTTCTGTCGAGCGTTACAGCTGGAAATACGTCGCTGACCAATACGTTGATATCTATCGATCCCTGGTTGATCCAACCTTGAGGAAAGCCATATGTCGATAAAGACCACACGCAGGATCAAACGAACCGTATTCCTGCTAAGTGCGCTTGCCACCGCCGGGTGGGCCGCGTCGGGTATGGCGACAGGTTGCGAGTCGGGAAACGCACTCAAGGGCGTGAATTTGTCGGGCGCGGAGTTCAACGGCACCAAGCTGCCGGGCACGCTTTCCAAGGACTATATCTATCCCAACCAGGCGGAGTTTGCGTACTTCTCTTCCATCGGAATGAACGCAGTTCGCTTGCCGTTCCGCTGGGAGAGGGTTCAGCCAACTCTATTTGGAGAGCTCGACGCAGCTGAACTGAAAGATATCTCGGATGCCGTGGCGTTGGCCAAGGCGAAGGGTATGTGCATCATCCTTGACGTCCATAACTACGGGGCCTATCGCGGCAATGTCATAGGCACGGAAGAGGTGCCCGTCGAGGCATTCATCGACTTGTGGACGCGGCTGGCGGCTCATTTCCCCGACGCTGGCACCGTCGCGTTCGGCCTGATGAATGAGCCCGCCAAGCTGCCCATCGAACAATGGGCCGATGCGGCGCAACGCACGATTGTCGCGATTCGAAAAACGGGTGCAAAGAATCTACTGCTGGCTTCAGGTGGGCGCTGGAGCGGCGTACACGAGTGGGAAAAGACAATTGGAACGACCTCGAACGCATCAGCTTTCGCGAACTTCAAGGACCCGTTGAATCGTACGCTGCTTGAAGTCCACCAATACGCCGACGCCAACTATTCCGGCACTGGCAGGACTTGCGTGCCAGTCGAGAAATTGTCGCCTATGTTCGACGACATCACGCAATGGGCAAAGACCAACAATCAGAAACTCTTTCTGGGTGAGTTCGGCGTGCCGTCCGGCCAGGAGTGCCTGGCTGCGTTGGATGCGATCCTCGGACATATGCAAGACACGAGCGTCTGGCGTGGATGGACGTACTGGGCGGCTGGCAGCTGGTGGGGCTCGTACCCATTTAGCATCGAACCGCACAACGGACAAGATGCGCCGCAAACCGCCATATTGAAGAAATACCTATGAAGCCGTGTGCCATGGAACCCCCTTATTTCTCTCCGCTCCGCAGGGCTGGTGCGGTCGGTGCGCCGTGCCGCCGCGCCGTCGCAGCATGTTCGGGCGGGTTAACCCAATCTTCCGGAGGATGACCATGCTCGTTAAAGATACCCGCGCCTGGCAACCGCTGAGGGACGCGCTCGACGCGTTGGAGGCGGACGCCCCAGGTGCGATCAAGTATGTTCCCAATCAGGGCAATGCCGGCGATGCTTTGATCGCCGCTGGAACCTGGCAATTTTTCGAGGACTGCCAGATCGCTCCCCGCTACTCGTCCACGCGCGACATCGTTGCCGGAGACACGGCAATCTACAGCGGCGGTGGCAATCTGGTTCCCGAATACGATAATTGCCGTGATTTTCTGGCGCGCTGTCTGCAGGTCGGCGTAGCGCGTGCGCTCGTGCTGCCGCACTCCATACGCGGCCATCAGGATCTGCTCCGGCGCCTGGACACGCGCTTCACGCTGGTATGCCGCGACCTCGAATCGCTGGCGCGCGTGAAAGCCACGGGAACAAGGGCCGAGGTGATGTTCGCGCCCGACATGGCCCTCTATATCGACCCGGAGCGACTCTTCGCGCGGTGCAGCCGCTATGGCGGTCTGCGCATGTGGGCCCGGTTTGCACGCTACGGCCAACTGCACACCTATGCTGGATGGCGGATGGCGCTGCGGCGCCTGCGTCCTGCGCTGGGGGGCGCCCTGTGCGTGATACGGGCCGATGCGGAAGCCACGTTCGCCGAACCCGGTGATCCACGTCGCGATGTCCCTAGTTTTTACGGTTCCCAATACCGTTTCCGCGAGGAATCGGATCTGGTGAGCCGCGACCTGCTGGCGTTTGTGAAATCTGCCTATTTCGTATGGACCAATCGTTTGCACATCGGGCTGGCCGCCGCGCTGATGGGTTGCAACGTACGTTATCTGGATAACGCCTACGGGAAGATTCGCGCGCTCTACGACGCATGGCTCAGTCATCTGCCGTCGGTGCGTTTCGAAGGCGAAAAACAACGCACACCGAAGTTTTCCCTGGTCATGGGCACCCTGGGCCGTACCGAAGAAATCGGTCGTTTTCTGGAGTCTCTGAAGAGACAAGACTATCCCGCCGTCGAACTTGTCATCGTCGATCAGAATCCCGACGACAGACTGTTGCCCTTGATCGAAGCGTATCGCCCGTATTTTCCAATCGAGCGGGTCGTCTCTTCCAAGGGGCTGTCGCGCGCGCGGAATGCTGGACTGCAGCACGTCACCGGAGATCTTGTGGCCTTTCCCGACGACGACTGCTGGTATCCCGACGGATTGCTGTCCTATGTCGCGTCCCGCTTCGAACTCGACGCGGGCCTCGATGGCCTGACCGGGCGCTTCGTCGACGAGAACGGCCGTACCGAGGGGCGCTGGCTCGGACGTTCGCAAGTCCTCAACCGCTATACCGTGTGGCGCGGTGCCATTTCGTTCAGCATTTTTCTTCGTCGCGGGTTGGTCGAATGCATCGGACCTTTCGACGAGACGCTGGGCGTGGGCGCCGGCACAGCCTGGGGAGCGGGCGAGGAAACAGATTATCTCTTGCGCGGCCTGCAAGCCGGCGGCCGGATCATGTTCGATCGCGAACTGGTCCTGCGGCATCCGGTGAAAACCAGCACGTTCGACGAGGCCGCGCGCGAACGGCAAGGCCGCTACGAAAGCGGATTTGGGCGTGTGATTCGCCGCGCCGGATTTCCAGCCTGGTACTTCCCCTGGGTCTGTGTGCGTACTCTGGCCGGCTCGCTTGTCGCCTTGTTCGCGGGGCGGCCAGCTCAGGCGCGTTTCAAATGGCATAGCGTGCAATCCCGCATTCGGGGATGGCGTGCCGGGGTGGATTCGGTCGCGTGAAGATTTTCGCTCTCACCGCCTCTTGCTTTAGATCGATGGCGCCGCGCTTTTCCATCAGCCCGGCCGTGCGCGAAATCGCGGCGAGGACTCCCATTCCGCCTCGCACCATGGGGGCACAGGCATGATTGCATGGAAAGGCCAGTCGGCCTGGTCCATCGCGGATAACTTCGCGCAACAGGCGTTGTCCTTCGCGATCTTCACCGTGCTCGCCCACTGGTTGACACCCCATGAATTCGGCCTGCTCGCCATTGCCCACCTGATGGTGCAGTTTGTTCGCATGACGCTGCTTGATGCGATCGCGATGCCGGTCGTGCGCGGCGTCGACTCGAACGATGCATTGTTCGATTGGCTGTTCACCCTGTGCACGATCGTGTCGCTGGTGCTGGCGGCCGTGATGGCGCTCGCGTCGCCTCTGCTGGTGCGCTTTTTCGGAACGCCCGAACTGATGCCGGTGCTGCTGGGCATGAGCCTCGTCATCGTCTTGTTTGGATTGGTTCGAGCCCATGAGGCCCGATTGCTGCGCGAAGGCAACTTTCGCTTACTGGCGATCCGTTCCCTTTGCTCGGTGAGCGCAGGGGGAGCGATGGCGTTGTTGATGGTCTATCAGGGCGCGGGGGCGATGGCGCTCGTGGCGCAACAGCTCGTCGCAGGCGTCGTCGCGCTTCTGATTGCGGTCGCGGCCGAATGGCGCACCTGGCGGCCGCACTGGTCGTGGTCGACTGCGTTGATCCGCAGACATGCCAGCGAGATGAATAAGGTGAGCGCGTCGGCATTGTTGAACTACGCCAATACAAGCGGAGATGCTGCGCTTGTCACGGTGCTGCTCGGTCCCTACGCAACCGGTTTATACAATCTGGCCAAACGCGTGCTATCGGCAGCGTATCTCGTCATCGGCGCGTCACTGGGACGCGTCAGCGTCTCCTTGTTTGTGCAGCAACAACGCGATCCGGCGGCCTTGCGACAAATTTATGGCCGTATGCTGGCCATGACGCTCTTGTTGCTGGCGCCGGTTTATACCATCGTCACCGCCCTGGCCGAACCGATGGTCGTCATCGTCTTTGGCGAGAAATGGCGCGCCAGCGCGGCCTTGTTCGGCTGGCTGTCGGTCGCTTACATGGGGCAGGCGGTTTTCGCGCTCGGCCAGAATCTTTCGTTCGCGACGGGTCAAGCCTCACGTGTTCCCAAACTCGCACTCGCGCAGATGTTGTTGGCGACGACGCTGGCATGGGTGCTGACGCGCACGAACGGTGCTACGGGTGTCGCCGCCGGTTTTGCCCTGGGCAGCGTGGCGGGAATGGTGGCAATGAAGTTCGCGATCGGCCGACAACTCGGCATGTCCTTGCGCAGCTTCGTGGTGACGATCCTGCCTGCAGGAGCGGGCGCCGCCCTTAGCGCCATCCTGATACATCTCTTGCCGTTGACCGGCATGGACATCACGGAATGGTCCTCGCTGATTATTGCCGGCATGGCCGGCTTAGTCGCCTATGGCGCCGGTGCCGGAGCGGTTCGTCGGCTGGCCGGTTTCGAGCGGGGCTCGTCAGGATTCCCTATGCGTCGCGTGTTGGAAAATCGCGCTCCCGGCGAGGATGAGCGCACAGGGAAAGTCTTGGGGCACCCCTCGTAAAGGGATCGAGAGCGATGGTCAACGCAAACATGAATCCTGAATCGGTTTCTGAAATGCGGGCGGGAAGGCTCACGCATGTAGACACGATGAAAGCCATCGGGATGGTGTTGGTCGTCGTCGGACATTCCCCGGGTCTGGATCCGTTCATCAAGCATGTGATCTACAGCTTCCACATGCCGCTGTTCTTCTTTATTTCTGGACTGCTTTTGACCGAAGCCAAATTGGCCCTGCCCTATAAAGCGTACTTCTCCGCCTTGTGGAAAGGACTTGCACTGCCCTACCTGTTCTTTTTCGTGGTGTCCTATCTGTATTGGCTGCCGACGCATGACATGGCGGCGAGCGCCGTCAAATACGTCGGGATGGACTGGCAAGCCCCCCTGATGGGCATTCTGGTCGGAAACGGCGACGCACTGTTCGTGAATGTGGTGTTGTGGTTTTTTACGTGTCTTTTCACGGCCTCGTTGATTTTCTTCGCTGCGAGGAAATATTTCTCGGCAGCCTTTCTGCTGGTCGCGCTGAATGGCCTGGGCGTTGTTTTTGTCCTTCTCTACGATCGGTCCTGGCCGCGTCTGCCATGGGGACTGGATAACGCGGTCGTGGCTATCGCATTTTATTCAACCGGCCATTTTTTCCGCGGATATCAGAAGGCGACGTCAGATAGGGTTTCCAAGACCGGCGCACGAATTCTTGCGTTCCTGATGCTGGCCGCGGTTGCATTTGTCGCGAACATCAATGGCAGTGTGGATTTGAATACGCTTCATTTCGGCAGCCACCGGTCTCTTTATTTTCTCGGCGCATATCTGGGGATTTTTGCGCTGTTCTACCTCTCCATCGGGATGCCAGCTACGCGTGTTTTCCGATGGTTATCGCAAAACACCATCATTATTTTTCCCACCCATTTATTGATGTTCAGCGTGTTCACCGGCATCGCCGTCGTGGTGTTCGGCTTCCCTCGCGACTTCAAGGAATCTTCTTTTATCTGGACGTTGCTGTTCCCCACAGCAGCGTTGTTGTCGAGCTATCCAGCTTCAGTGTTCATACGGCGTTTTTTCCCTTTTGTTATGGGCAAAGGTCGAACGAAGCACGCCCTTCCGCAAGACATCCAAAGCATCGAATTCGGGAGCCTGCCCGGGAACCGCTAACGAGGATGTCCGAGCCGCTGAAAGCGGCAACCTGAAATTCCGGGCCATGTGCAATGCGCGCATGTTCACGAAAGGAATTTGACCATGTCAACACAAGAGAACGTTCGAATAGGTGGTTTTGCCATTCGCAAAACCACGTCAGTCGACCTTGCAGCGCACCTGCTCATGCGACGGCAACAAGGCGAGCAGGTTGCGTTATTTTTTGCGAACACCAACTTCATTGTGAAATGCCGGGATTTGCGCGTGCGCATGGCGCAGGAGGGGGTTGTCATCGCCAATGATGGTGTAGGCATGGATATCGCCGCCAGCTTGATGCAGGGCGAACACTTCGAGGAGAACCTGAATGGTACGGACTTCGTGCCGTTCCTGTTCCGCCAGTCGGCCACACCGCTCAGGGTATTCATGATTGGCGGAAAACCTGCGGTTTTGAGGCAGGCCGCGTGGTATGTAACGCGGCAACTGGGCCAGACAGTGGTGGGCATGTGCGATGGTTACAGGTGCGTTAAAACCAGGCAGAATCTGTTGGAAACGATCAACCGGGCACAGGCCGATATCCTGCTGGTGGCGCTGGGCAATCCGATCCAGGAGAAGTGGATACTGGAGCATCGTCGGCGCTTGAATGTCCCCATTCTGGCTGGAGTGGGAGCCTTGTTCGACTTCTGGGCCGGCGATAAGCCCCGGGCGCCGATTCTTGTACAAAAGATGCGAATGGAATGGTTTTTCCGTTTATGCCTGGAACCGAAGCGGCTGGCGCAGCGCTATACGGTGGATATCGCGAAATTCCTGAAATATTGCTATCAGTATCGTTTGGACGATCGACCGCGGGGGTAGGCGACGGGCGAAAAAGCAGCTATGGCATACTTCGGGTATTCCGTCCGCGAGTCATGCCTTGCTTCCTTTTGAGCTCTTGATCGGCCTGCGCTATACCCACGCCAAGCGCCGCAATCATTTCATTTCCTTCATTTCCATCGTTTCCATGGCAGGTATCGCGCTGGGCGTGATGGCGCTGATCGTGGTGCTTTCCGTGATGAACGGTTTCCAGGATGAGTTGCGGACACGCATTCTCGGTGTGGCGGCACACCTTGAGATCAGCGGGTCGGCCGATCACTTGGCCGACTGGCGCAATGTGCTGGAACAGGCCAAACAGAACAAGGAAGTGCTCGCCGGCGCACCCTATGTCAACGCGGAAGGCATGCTGGCCAACGGCGACATGGTGCGTGGCGCCATTATCCGCGGCGTGCTGCCGGAACTCGAAAGCCAGGTAGCCGATTTTTCGCAGCACATGAAGGTGGGCAAACTGACCGATCTCAAGCCGGGCGGATTCGGCATCATCCTGGGCGCGGAGCTGGCGCGCGCGCTGGATGTGGTGCCCGGCGACAAGCTGGTGCTGCTGACCCCGCAGGGTAACATCACGCCGGCAGGCGTGATGCCGCGTGTCAAGCAGTTCACCGTCATCGGCATCTTCGAGGCCGGCATGTTCGAATATGATTCTGGCCTCGCCCTGATCAATCTGCAGGACGCGCAGAAGCTGCTGCGCATGGGCGACGACGTGTCGGGCGTGCGGCTGAAGCTCGATGACCTGTTCCGCGCGCCGTTCGTGACGCGCGAACTGGCGAACAGTCTCACCGGTCATTATTACCTGACCGATTGGACGCAAAGCCATGCGAACTTCTTTCGCGCCGTGGCGATCGAGAAACGCATGATGTTCCTGATCCTGCTGCTGATCGTCGCGGTGGCAGCCTTCAACATCGTCTCCACCCTGGTGATGGCCGTGACCGACAAGCAGTCCGACATCGCCATCCTGCGCACGCTTGGAGCCAAGCCCTTGTCGATCATGGCCATCTTCATCGTGCAGGGTGCGTTCATCGGGGTGTTCGGCACGCTGCTAGGGGTGGCGAGCGGCGTACTGCTCGCGCTCAACGTCGAAACCGTCGTGCCTTTCATCGAGCACATGGTCGGCATGGACCTGTTCCCGGCCGACGTGTACTACATCAGCAAACTGCCGTCCAAACTGGTATGGAGTGACGTGGGCATCATTGCCGGTGTCTCGCTCTTCATCAGTCTGGCCGCGACGCTGTACCCAAGCTGGCGCGCTTCGCGCATCAATCCGGCGGAGGCGTTGCGCTATGAGTGAGATCGTGCTGCGCTGTAGCGGGTTGGGCAAGACCTTCCGGCAGGGCAAGGTCGACGTACAGGTACTGGGTGATGTCGACTTCGAAGTGAATGCCGGAGAGTCGGTTGCCATCGTCGGGGCCTCGGGTTCGGGCAAGAGCACGCTGCTGCATCTGCTGGGCGGCCTTGATGTACCGACGCGTGGCCGCGTGGCGCTGCTGGGGCAGGATCCGTTCGCCATTTCCGAGGCGGCGCGCTGCCAGCTGCGCAATACCGCGTTGGGGTTTGTCTACCAGTTCCATCACCTATTGCCGGAATTTTCCGCGCTGGAAAACGCAGCCATGCCATTGACTATCCGCCGTATGGAGCATGACCAGGCCATGGCCCGCGCAACCGAGGTGCTGAACGAGGTGGGCCTGGGGCATCGGCTTGTCCATCGTCCCGGCGAACTATCCGGTGGCGAGCGCCAGCGCGTCGCCATCGCGCGTGCGCTGGTCACTCGGCCAGCCTGCATCCTGGCCGACGAGCCGACCGGTAACCTCGACCGTCATACCGCCAATGCCGTATTCGACCTGATGCGCGAACTCAACCGCAAACACGAGACCAGCCTGGTTGTCGTCACCCACGACGTCGAGCTTGCCGCGCGCATGGACCGCCAGATCAGGCTGGTCGACGGGATGCTGCAAGCCCTCTGAGCGTTCGCGCGATGCGGATCACCCTCATCGCGTTCTGCTTCGGTGTCTGGCTGCTGCAGCAACAGGCGACACTGCCTTCTGTCCGCTGGCTGGGGCTGCTTCCGTTGTTGTCTGCGGCGGTGTGGCTTCCACGTTTCTCCAGAGAGGTACCTGACACGCTGCGCCGTCTGGCAGTGGTGTTGCTGGGGGTTGCGTTGGGATTTGCATGGGCCGCATGGCGGGCCGACCTGCGCCTCGCCGATCGTTTGCCGGATCACTGGCAGGGGGTGGACCTTGCCGTGGTGGGCGTGGTGAACGATCTGCCTCAGGCCGACACGCGAGGCGAGCGCTTCGTGCTGGATGTCGAGCGCACCCTGACGCCCCGTGGCCCGGTCCTGCATCGTATCCAGCTTGCGCGCTACTGGCCCCGCGAGGGCGCGCGCAATCCGACCGTGAAGGCGGGCGAGCGCTGGCAATTCACGGTACGGTTGAAGCGGCCCTACGGTACGCACAATCCGCACGGCTTCGACCTCGAGGCCTGGATGCTGGAACGCGACATCGCCGCCTCGGGATATGTACGCGAGAAACCCTCTCCCCGGCGTCTGGATGCGCAGGCAGCTACGCCTGCTGCGTGGATTGCCGCTGCGCGTGCCGCCATTCGCGAGCGGATCGCTGCCACCTTGGACGACACACCCTACGCCGGCGTCATCGCCGCCCTGGTGGTTGGCGACCAACGCAGCATTCCGCATGACCAATGGCGCGCCTTCACCCGGACCGGGGTAAACCACCTGCTTTCCATCTCCGGCTTGCACGTCACCATGATTGCCGCCCTGGCCGGTTGGGCGGTGGCGTTTGGCTGGCGACGCTGGCCGCGCGCGGCAGAACGTCTTCCGGCCCGGCAGGCGGGGCTGCTGGCTGCCGTGTTGGCGGCGTATGCGTATGCCTTGCTCGCGGGCTTTCAAGTACCGGCGCAGCGCACCCTGTTCATGCTCGGCGTGCTGGCGCTGGCGTTCTGGGGACGACGTGAACCACGGCCGTTTTCTGCTCTGACATGGGCCCTGTTCGTAGTCTTGCTGATCGATCCGTGGGCGGTATTGTCGGCCGGTTTCTGGCTGTCGTTCGGCGCCATGGCGGCGATCCTGTGGGCGACATTCGGGCGCGTGGGGCAAACGGACAAGCTGCGTGCCTGGGTGACGGTGCAGGGCGCAGTCACACTGGCGCTGGCACCGGCCCTGCTGTTGCTGTTCCAGCAGGTGTCGTTGATTTCCCCGCTTGCCAATGCCGTCGCCATTCCGGTCGTCAGTTGGCTGGTGACGCCGCTGGCCTTGCTGGGGGTGATCGTGCCGCCGCTGTGGCATGTGGCCGCCTGGTTGATGGCCTGGCTTGGCCAAGGGCTGGTCTGGGCCAGTGAACTGCCCTGGGCGGTGGTGTCGCGACCTGTGCCGGAAGGGGAGGCGCTGTTGCTGGCGGTGACGGGTACGCTGTGGCTGTTGTTGCCGCGCGGGTTTCCGATACGGGCGATGGGCGGGCTGCTGTGGCTGCCGCTGATATTCCCGCTGCGAACGAGCATCGCACCCGATACCTTTCAGGCTGACGTGATCGACGTGGGCCAGGGTACGGCCATCCTGATCCGCACGGCGGCGCATGCGCTGCTCTACGATACGGGCCCGGCGTTTGCCGGCAGCGACGCAGGCGAACGCATCGTCGTGCCGTATTTGCGCACATTAGGCATCGGGAAATTGTCCGGAGTCATCGTCTCGCACGACGACAACGATCACAGCGGTGGCTTGCGATCGGTGTTGCGCGATATTCCGACAGGCTGGTTGCTGCACGGTTTGCCGACGGCGAGCCCGCTTCTGACGGCAGCCCCGTCGCCGTCCCATTGCCATCGCGGTCAGCACTGGCAATGGGACGGCGTGCGTTTTGACATTCTGAATCCACCTGTCGCGGCGTATACAGAGCCCGACCGCCGGGACAATGATTACAGTTGCGTGCTGAAAGTCAGCCGGGGCGGCCAAAGCCTGTTGATCACAGGGGACGCCGAACGGCGTGGCGAACTCGAATTGCTGGAATCCGGCACGGATATATCGGCAACGGTATTGGTGGCCGGACATCACGGCAGCCGTACTTCGTCGCTGGCCGAGTTCGTCGAGCAAGTGCATCCGCGCTATGGGGTCTTCACGGTAGGGTATCGCAATCGTTTCGGCCATCCCCATCCGCAGGTCGTGGCGCGGTTTCGCGCGCTGGATTCGAACATTCTGCGCAGCGACTCAGGAGGGCGCATCAGCCTGACGTTTGGCGAAGCCGGGGTGGTGGCCTCAGAATATCGACCGTCCCATCGCCGCTACTGGCATACCGTTTCGTTTGATGAATGACATTGCCCGCCCCCGCTGCTATGAAGCCACTGATCCGGAATCGGCCCGGCAGGCGCTGGCGCGCGTATTGCCGGTGGCGGAAAACGATCTGCCCTGGCGCGCGCTGGCGTATGCCCATGCCCAACTGGGCAGTACCCCGGCATTTGCGCACAGTGTAGGAGCGGCCTTGATCGTGGCCGAATTGCGGGTTGGGGCCGATGCCGTCGCCGCCGCTTTGTTGCATGCCTGTCTGGGCGATACACCCGATTTCGATACCACTTTCGGCACGGCTGCCCGGCTGGCCCGCGGCGTGGCTGCGATGGTCCGCATCGAGACCTTGGCCGCCAGCGCCACCGACAAGCGCGTCGACCCGCATGCCCAGCTCGAGGCCTTGCGGCAGATGGTGCTGGCGATGGTGGAGGATATCCGCGTCGTATTGGTCAAACTGGCGGAGCGCACGCATGCCCTGCGCTGCGCTGCAAGCCAGGACGCCGCGACGCGTGAGGCACTGGGCCAGCAGGCACGCGAACTCTTCGCCCCGCTGGCCAACCGGCTCGGCGTGTGGCAGATCAAGTGGGAAATGGAAGACTGGGCGTTCCGCTATCTGGAGCCCGATACCTACAAGACCATCGCCGCGCAGCTCGACGAAAAGCGTGCCGACCGCGAAGCCTACATCAAGGGCATTATCGAACGCTTGCAGGCCGAGCTCGCGCTGCACGGCATTGACGCCGAAGTCAGCGGTCGGCCCAAGCATATCGCCAGCATCGTCAACAAGATGCGGCGCAAGCGACTGTCCTTCGAGCAGCTGTACGACATCCGCGCGGTGCGCGTGCTGGTGAAGCACGAGATCGACTGCTACACCGTGCTGGGCCTGGTACACAACCTGTGGCAGCCGATCCCGGGCGAATTCGACGACTATATTTCGCAGCCGAAGAGCAACGACTACCGTTCGCTTCATACGGCTGTGATCGGGCCGGAGGATCGGGCACTCGAGGTTCAGATCCGTACTTTCGACATGCACCGGCATGCCGAACTCGGGGTCGCTGCGCACTGGCGCTACAAGGAGGGCGGCCGCCAGGATGCGCAGTACGAGGAAAAGATCGCCTGGCTGCGGCGCATCCTGGAATGGAAGGACGACGTTGCCGACAGCAGCGAGTTTACCGAACAGTTCAAGACCGAGCTGTTCCAGGACCAGGTCTACGTGCTGACGCCGCAGGGCAGGGTCGTGGCGCTCGACCGGGGCGCCACGCCGGTGGATTTCGCCTACGCGCTGCACACCGATCTGGGGCATCGCTGCCGCGGCGCCAAGGTCAATGGTGCGATGGTGCCGCTCAACACGGTGCTCGACAACGGCCAGCGCGTCGAGATCGTCACGGTGAAGGAAGGCGAGCCGAGCCGTGACTGGCTCAATCCGGCACTGGGCTACCTGGTCACCCATCGCGCACGCTCCAAGGTGCGCACCTGGTTTCGCCAGCGCGATGTCGGCGAGCAGGTGAGCCTCGGCCGCACCCTGCTGGAAAAAGAGCTCAAGCGCCTGGGCGTGGGCGACACGAATCAGGAGAAGCTCGCGCAGCGGCTCAAGTTCGGCAAGGTGGAGGAGTTCCTGGCTGCGCTCGGTCGCGGCGATGTCGGCCAGCGCGATCTGGTCAATGCCCTGCAGGAGCCAGGCAAGCCTTCGCCGGCGCTGACGCCCACCGCCAAACCGCGTGCGCGCGCCCGATCGGGCAATCCCGTCACCATTCCTGGCCTGGGCGACGTGCCGTTGACACTGGCCCGTTGCTGCAAGCCGCAGCCACCCGACGACATTGTCGCCTACACCACGGTCGGGCGCGGACTGACCGTGCATCGTCACGACTGCGCCTCGCTCAAGCGAGCCAATCCTGCCCGCATGCTGCCAGCGGAATGGGTGCTCGACGCAAATGCCGCCTTCGAGGTGGACATTCGCCTCAAGGCCTTCGACCGGCAAGGTCTGCTGCGCGACGTGTCCGACGTCATCGCCAAGGACAGGCTCGACGTGCTGCGCGTGAATACCGAGAGTCGTGGCGAATATGCCCATATGCAGCTCACCGTGCGGATACGGGAACTGCAGCAGCTGGCTCGGCTGCTGGCGCGCCTGCAGCATGTACAAAACATGATCGAGGTGAGCCGCGGCTGAGCATGCCGGGCCGCCGCTTGTCTGCCCCTTATCGTTGATCGCTTTCACGCCATGCCAGCCCAGCCCGCCATTTTCGATCCCATTCCCCTTCATGCACGGCATCTGTTCTTCGATCTGGAGCCAGGGGCCGATTGCCGGTCAGCCCTGCATGCGCTGGCCGCACAATGCGACGGTCACTCGGCCGTGCTGGGTATCGGCCAGGAGGTTACGCAGGCCCTCGGCGTGCAGCTTGAGGGGCTGCGTGGTTTCCCCGTCCTGCCGGATGCACGCCCTCCGATTCCGGCGACACAACATGCACTCTGGCTGTGGCTGCGCGGCGATGAGCCAGGCGATCTGCTGTTGCGCGGCCATGCCTTACAGGCGCTGGTTGCACCCGCCTTCAAATTGACGCAGGCGGTTGTCAGTTTCCGCCATCAGGATTGCCGTGATCTGACAGGATACGAAGACGGCACCGAAAATCCCAAGGATGAGGATGCGGTCGAGGCTGCAGTGGCGCAGGGGCAGGGCGCGGGCATCGACGGTTCCAGTTTTGCGGCGGTGCAGCAGTGGCTGCATGATTTCCCCGGATTCGATGCAATGTCCCGTGCCGAGCAGGACAACTGTTTCGGCCGCGAACGCGACAGCAATGAAGAGCTCGATGATGCGCCCGAATCGGCGCACGTCAAGCGCACCGCGCAGGAGAATTTCGAACCCGAGGCCTTCGTGGTCCGCCGTTCCATGCCGTGGGTGGCGGGCGCAGATGCGGGACTCGTGTTCCTGGCGTTTGGCAAGTCGTTCGATGCCTTCGAAGCGCAACTGCGTCGTATGACTGGCCACGACGATGGCATCACCGACGCGCTGTTCCGCTTCACCCGCCCGCTTACCGGCGGGTATTACTGGTGTCCGCCGCGGGGCAGTGCGGGCATCGATCTGAGGGCCTTGGAGCGCTGAACATGGCTGTGTCGGATGGCGCTCCGAACGAGCCGTCTGCACGGCTGCCATGGTGGCGCAACTGGAAAGTGATGCTGCCGTTGTGGTGCGCGATCGGCGGGCTGGTATGGCTGGGACTGCATTTCAATGTCGACCGCGGCGTGATCGCAGCCAGCGTGGTGGCGGTGGGGCTGATCTCCAATGCCTTCGTCTGGCTGCTGGGCGTCATCGCATTGGTGCCGGTGATCGGCCCGATCATCGTCAAGATCCTGTCGATCGGCTTCATCTGGCTGCTCAACGCGATCGGCTATCTGGTGTCCTATGTCGCCATCCGGCGCGGCTATTCGAAGGACGTCCTGACCTATCGCGGGCTGACCATTGCGGTCATCATCGGCATCGTGATCGGTTTCGTGCTCGGGAAGCTGCTCTAGTCCTGGGAAAGCGCCTAGGCCGCGGCCAGAATCGTGCGTGCCAGTTGCTGCAGCCCGCTGACCGACAGATCGTCCGTGCGGAAGATCTGGTCGGAGGGCGAGGCTGCGTAATTTTTCGCGAGCGATTTGAGATAGGTCGGGTCGTAATGCTGGTCGAGCAGGGCGGTCACCAGTTCGGGCCACGCCCGTTCATTGGCCAGCGTCTGCCACGTCGCCACCGTCTCGTTGCCGCGCAAGGGCGTGAGGTAGGCGAGCTGGCGATTGATCGTCCCGGGATCGTGCAGGAAATGCATGTAATCCTCGGTCAGCAAGCGGACCCGCGCTGCCAGGGGCACCTCCAGCCGCAGGCAGATACTGGCGCGCATGGCGGTGATCAGCGCGTCGGGGACGCGCAGTGCGCCGATCTTCTTGCTTTCCGATTCGACGAATACGGGGTGTGCCGAGTCGAAGCGGCTCAACGCGAACCAGATCGCGCTTTCGAAGCTTTTTTGCGATGGCTGAGGCTGATCCGGGAGCGCGCCCAGCAGCGAACCTCGGTGCGCCGCCAGCGCCTCGAGATCGAGTACCTGGGCGCCTGCGTCAGCCAGGGCCTGGAGCAGGCGACTTTTGCCGCTGCCGGTCGGACCGCATACCACGCGATAGGTCAACAGTGCCGGCAGGCGGTCGAGCTCGGCCACCACATGACGCCGATAGGCCTTGTAGCCCCCTTCGAGCTGCACGGCGCCAAAACCGATTTTCTGCAGGACATGCGTCAGCGAGCCGCTGCGGCTGCCGCCGCGCCAGCAATAGACGAGTGGACGATACGATTTGGGCTTGTCGATGAACCAGGCGTCCAGATGTTTCGCGATGTTGCGCGAAACCAGTGCCGCGCCGGCCTTCTTGGCTTCGAACGATGATATCTGCTTGTACAGCGTCCCCACACGTTCGCGCTCGGCGTCGTCCAGTACCGGTAAATTGACCGCACCAGGAATATGGTCCTCAGAAAATTCACCGGGGGAACGGACATCGATGATGTCAGTGTAGGCGGGGAGGTCTGCTACGGTGACAGGCAAACTGAGCTCAACTTTCGAGGAAAAAACGTGGGGATGGGTTGGAACGACGCCATTGTCACATGGCTGTCGTCGCGCTGGCAAAGGCGGATCTTACTTGGCCAGGAAGGGCAGGCCCCGAATCGTGCGGAGGGACTGTATATGGGAAAACGCAGAGGAGGCCTCGACTATTTAGCCGGGGCAAATGCGTCAAGGCGCATCACGCGCCATGACGTTGGTTCAGACGGCTTTCAGGTTCGCCGGTTTGCGATCTTCGGCACGCCGGCTCGATGTCTTGCGGCGATCGGCCATGATCTGAGGTGGGAGGGCAGCGTCACGCGGAGCAACGCGGCGGTCCCCCAAACGGCGTTCCAACGGAATGAATTCGACGTCGTAAACGGGAAGAGCCGACATGGGGAATTCCTTGGTTGTCGATATATTGACAATTGTAGTCGACATATCGACAGAGACACAAGGGGATAAACGACCGATAAGCGGATTATTTCATCCGTTGGTCGATGCTGTATCCCTTATCGACGTTAGCTGGCACGAATGAGGCGCTGCTTTTCGCGTTGCCATTCGCGTTCTTTTTCTGCCGCACGCTTGTCATGCTGTTTCTTGCCCTTGGCCAGTCCGATTTCCAGCTTGATGCGGCCTTTCGAATAATGCATGTCGAGCGGCACCAGCGTGAAGCCGGCGCGTTCGGTCTTGCCGATCAGCTTGTTGATTTCCGCCGCGTGCAGCAGGAGTTTGCGCGAGCGCGTGGGGTCGGGGTGGATGTGGGTGGAAGCGGTGGGAAGCGGGCTGATATGGCAGCCGATCAGATACACCGCGCCGTTCTTGACGACGACGTAGGCTTCCTTCAACTGCACGCGACCGGCGCGGATGGCTTTCACTTCCCAGCCTTCGAGCACGAGGCCGGCCTCGAATTTTTCCTCGATGAAATAATCGTGAAAGGCTTTTTTGTTATCGGCGATGCTCATGGCGGACGGGCTTGCGTACAATTCTTGATTTTACAAGGCTTCAACCCGGATGTTCCATAAATTCACCTGCCTTCGCTCGTTCCCCGGCCGTCATGAAAGAGTTTGTTCGGTCGGGCGTATGAGTCACTATGGCACTCTTTCTCAAAACTCCCCTGACAGCCAAGTTGCGGCGCGATCATCAGGCGAATTCATGAAACACCCGGTTTAGTCCTCATGGCGCGTGTGGAAAAAAGTGTGCTGGTGGCACACAGCCCGGAACGTATGTTCGATCTGGTTGATCGGGTCGAGGATTACCCTGATTTCCTGCCGTGGTGTGGCGGCACCGAGTTGAAGGTCCGCGACGAACACCGTACGGTGGCGACCATTCATATCGCCTATATGGGCATCCGCCAGAGCTTCACCACCGAAAACACCAAGATGCCTCCGCGCGAAATGCGCATCAGGCTGCAGGATGGCCCGTTTTCCGAACTGGAGGGGGCCTGGTCGTTTCTGCCGCTGGGGGACGATGCCTGCAAGGTGGAATTTCGCCTGCATTATGTCTTCTCCAGCCGTATGCTGGAAACCATCCTGGCACCCGTTTTCAGCCACATCACCAATACTTTTGTCGATGCTTTCGTGCGTCGCGCCGACGAGGTGTATGCCGTATGAATACCACCACGATCAATGTCGAGGTCGTTTATGCCTTGCCCGAGCAGCAAACGCTGCTGCAGGTCCAGCTTGCCGAAGGTGGGACCGTGGAAGAGGCGATACGCCAATCCGGCGTACTGGAGGCCTTTCCCGACATCGATCTCGTCAAGAACAAGATCGGGATTTTCAGCAAGCTGGTCAAGTTGGACGAGCCACTTCGCGACAAGGACCGGGTGGAAATCTATCGTCCCCTGATCGCTGATCCCAAAGAAGTGCGCCGCAAGCGCGCGGAAGAAGGCAAAGTCACCAAGAAGGGCGGAGGTGACGCTCCCAGCGACAAGGCTTCGGAAGCAGGCACGCCCGAAGCGGCGTAATGCCGTTGGCTGTCTAAGAAGCCTTATTTACAGAAATCGGATACGGCCTTCTGGCTGCTTGCCAGCGCACTGGCGCGCGCGGCATCGTCCATATAGGTGCGTTGTCCGGCGGCATCCGTTGTGTAGACGCGTGGGTTGTTTTGCAGGGTACTGAGATTGTTGCGTGCCTTGTCGCAGTTTTCGCGCTGTATGCGCGCCTGTTCGGCTTCCTTGTCGGCCTTGGCGCGCGCTTCGTCGGCTTCCTTGCGGCGTTTCTGGTAGGCCTGGTCCTTGGCATCAAGCGATTGCGTGGCTTGGGACGTGATGTCAGCCTGCCCCGCTGTGCTGTTCTTGATGACCTGGGCTTTCAACGTCGGGGGCTGGTCGGTGTAATGGACGTTGCCCTGGGCATCCGTCCATTTGTAGAGTTCGGCGTGCGCATGGGCCGAGACGGCCAGCGCGCCCAAAAACAAAAGCCTTCCGGCGTGAATCCGGAAGGCCTGGCGGTCGAGTCGCGACAAAATCAGTCCCCGACTTTGAGCAGGGGTTCGTTGAGTTGGGCTATGCCTTTCTGGGCCATGCTGCTGGCAACCTGGGCATCCTTCAGCACGACTGCACTGTCGCCTTTCGCCGCAGCGGCTTCTGCGGCCTTGAGTGCATTCTCCGCCGTGGTCCACAGGGCATTCTTGGCCTTGGCGGCCTTGACATCAGCCTGGGCCGTGCTGAGTGCGGCCTGGGCTTCGGCGCTGATGGCGGGCTTGGCCGGGGTGGATTCGCTGCTCGACTGCTTGGCATTCATATCGGCACAGCCAGACAGACCAAGCAGGGCTACGGAAGTCAGGACAAGCAAAGCTTTGGACATTGTTTTATCTCCTCGAGTTGTATGGCGTTCAGGGGTCGGGCTTGCAACCGTATGCCCTAGCAGATGGAATGCTGACGCAAAGTTAGCTGCATCACACGCGCGAGTCAACCGCTTGACGTGCGATGCATCTTAGTAGATTACAACCAAACAGGCACACGGGCGTTTCCCGTTTGTGCAGGGGTGGGGCGCGCGCGTATAATTCCGCTTTGCGTTAAGGAAAGCCCATGCGTGTTCTGCAAAAAGCGCTGACGTTCGACGACGTTCTGCTCGTTCCCGCCCACTCTGCCGTCCTCCCCCGCGAAGTCAGCCTGTCCACGCAGTTGACCCGCACGATCACCCTGAATCTGCCTCTGCTGTCGGCCGCCATGGATACGGTGACCGAGGCGCGCCTGGCCATTGCGCTGGCGCAGGAAGGCGGCCTGGGCATGATCCACAAGAACATGAATACCGAGATGCAGGCAGCCCAGGTGGCGGCAGTCAAGCGTTTCGAGTCGGGTGTGGTCAAGGATCCCATTACTGTTGCACCGCAGATGACCGTACGCCAGGTGCTCGAAATCACGCGTGCGAAGCGTATTTCCGGCCTGCCAGTGATCGATGGCGGCAAGGTGGTCGGTATCGTCACCAACCGCGACCTGCGATTCGAGCCGAGTCTCGACCAGCCGGTGGCCAATATCATGACGCCGAAGGAACGGCTGGTGACAGTGAAGGAAGGCGCCAATCGCGACGAGGCGATGGCGCTGCTGCACAAGCACCGTCTGGAACGCGTGCTGGTGGTGAACGATGCATTCGAGCTGTGCGGCCTGATCACGGTCAAGGACATCCAGAAATCCAGCGAACATCCGTTGGCGTGCAAGGATGCGATGGGGCGCCTGCGCGTGGGTGCGGCGGTCGGCACGGGCGAGGGCACCGAGGAACGCGTTGCGGCCCTGGTAGCGGCCGGCGTGGATGTGATTACCGTGGATACGGCGCACGGCCATTCCAAAGGTGTGCTGGATCGCGTCAAATGGGTGAAGCAGAACTTTCCGGATGTCCAGGTCATCGGTGGCAACATCGCCACCGCATCGGCAGCGGCGGCACTGGTCGAACATGGCGCGGATGCAGTCAAGGTCGGGATCGGCCCGGGATCCATCTGCACCACGCGCATGGTTGCGGGAGTGGGTGTGCCGCAGATTACGGCCGTGGCCAATGTGGCTGCTGCGCTGGCCGGTAGCGGGGTCGGCGTGATCGCGGACGGTGGGATTCGCTATTCCGGCGACATCGCCAAAGCGCTGGCCGCAGGTGCCAACTGTGTCATGCTCGGCGGATTGTTGGCGGGCACCGAAGAGGCGCCGGGCGAAGTCGAGTTGTTCCAGGGGCGTTCCTACAAATCCTATCGTGGCATGGGCTCGCTGGGCGCCATGCAGCAAGGATCAAGCGACCGCTACTTCCAGGACAATGAGAAGAGTGCCGAGAAGCTTGTTCCCGAAGGGATCGAAGGCCGTGTGCCCTACAAAGGCAGCGTATTGAACGTGATCCACCAGTTGATGGGCGGCCTGCGTTCCAGCATGGGTTATCTTGGGGTCGCCACGATTGCCGACATGCATGCCAAGGCTGAGTTCGTCGAAATCACCTCGGCCGGCGTGCGCGAATCGCACGTTCATGACGTGCAGATCACCAAGGAAGCGCCGAATTACCGCGTCGAGTGACATGCGTTCACGCCGGATAGTCGAGGCGCTGCTGCTGGCTATTGGCATGGTCGTGGCTGCCTGGGTGCTGGGGCAGGCCTTGCTGCAATTCAAGCAGACCGACCGCAGCGTGGAGGTCAAGGGACTCGCCGAACGCGAAGTCCCGGCCGATACCGCCATCTGGCCGGTCGCGTTCAGCGAGGCGGACAACGATTTGCCCAAGCTGTATCAGGCCCTGCAGGAAAAGAACGCGAAAATTGCTGCCTTCCTTCAGGCCAGCGGCTTCAAGCCTGACGAGATTTCAGTTTCGGCGCCGTCGATCACCGACCGCCAGGCGCAGGACTATGGCAACGCCCAACTGGCAGAACGCCTGCGGTATAGCGGCAAATCGACGCTGACCGTCTATACCCGGCAGGTCGATCGCGTGCGTGAGGCGATGGCGCGCTTGGGCGAACTCGGCAAACAGGGCATCGCCCTGTCGCCCGAGAACTATGAAAACCGCACGCAGTTCCTGTTCACCGGTCTCAATGCACTGAAGCCGGCCATGATCGAGGAAGCGACCAAGAACGCGCGTATCTCGGCTGAAAAATTCGCCAAGGATTCGGATAGTCGCCTGGGCAAGATCCGGCGAGCCAATCAGGGCCAGTTTTCCATCGAAGACCGCGACGCCAGCACGCCCTACATCAAGAAAGTGCGCGTGGTGTCTTCGGTCGAATACCGCCTCATCGATTAACCCTCACCGGGCGAGCCCGGCCAGCCATGCACCAGAAAATCCTCATCCTCGATTTCGGTTCCCAGTACACCCAGCTCATTGCACGCCGCGTGCGCGAAGCCGGGGTCTATTGCGAGCTCCATCCCAACGACGTGACCGAAGCCTTCATCCGCGATTTCGCGCCGGCCGGCATCATTCTTTCCGGCGGCCCGAATTCAGTCTACGAGGAAGAAACGCCGCGAGCGCCGCAAATCGTGTTTGAACTGGGCGTGCCCGTACTCGGGATTTGTTATGGCATGCAGACCATGGCGGCCCAGCTTGGCGGCAAGGTGGAAAACGCCACCAAGCGCGAGTTCGGCTACGCCGAAATCCGCGCGCGCGGCCATACCGCGCTGCTGCGCGATATCCAGGATCGCGTCAACGACGAAGGCCATGGCCTGCTGGACGTGTGGATGAGTCACGGCGACAAGGTGACCGAGTTACCGCCCGGCTTCAAGGTCATGGCGAGCAACGCAGCAACCCCGATCGCCGGCATGGCTGACGAAGACCGCAAGTTTTACGGCGTGCAGTTCCATCCCGAGGTCACCCATACGCTGCAGGGCAAGACCCTGCTCAACCGCTTTGTGCGCGACCTGTGCGGCTGCGCGGGCGACTGGAACATGCCCGATTACGTCGATGAAGCCATCGGCAAGGTACGTTCCGAAGTCGGCAGCGACGAGGTTATTCTGGGCTTGTCCGGCGGCGTCGATTCCTCGGTGGTCGCCGCACTGCTGCACCGCGCCATCGGCAAGCAACTCACCTGCGTGTTCGTCGACAACGGCCTGCTGCGGCTGAACGAGGCCGAGCAGGTGATGCAGACCTTCGCCGACAACCTTGGCGTCAAGGTCATCCACGTCGACGCGCGCGAGCGCTTCATGAACGAACTCGCCGGCGTGACCGACCCCGAACAGAAACGCAAGATCATCGGCCGCGAATTCGTCCATGTGTTCCAGGAAGAGGCCGAGAAGTTGCCCAAGGCCAAGTGGCTGGCGCAGGGCACGATCTATCCGGATGTCATCGAATCGGCCAGCGCCAAGACCAAGAAGGCGCACACCATCAAGAGCCACCACAACGTCGGCGGCCTGCCCGATACGCTGCACCTTAAGCTGCTGGAGCCGCTGCGTGAACTGTTCAAGGACGAAGTGCGCGAGTTGGGCATCGCGCTGGGTCTGCCGCACGACATGGTGTATCGCCATCCCTTCCCCGGCCCGGGCCTGGGCGTGCGCATCCTTGGCGAGGTGAAGCGCGAATACGCCGACCTGCTGCGCCAGGCGGATGCCATCTTCATCGACGAATTGCGTGCAAGCGGCTGGTACGAGAAAACCAGTCAGGCCTTCGCCGTGTTCCTGCCGGTCAAATCCGTTGGCGTGATGGGCGACGGCCGTACCTACGACTATGTGGTTGCATTGCGAGCCGTCGTCACCAGCGATTTCATGACCGCCCACTGGGCCGAGCTGCCCTACACCCTGCTCGGCAAGGTCTCCAACCGCATCATCAACGAAGTGCGCGGCCTCAACCGTGTCGTCTACGACATCAGCGGCAAGCCGCCGGCAACGATTGAGTGGGAATAATCCAGGCTTCTTCACGGGCTATCGGCGACTATCGGGAAGTTGTATTAACTTATTGATTATTATAAGTATATGTCACGACATCTATCGGTAACGATTGCTGGTAACCAGAGCAAAGTGTCGGTTAATCTGACGGTAGCCAAATGCTGTCTTTCAGGATTAGAATTTCTACCGTCAAGCTGTTTGGATGCATGACGGTAAAAAATAAAGCGAAAAGCTAGATTTCATGCGGGTTCCGAGCGGATTGTCATTCTGAATGTTTGTGACGGTAAAACCGTCGCACGCCAGGGGGAACACCGATGCTCACCGACACCGCACTGAAGAACCTCAAGCCCAAGAGCGCTCAATACAAGGTGGCCGACCGGGACGGCATGTACGTGACCGTCTCGCCGGTCGGCACCGTCACTTTCCGTTACGACTATCGCCTCAATGGGCGCCGTGAAACGCTGACGATCGGCCGCTACGGGCCAGACGGCTTGTCGCTGGCCAGGGCGCGCGAGCGCTGCCTGGAGGCAAGGCGTGCCGTGGTTGAAGGGCGGTCGCCTTCGCAGGAGAAGCAGCGTCAGAAACGCCGGCTAGCCGAGGCCAAGACCTTCGGCGAATTTACCGTCAGGTGGGCCGCCGAGGCGCGTATGGCCGACAGTACGCGATCCATGCGCAAGAGCATCCTCGATCGCGACATCCTGCCGGTTTTCCAGAATCGGCTGCTGACCGAGATCACGGCCGACGACCTGCGCGACCTGTGCAACAAGGTCAAGGGCAGGGGAGCACCGGCTACGGCGATACACGTCCGCGACATCGTTAAACAGGTCTATGGCTTTGCAATTCTGCACGGCGAGAAGGTGGCCAATCCGGCCGACGACGTTGGTCCGTCGTCGATCGCCACCTTCGTGCCGAAGGACCGTGCGCTTTCTCCGAGCGAGATCCGCGTCATGTTGTCCCAGATGGAGCATGTCGCTTCGTATCCCACTATCAAGCTCGGCCTGCGGCTGATTTTGCTCACCCTGGTACGCAAGAGCGAGTTGATCCACGCGACGTGGGACGAGGTGGATTTCGAGAAGGCGCTATGGAGCATCCCGAAGGAACGCATGAAGGCGTCCAAGGCCCATAACATCTACTTGTCGCAGCAGGCGCTCGACATCATGGTCGCGCTGCGCACTTGCGCCGGCGGCTCACGCTATTTGATCCCTTCGCGCTACGACGCCGACAAGTGCATGTCCAACGCCACGCTCAATCGTGTCACGCAACTGATCGTCGAACGTGCGAAAACGAACAGCCTGCCGCTGGAGCCCTTCACCGTGCACGACCTGCGCCGCACGGGTTCGACCATCCTCAATGAGCTCGGCTTCAATAGCGACTGGATCGAGAAGTGCCTGGCACACGAAGACGGTCGCTCGTCGCGAGGCGTCTACAACAAGGCCGAATATGCCGAGCAGCGTCGCCACATGTTGCAGGAATGGGCCGACATGATTGACGCCTGGGTAGCAGGCAAGCCGCATACACCGACTCTGCTGCCGCCATCCATGAAGGTGCTCACGACGCAGGCCTTGCTTTGACGGGGCGGCGCTTGCGTTGGCGCACATCGGGCGAGGGCGCCCGCTTCAGTTGATCGGAGTCGGAGGCCTGCCGCCGCGCGGCTATCCAGGCCTCAACCTCGGCCAGGTCCCACACCACGCAGCGCGCCGTCAGATTGAAGCGGCGCGGAAATTCTCCGTGTCTCTCCATATCGTAGATTGTCGTGTCGGCCAGCGGCACCATTTGACGCAACTCAGTGCGTCGAATGGTGCGTCGGAGGCGAAGAGGGTTTTTGGGCGGTAGATGCGGTAACTTGTCGTCCTCGGCGCGACAATCGTCATGCACGGTACGCTCGTGAACGGTTGCTCGCTGTGATGGGTTGTCATTCATGGTCGAGTCCAGGGTAAAAGGTAGCGACTGAAGCGTTACGATGTTTCACAGACATATGCTGACTATCGAAGCCACGATCAACAACCAGCTGCGGCGAAGCAGGGCGTACGACTACGCAATTCCATGGATAGGCACCTTAAACCTTTTGGGCCTTGGCTGTTCGGCGAGACCTTGTAAAAATCTATAGCGATGTGATTTGAAGCCATATGTTATGAGGCCATGCGAACACGAACATTACCGTGTGCCCGGGAGCCATGATGGCGGAAGCGGCCTGGGTCTGGCAATTGTGCGTAATATCGCCGAACGTCTGGGTGGAACCGTCAGACTTGAAGATCGGTCGGACAGGACGGGATTGGTTTTTGTCTACCGTCAACGTCTGTCCCCTATCTAGTCGTGCGCGCCCCCCAAAAATAAAGAATCCTGTTTATCGGCAAGCGAAAACCTAAGTATTGCCACAGGACTCATGCTGACGCTATATATAGAAAGGAAGACCATGGCGATTCGGAAGGATATGGCGCTCGCTAACCGAATCAAAGACGCCAGGATTCGCGCAGGACTGAGCCAAGCCGAACTCGCCAGGCGATGTGGTGTTTCTCCGTCTCTGCTGTGCAACCTTGAAAACGGAAAGATCAAGTCATTACGCCATTCCACACTGCTTCAAATGTCAAAAACTCTTGGGGAATCGCCCGAGTGGCTCACCTTCGGGAATGGTCACACCAAGCCATCCTCTACCCGCTCGAAATTCGAGCATGACTTCTTGGTGGATTTTCATAAGCTGTCTGCGGCGGAAAGGAAGATTGTGGCCCGCATGGTCCATAGCTTGGTGATGGACAAACTGGTACAAAAATGAAAAGGGCAGCATTCCGAATGTCAGCCCAGAAGGCAGACCGCCAACTCCTGGGTTCAGGTGAGAGGCAGGCTGAGCCGTACGGCCAGCCGACCTCCAGGCGTATCGGTCAGTTCCAGTCTTCCGCCATGGGCGTGCGCGATCGCCTTGACGAGCGCGAGGCCGCCGCCTCGCTTTTCTTCACTGATGATCCGGAGCCGGTCGAAATCCACCACAGCGAGTTCTATGTCCTTTCCACCTATGACATGCCGGTGATGGGAGCGACGTTGCCGTCCCAGTCTTGAGTATATTCGGCGCTTTCCCGGACACGCGGCTTCGCGTCGTCGTTCCTATTGCCAGGCAGCCGTTAATGGCTGAATAGATGCATACGGCATCTTGCCGGAATGCGGCCGTACGAAGTCCTTCACGGAGTCTATCTGGCTCTCGGTCTGCTCCGGGATCTCCAGAGCCTTTGTCTTCTTCACCTCCATCGCGCACATCATGTTTGATCGCTATCTCAAACTTCACATGCCTATTGTTGCAAACACGAATCATTCCTGTTATAGTTTACTGATGCAGAATAGTCGCATCACACAAAGCGCGCCAGAATCTAGCCAAAGCAAGGCGGACCGACAGCCGGAGTCCATCTCTTCGGAGATGTTGTTCCAGGGATCGCGCGCATTGGTGATCGAGCATGACAACGAGCGCTATGTCCTAAGGATCACACGCCACGGCAAACTAATTCTGACGAAATAATCCGATCAGCCAGCCAACGGGTTTCTCTTACCCCTGTAGCAAGCCAACGTTTACTGAACCTTGGAATAGGGAGAAACCCCATGCATTTTCGTAACCTCGTTGCCCCCATTGCTCTGGCTGCATTGACGGCCATCCTCCCGGCGACCGCCCTGGCCGTGGAATACCCGATCGGCACGCCTCAGCAGCGCAATGGAATGGAACTCGGCGCCGTCTATCTGCAACCAGTCGAAATGGAACCGGAAGGCATGATGCGCCCGGCCAAGGATTCCGACGTGCACCTGGAAGCTGACATCCATGCCCTGGCCAACAACCCCAACGGCTTTGACGAAGGTGCATGGATGCCCTATTTGACGGTCAAGTACGAAGTCACCAAGCAGGGCGGTAACGAAAAAATCAGCGGCGATTTCATGCCCATGGTGGCCAACGACGGCCCGCATTACGGCGACAACGTGAAGCTCATGGGGCCGGGCAAATATCATGTCAAGTACACCATCTATCCGCCTTCTGCCGGTTCGCATTTCGGTCGCCACATCGACCGCCTTACTGGCGTGCGCCCCTGGTTCAGGCCCTTCGAGGTGGAGTACGACTTCACCTATGTCGGCATCGGCAAGAAGGGCGGGTACTAAGCGTGTCGCATTCTTTTGCCATGAAACCTTTGGCGCTCGCCGCTGCGCTGTTTGCCGCGCTGCCGGCCCATGCCGCCTCTTCGGAGGCCGACTTGACGAAGCTTATCCAGAAGCTCAACGAGCGCCTGGATAATCTCGAAAAACGCAATGCCGAACTGGAGAAGCAAATCCAGGCCGACCACGCTGCCAAGGTGCCAGCCGACATCGAGAAGCGTGTGCAATCCCTGGAACAGGCCCAGGAACAAGTGAACAAGGCGCTGGATAGCGACGAGATCAGCCAGTATGAACCCGATCTGACCTCGCGTCTGAAGGCGGCGGAGAAGGACGTGCTGGAAACCAGGAAAGCGGTCAAGCGAACCGAAGGCCTGGAAGGGCTGAAAGTCGGGGCGAGCCTGACCACCGTGGCGCAGATGCCATCCGGCCTGCCCAAGGGTACCGCTGACGGCAACAGCCAGCTCAACTATCGTGCCGATGTCACCGCCGAACTGCCGCTGGAGCCCTTCGGCAACGTGGATCAAAAGATATTCGCCCATTTCCGCATGGGCCAAGGGCTGGGTCTCAATAGCCCCTTCGCCAACCTGGGCGCCTTTGCCAGCGCGCCCAATGCCGTGGCATTCCGCGCCAGCGGCGCCAGCCCGGACGACTCCGTGGCGATTCTCGGCCAGGCCTGGTACCAGGCCGCTATCCCGCTGCCTTTTGGCGGCTTCAAGCCGCGCTCCCGCGAAACCCTTGAGCTCACCTTCGGCAAGATGGATATCTTCGGCTTCTTCGACCGGAATGCCGGTGCCAACGACGAAAGCCGCCAGTTCCTGAATTCCATTTTCGTGCACAACCCGCTGCTGGACGCGGGCAGACAGGTCGGCGTGGATGCCAACGGCTTCCAGCCGGGCTTCGTGGCTTCTTATCTGAACGAGACCCGCAAGCCCCAAACCTGGCGCGTGTCCCTTGGCGTGTTCGGCACCGGCGTGGGCGCCAATTACCAGCGTTTCTTTTCATCCCCGCTGATCATGGCCCAGGCGGAGACCTCGCTCAGGTTCTTCGACGGCCTGACCGGCAACTACCGCCTGTATGCCTGGCAACAGGGGCAGGGCACGGAGCTAGACGGCTCCACCGCATCGCAAGGCGGCTGGGGCATTTCCGCCGACCAGCGTTTGGGCGACGGCGTGACCCTGTTCGGACGTTACGGCCAGATGGCCAAGGGCAAGGTGCCCTTCGACCGCGCCCTCACCTTGGGAGCCGAGTTCAACGGTTCCTACTGGGATCGGGGCGCCGACGCCATCGGGGTGGCCGCTGGCTGGCTGCAGGCGAGCGACGATTACCATGCTGCCGGCGGCACCCGGGATCTGCTTGGCAACGATAACCCGGCCGATGCCTCCACCTTCACCGACAATATCAACTTCACCCCCAGCGGCGCGGAAAGGGTGGCTGAAATCTACTATCGCTACCACATCACTAACCAGTTCGAGCTTTCCCCCGATTTTCAGTACGTTTGGAGAATGGGCGCCAACCCGGCCGCCAGCAACGCCATGGTGCTGGGATTGCGTGCTCAACTTTCATATTAAGGGCATCACGTGAACAGCATGACATTGCGTTTTTCTGCGTTCGTTGGCCTCGTTTCCGCCGCCCTCGCGGCGGCGGTTTTTCTGCTCGCACCTGCGCAAGCGGGCGCGGCGGAATTGCCCGCCTATACCGTGGTGGCCAAGAACGGGCGGCTGATCCCCAACATCCTTAACGTGCCTGCCGGGGTGCGCTTCAAGATTGTGGTGCGCAATGAAGGACGCGACGCGATCGAGTTCGAGAGCCTGCAACTGAGGAAAGAGAAGGTACTCGCGCCTGGCGCCGAATCCTTTGTGGTGATCGCCCCGTTGAAGCCCGGCGAGTATGACTTTTTTGACGAATTCCATCCCGACACCGGACGTAGCCGCATCGTCGTGAAATAAAAGGAGTGGCATATGGGTAATGCGCTTTTCATCGTCTGGCGGGAAACCATCGAAGCGATGCTGGTGATCGGCATTCTGCACGGATGGCTCAGCGCCCGTCCCGACGCCCGCGCCGGCTTTCCCTGGCTGTGGGGCGGAATCGCGGCAGGCCTGGGGCTTGCCCTGTTCCTAGCCGTAACGATCATGGACATCCAGTCGTGGGTGTCGGCAAATGCGCTCGAATGGTTTCAGGCTGTCATGCCGCTCGTCGCCTGTGGCCTAATTTTCCAGATGGTCTGGTGGATGCGCCGCCACGGCGCCGGTCTGAAAAAGGAACTGGAAGCCGGCATGGAAAGTGCCGCCGATCGGGCCAACTGGCTGGGCATTGCGGTCCTGGCTGCGGTGGCGGTGGGACGCGAAGGCGCGGAGACGGTGGTGTTCCTCTACGGCGCGGTCAAGGGCAGCGCGAATGCCGACATTGCCCTGGGTAGCGCGACCGGTTTCCTGCTCGCCTTGGCTGCCTATTGGCTGCTTTCCCGCGGCAGCCGGTTTGTTTCGTGGCGCGCCTTTTTCCGCGTCACGGAAGTGATGCTCCTGCTGCTTGGCGGGGCGCTGCTGGTGGACGGTGCGGAAAAACTCGTCGGGCTGGAAGCGCTGCCGCCGCTGGCAGATCCGCTGTGGAACACGGCATTCCTGCTGGACGACAGTACCCGGGCAGGCGGGCTCGTGGCCGCCTTCACCGGTTACCGGGCGGCGCCATCGGGCATGGCCTACGCATTGCTCGCGGTCTACTGGGCACTTGCCCTTGGCGTGCTACTCAAATTGAAACCGATGAGGCGCAAGGCATGAATGCAGCGACAGGGCAAATCGCGGCCTCTGGCCCCGGCACCGGCCGGCTCGCCCGTCTGGGGCTCGCCATGCGACGCTACCGCAACGCCATCATCGTTGCGCAATGGCTCGTGGTGCTGGGCTATCTCATGCTGGTGGCCGTGCCGGCTTTTCTGCCCCTGCCGCCGGACCAGGCCCATATCTGGAACAACCTGACCCGCTTCGCGCAGTTCGCGTTCTGGGGCATCTGGTGGCCCTTCGTCATTCTTTCCATCATGGCACTGGGCCGGGTGTGGTGCGGAGTGTTGTGCCCGGAGGGTGCGCTTACCGAGTGGGTTTCCCGGTTCGGCCTGGGGCGCGGCATCCCGCGCTGGATGAAGTGGGGAGGGTGGCCGTTCGTGGCCTTCGTCATGACCACCGTGTTCGGGCAGATGACCAGCGTTTACGAATACCCGAAGCCCGCCCTGCTTATCCTGGGCGGCTCGACCATCGCGGCCATTGCCGTGGGGCTGATCTGGGGACGCGAGAAACGGGTCTGGTGCAAGCATCTGTGCCCCGTTTCCGGCGTGTTCGGCCTGTTGGCGAAGATCGCACCCGTCCACTTCAAGGTCGATCAATCCGCCTGGGACGCGGCGCCTGCCGGCCATCGCACCAGCCGCCAGCATGTTATCAACTGCGCCCCGCTGATCAACATCCGGCGCATGGAAAGCGCCTCGGCCTGCCATGCGTGCGGCCGCTGCGCCGGGGAACGGAACGCGGTGCAACTCGCCCTGCGTTCGCCCAATGCCGAAATACTCGGCCATCCCAGCGTCCCCGGAAACAAGGCCAGGGAGATGAACGATTGGCCTGCGCGCTTGCTGGTCTTCGGCATGCTGGGCGTGGCGCTCGGAGCCTTCCAGTGGAGCGCTTCTCCCTGGCTGGTGGCCGCGAAACAGGCTGCGGCAGGGTGGCTGGTAGACCACGAGGTCTGGTGGCCGCTCAACGAGGCAGGACACTGGTGGCTGTTCACCTACTACCCGGAGGCGAACGACGTCTTCACCTGGCTGGACGGCGGCATCCTGCTCGCCTACATCGCCGCCGAAACGCTCGTCGTCGGCGGCTGGGTGTGGGGCTGGCTCAAGCTGGCCGGCATGCTGACTGGAGTGCCTTGGCAGCGGCTAGCCCATGCACTCATCCCGTTCGCCGGGACGAGCGTTTTCGTGGGCTTGAGCCAGCTTACAACCTCCCAGCTGGCTGGCGAAAGGGTGATCCTGCCTTGGGCCAATGACGCGCGTATGGCGCTGCTGGTGCTCTCCGCCATCTGGAGTGCGAATCTTGCATGGCGTCTGGCGAAGCGTAACGGCGCCGCGGGCGCGTTGGGAATATTGGTGGCCGCAGCTTTTCCGCTTGCCGCTTGGAGCACGCAGTTTTTCGTCTGGTGATCGCCGACGGGCATCAACGAATCAATCCGCCTGATCCTCGTAGGCCAACAGACGCAAGGCATTGATCACCACGACGATGGTCGATCCCTCATGGATCAGTACCGCCAAACCAATCCCGGCCCAGCCGAACAGGGTGGCGGGAATCAGCAGCGCCACCACGCCCAGCGAGACGAACAGGTTCTGCCGGATGATGCGCCGCGATGCGCGGCTCAGGGCCACGGCGAAGGGCAGCCTGGAGAGATCGTCGGCCATCAGCGCCACGTCTGCGGTTTCCAGCGCCACGTCGGTGCCGGCGCCGCCCATGGCGATGCCGACCGTGGCGCGTGCCATGGCCGGGGCGTCGTTGACCCCGTCGCCGACCATGGCTACCCGCCCGTAGCGCTGCCCGAGTTCCTCCATGGCCGTGACCTTGTCTTCCGGCAGCAGTCCTGCGTGCACTTCGTCCAGACCCACCGCATCGGCGATGGCCCGGCCTACGCTTTCGTTGTCACCGGTGAGCATGATGGTCTTGCGGACGCCGATCCGGTGCAGGCGCGCCAGGACCTCGCGCACGCCTGGGCGCGGCGTGTCGGCCAAGGCTACGATGCCGAGGAACTGACCGTCGGCCTGGATTAGCATGATGGTTTTGCCTTTGGTGCCGAGACGTTCGACATGCTGAAGAATCACCCCGGGGATGGGTTCTCCGTCGAACAACCCGGCGTTGCCGACGATCACCTTTTTTCCGTCGAATTCGGCGCGTAATCCTTTTCCGGTCACGGCTTCGACCTCGCCGGCTTCGCCCCAACTCAAACCCCGCCGCTTCGCCTCCGTCACCACCGCCTGCGCCAGCGGATGGGCGCTGCGGCTTTCCACGGCGGCGGCGATTTTCAGCAATTCATCCGCGCTCCCGCTGACGGCGACGACGTCGGTCACCTTGGGCTTGCCGATGGTCAAGGTGCCGGTCTTGTCGAAGGCGACGGCCGTCAGCACGCCGAGATTTTCCAGATGGGCGCCGCCCTTGATCAGCACGCCGCCGGCCGCGGCGCGGGCGATGCCGGACAGCACCGCCGACGGGGTGGCGATGGCCAGCGCGCAGGGGGACGCCGCCACCAGCACCGCCATGGCGCGGTAAAACGATTCGGCGAAGGGGAAGCCGAACAGCGGCGGCAGCACGATGAGCAGCGCGGCGCCCGCCAGCACCAATGGCACGAAGATGCGCTCGAAGCGGTCGGTGAAGCGCTGGGTGGGGGATTTCTGCGTCTGCGCCTCGGCCACCATCGTGACCATGCGCGCCAGCGTGCTCTCGCGCGCCAGTCGGGTCACCTCGACCACAAGCGCACCCTCGCCGTTGACCGTGCCGGCGAACACCTTGTCGCCCGGCTGCTTGTCCACCGGCATGGATTCGCCGGTGACCGGGGACTGGTCCACCGCCGAGTTGCCCGAGGCCACCTGGCCGTCGGCGGGAATGCGCTGCCCGGGTTTGACGACTACCCGGTCGCCACGCAGCAGCGCTTCGACCCGCACTTCGGCCTCCGCACCGTCCCGCTGCACGATGGCGGTCTTGGGCGCGAGCTTCGCCAGTGCCTCGATGGCCTTGCGGGCACGGTCCATGGCCATGTGCTCCAAGGCGTGCCCCAGACTGAACAGGAACAGCAGCAGCGCGCCTTCTTCCCAGGCACCGAGCGCCGCCGCTCCGGCTGCCGCGACGATCATCAGGATGTCGATATCGAAGCTGCGGCTCTTCATGCTCTGCCAGGCGTCGCGCAGGGTGTAGAAGCCGCCCGCCGCGTAGGCACCCAGCAACAGCCCGAGCGAGAGCGTGTGCGGTGCACCGGCGAGACCCGTGAGCCAGCCGGCCAGCAACAACAGGCCGGCTACGCAGCTGAAGATCAGCTCGCGATGCTCGACGAACCAACCGGCCTCATGGCCTGTCTCCTCCAGCACGGCATAGCCGAGCGCCTGGATGCGCCGGACGATCGCCGGGCGCGCAATTTTCTCGCTGTCGAATTCCAGCCGCAGGCGTTCGGCGGCGTAGCTCACCGAAGCCTCCAGCACGCCGTCCGTGCGTTGCAAGGCATGCTCGATCACGACAGCGCAGGTGGGGCAATCCATGCCGTCGATGCGCAGGCTCTCGTGGCGAAACCGGTCACTGATCTTCGCGCCGGACGCCTGCGCCAGTTCGCGTACCCGACCCACGCTGAACTGCTGCGGGTCGTAGTGCAGGCACAGGCGGGCGCCGCCGTCTTCATGGACCAAGTGTACTTTTTCCAGGCCCTCGGCTTGCAGTAAATTGGTCAGCCGCCCCACGCAGGCGTCGCGCTCGTCAGGAATTTCCGGCAAGACCAGGGACAGCTCCAGTTCAAGTTTTTCGGCCATGTCGCCGCTCCTCAAGAATCAAACGATCCACAGCGGGATATGTGCTGCGTTACTGCCGGAGTTTGCCGCACTGGCCGCAGAACCTGGCATCGGCTGCGAGTTCCGCGCCGCAACCGGAACATTCGGCGGCCGCCAGGGAAGCGCCGCATTGCCGGCAGAAGCGCGCATCGTTCGCATTGGCGCTGCCGCACTTTGGGCAGGGATTGCCCGCATTGCCGCCGCCTGGGCCTGTGCCCTGCGGATAGCCTGGATCACCCCCAAAGCCCCCATGCCTGGAACCGCCGTGATGGCCGCCCGGTAGCCGCCGTGATGGCCTCCTATCAAATTACCGAGCATGCGTTCAAGGAATCCCATGATTTACTCCTTCATTAGTTGATTGAGATAGAAATTCGATATCGCTTTCCGGGTTCAGGACGTGGGCACAGGCCATGACCGGAAACCAGGTTCGCTCATTACATTGCCGCGACAGGGATTGCCCTGACAACGTCGATCACGAATATCCACCCCGGATCGGCCTGGCCAGTGCGGGCGGTGCGCGCGATGATGCCCACCAGTTCGTCCACCTGATGGTCTTCACAGATCAGTTCCAGCTTGGATTCGTAAATGACCTCTTCGGCCAGTTCGATGGAGTAGTGCTGCTCCCTTGCGTCCACCGCCTTCAGCAGGCTTTGCACCGGGATGACGGTAAGATTGCGGCAACCGGCGTTCGCATTGCATAGCCCCGAGTCCTTGAGGGCGCGAATCACGTCGCCGATACGGTGGTTGTGGACGTAGGCCTTGATTTCTTTCATGCGTTTTCTCCTGTCTGATGATTGCGTGCGGCCTCTTCAGGCCGCACGTTTCCGGTTTACTTTGCTTGTTTGCGTTCGCGGCGTTGTTCCACCCATTCGTACATCAACGGCAGCAACAGCAGGGTCAGCGCGGTCGAGGTGAACAGCCCGCCCACCACCACCGTCGCCAGCGGCCGCTGGGTCTCCGCGCCGACGCCGCTGGACAGCAGCATCGGCACCAGGCCGAAGATGGCGATGGAGGCTGTCATCAGCACCGGCCGCAGACGCAGTGCGGCGCCTTGCTTGACAGCTTCTCTGATTGAGAGTCCCTGTCGTCGCTGGTCGTTGAGGAAGGACACCAGCACGATGCCGTTCAGCATCGCCACCCCGAACACCGCGATGAAGCCGATCGCCGAGGGCACCGACAAGTACTGCCCGGTGACGAACAGCCCGATCACACCGCCGATGGTGGCGAACGGCACGTTGGCGATGATGAGCGTGGCGTAGGTGAGCGAATTGAACGCGGTGTAGAGCAGGATGAAGATCAGCCCGATGGTAAGCGGCACGATCACGGCCAGTTTGGCCATGGCGCGCTGCTGGTTCTCGAAGGCGCCGCCCCACTCGACCCAGTAGCCGGCCGGCATCTTCACTTCGCGTTGGATGCGCGCCTGCGCCTCCTTCACGAAGCTGTCCACGTCGCGTCCTTTGACGTCCATCTGGATCACGGCATAGCGTTGCAACTGCTCGCGCCGCACGAAGGAATAGCCTTCGTCCAGTTCCACCGTGGCCACTGCGGACAACGGCACCAGCGCGCCCGCGCGGGTGCGGATCGGGATGTTGCCGATGGCTTCCACGCTGTTGCGGAAATCGGGCGCGAGCCAGACCTGGATGTCGAAGCGCTTGACGCCGTCGATCAGGGTGGACACGGCCTTGCCGCCGATGCCGGCCTGCACCACCTCCAGGATGTCGTCGGCGTTGAGCCCCAGGCGCGCCGCCGCTTCGCGGTTGACCTTTATCACCATCTGCGGCTTGCCCTTGTTGGCTTCCAGCGCCAAATCGGCCACGCCGGGCACTTTTTCCAGGGTGGATTTGAGCTCGGCGGACAGCCGGTCCAGCGTGGCCAGGTCCTCGCCATAGAGTTTCAGCGCCAGCGTGGCGCGCACCCCGGAAATGAGCTCCTCGACGCGCATCTGGATCGGCTGCGTGGCGGCGATGACGGCGGTCGGCACCCGCTTCTCCAGCGCTGCCTGCATCTCCTGCGTCAACTCGGGAAAGGAAATCGGCTCAGGCCATTGCTCGCGCGGCTTGAGGTCGACCAGGATTTCCATGTAGTTGACGTCTGCAGTTTCGCCTTTCTCCGCGCGCCCGATCATGGCGACGGCCGATTTCACCTCCGGGAAACGCTTGAGCGCGGTTTCGATACCTTCGGAGATGCGGATCGACTCGTCCAGCGAGGTGGACGGGATACTGGTGACGCGGAACATGATGCCGCCTTCCTGCAGGGTTGGCATGAACTCCTTGCCGAGGAAGGGAAACAGCGCGAACGTTCCGATCAACAGGGCTGCCGCGCCGCCAATGACCTTGCGCTTATTCTCCAGCGCCCAGTCCAGCAGCGGGAGATAAAGCTGCTTGGCCCAGCGCACCACGAAGGTGTCCTTCTCCTCCTTGGGCTTGAGGATCAGCGAACTGAGAACAGGCACCAAAGTCATGGTGAGCACCAGCGAGCCGATCATGGCGAAGGTGATGGTGAGCGCCATGGGTTTGAACAGCTTGCCCTCCAGCCCGGTCAAGGAAAACAGCGGCAGGAACACCACGATGATGATGAGGATGGCGAAGGCGGTGGGGTTGATCACTTCGCGCGCCGCTTCCAGGATCACGTGGGTCTTGTTGACCGTCTGCCCGACCTTGTGGGAGAGCAGGCGGAAGCCGTTTTCCACCATCACCACGGCGCCGTCCACCATCATGCCGATGCCCACCGCCAGCCCGGCGAGCGACATCAGGTTGGCCGACAGCCCCCATTGCTGCATCAGGATGAAGCTGATCAGCATCGCCAGCGGCAGCGCCAGGATCACCACGATCGCGGAGCGCACCTCGCCCAGGAACAGGAACAGGATGATCGCCACCAGGATGGAGCCTTCGACGAGGGCGCTCTCGGCGGTCTTGACCGCCTTCTCCACCAGTTCGGTGCGGTCGTAGATCGGATTGATCGTCACCCCCGCGGGCAGGGCCTGCTGCACGGTCTTGAGTTTCTCTTTGACAGCGTCCACCACGTTCTTGGCGTTCTCGCCGATGCGCTGCAGGGCCATGCCGAGCACGACTTCACCACCATCCTTGGTGACCGCGCCACTGCGCAATGAAGGCGCTTCCTTGACCTCGGCCACGTCGCGCACATAGACGGGCGTGCCTTCCCTTTCGGCAACGACGATGCTGCCGATGTCCTGGGTGTTGGCCACCAGACCCAGTCCGCGCACCAGATACTGCTCCTGGCCCAGGTCGACGTATTGCCCGCCCACCTGACGGTTGTTGGCGGTCAGGGACTCCATCACTTCCTTGAAGGTCAGCCCGTACTTGATCAGCCGTCGCGGATCGATCAGCACCTGGTACTGCTTCTCGTCGCCGCCCCAGGACGTCACATCGTCCACCCCGGGCGCGGTGCGCAGCACCAGCCGCACGCTCCAGTCCTGCAGGGTGCGCAGGTCCATCCCGGAAAGTTTCTTGTCGGCCGATTCGACGGTGTACCAGAACACCTGGCCCAGGCCGGAACTGTTGGCGCCCAGCACCGGTTCGCCGTAGCCTTCCGGGATGCGGCCCTTGGCTTCCTGCAGCTTCTCGCTTACCAGACGGCGGGCGAAATAGATGTCCACGTCGTCCTTGAAATACACGCTGACATAGGACAACCCGAACAGCGACACCGAGCGGATTTCCTCCACCCCCGGCAGACCGGCCATCACGCCTTCCACCGGAAAGGTGAGCAGCTTCTCCACATCCTCGGCCGCCAGCCCAGGCGCCTCCGTGTAGATGTTCACCTGCACCGGCGTCACGTCGGGGAAGGCGTCCACCGGCACTTCGCGCCAGGCCTTCACGCCCAGCATCACCACCAGCAGAAAGGCCACCAGCACCAGTACCTTGTAGCGCAGGGAGAGATCGACAATTTTGTTCAACATGGCCGCCCCCTCAATCCGCGTCGCCGATTTGCGACTTGAGCAGACGGGCTTTGAGCGCGTAGGCGCCGCTGGTCACGACCGACTCGCCAGCCGCGACACCGGACCTGATTACGATCCGGCCCTGGATGCGCTCGCCAACTTCCACTGCGCGCGGCACGAAGCCGCCATTTTCGGCCACGAATACGGTCGGCTGGCCTTGCACCAGCAGCACCGCATCCTCCGGCAGCAGCAGCGCTTTCGCGCCCGAGCCGGTCTGGATCGCGGCCGTCGCGAACATTTCAGGCTTGAGGCGGCCGTCAGGATTCGGTACCTCCACCCGTGCCTTCACGGTGCGGCTGTCCTTGTCCACCACGCTGCTGATATAGGTGAGGCGGCCTTTGAATACCTCGCCCGGATAGGCTGATACGGTGACGCTCGCCTGCATGCCCGGCCTGATCTTGGCCAGATCTTTCTCGAACAGGTCGGCCTCGATCCACAGCGTGGAAAGGTCGGCCACGGTAAACAGCGACTGGTCGGGCGGGGCGAGTTCGCCGAGTACCGCTTTCTTCTCGATGATCGTGCCGGCGAAGGGCGCGGTAAGCGGGAAGACGGAACCGGAGAGGTTTTCCGGGTTGACGCCCATCATGCGCAGCCTGTCGGCGGCGGCACGCAATGCGGCCCGTGCTTTTTCGTGCTCGGCGCGGGCGCGCAGATAGTCCTTCTCGGGGATGATGCTGTCGGCATTCAGCCGCTGGGCGCGCGCGAAGCCGGCCTGCGCCACCGCCGCCTCGCTCGCCGCCTGCAGATAGGCCGAGCGCGCCTCGCCCAAATCGATGCTGTCGAGCATCGCCAGTGCCTGGCCCGGTTTCACCCGGTTGCCCAGGCTGGCATTCACCTTGATGATGCGACCCGGCACCCGCGGGGCAACACGAGCAAGCCTGTCCTGGTTGGCCTGGATGGTGGCGGTGACCACGATCTGGTCGGCCTTTTCCTGGAGCTCCAGTTTCTGTACCTTGATGCCCGCTTGATGGATCTCCGCGTCACTCAGATCGAGCAGTTTCCCGGCGGATTTTTCTCCCGGTTTTTCTGACGGGGATTCTTGCGCGCCCTGGTTTGCGGGTTCCGTTTTTCCGGAGACGTTTTTCTCCGGTGCCGGTTTGTCGCCGCACCCTGCAAGTAAAGTTGCCGACAGGCTGCCGGCCAGGAGCAGCGATGCCAGTTGTTTCAGGCCGCGTCTTTGTTGGCTGTGTGAGTTTTCCATGTCATGAGTTCCTGAATTCTTGAATGTCTTGTTCAGCGCGTGGCGGGCGTGGACTGCCAGCCCGCCGCCGCCTCCAGCGCCACTTGGGTCAGGCGCAAGTCGGTGCGGGCGTCGAGCAGGTCGCGCTGCCCGTCCAGCACCTGGCGGTTGACCAGTAACAGTTGCAGCAGGCCGATTTCGCCTGCGCGAAAGGAAATGGCGGAGAGACGCCGGTTTTCCTGCAGGCTGGGCAGCACCGATTCCTTGAGCCGATCTACCCGTACTTTGAGGTTGGTGAATCGTTCCCACAGGGCGATTACCTGGGCGCGCACGTCGCGGTTCGTGGCTTCGCGCTCGATCCGGGTCTGGGTGAGTTCCGTGGTCGCCCGCCCGATGCCGCCCGCGTTCCGGCGGAACAGGGGAAGCGGCAGGGAAGCACTCAAGCCGACGATCTTTTCGCGGGCATCGAATGGCCCCTCCCGCCCGGTGCTGAGTCCAACCGTGACGTCCGGGTAGCGTGTCGCGCGCTCAAGGTCGAGGCGGCTCTTCGCCGCCTGTTCCCGATGGCCTAGCGCCTGCAGGACGGGCCGGCCTGCAGCAGCGTTCAGCAGGTCTTCCAGGGAGTAGGGGACGGCGGCCGGATCAAGGGCGCCCTGTACCTGCGGCAGCTCATCAGGTGGCAGTTGCAGCAAAGCGGCCAGCTCCGCGCGCGCCTGGACGAGTTGCTCATGCAGCAGCGCCACTTGGTTGCGCGCCCGTTCCGCTTCCACGCGGGCGAGGTTGCCGTCGAGCCGGCTGTCCTCTCCCGCTGCGACCCGCTTGCCGACGGCTTTGGCGGCGTCTTCGATGAGGTTGAGCGTCGACTCCTCGGTCTGGATGCGCGACTGCAGGCTCAGCACCCGCACGAAACGACTCTCCACTTCGGCGCGCACCTGCCGCCGGGTTTCCGCGATCACCTGCCGGGTCGCGGCCAGCGATTGCTCGGCTGCGGCCCGCCGGTCGCCTTGCTGGCCCGCGATTTCGAAGGTCTGGGCGAGCCCTACGTTCCACTCGCGGTTGACTTGGGTGGGATTCGAAACCTGCGGGACTTCCTTGCGGCGCCGCTCCACGGAGACCTGCGGGTTGTTCCACAGCGGCGCGCGCGCATCGCGCAGCTCGCCTTCTGCTGCGGGGATGGCGGCCTGGGCCGCGCGCAGCGTCGGGTTGGCCTCCTCGGCGCGCTGCCACGCACCCTCCAGGGTCAATGCCGCGGGGTCTGCAAACGCGACGGGGGACAATAAAAACCAGACCAACGATGCCGCGGCTGCACGGCACACCGGCCGCAACCCGCTCCGGGCGTTGCGGCATAAAAATGAAAACCTCATGCTCATTCCTTTCCAAGGCGAACACGACACCCAGCCGAAGGCGGATGCGTCTTCGCAACACAAAAATCAATGCGTTTGGAAACTAGGAGATGAGTCGCGGCGGCCGGAAAAGGCCTTCGTGGGCAGGTTCGGGAATGAACCGGGAGTTGTGGGAGGAGTAGCCTTCGACGGGCTCTGAAGACAAGCTTGGCGCCTGGCCGAACAGCCCGAGGAAATGCCCCGCTTCGTGGCACCAGTGGGTGCATGCCGCCTTGGCTTTAGGCGACTCGCCTTGACCATGGCCCGCTTGTAGGGAGGGCTGCACCAGGCCTGCCGGGCTGCTTTGCTGGCCGGCGAAAAACGCATCGGCCACAGCCTCGCGGTTGAACGTCCAGCCGCCCGCATTGATCAGCAGGGTGACCAGCAGGAAAACCAGGAGTCGGCGTGTGGCTGCGGAATGCATGTTGCTATCTTATCTGCTTGTGTTCTTTGTGTGGCTGTTTTCTTGATTGCCCATCGTGCCGTAGGGGAATAGGTTGGCACGCTTATGGCATGTTCGTTTTGGCAAGTGATGCGCGATCCGAATGAGGTGGGACCAAACTCTTCAACACCCGGACCGCCCAAAGGCGCCCTGGCTTAATCCCAGTCCCACATTCCGGGGCCCATCATCATGTCGTCATCGTAGTCGCGCCATCTTCCGGGACCGTAGTAGCCTCGGCCATAGCCGCGCTGCATGCGCTGCATCCTGTCCCGCTGTTCCTTGGTCAGAACGGCGTTCATCCGCTTCTGCGCGTCGGCCCTGGCGTTGAAGACCTGACGCTCTAGGTCAGTGGTCTTCTTGTACGCCTGGTCGAGCGTGGCGGGGTCCGCGCCAGAGGCATACATGTCCTGCAGCTTTTGCCTTTCCTCGAAAAGCTGCTGCGTCAGGGGCGTTTCTTTTTTGGCAAGATCGTCGCGAATCCTGTCGATCTTATCAGCCTGCTCCTTCGTCAGGTCGGGTATCCCGGTATAGCCGCCCATCATGCCCGGTCCCATCATTCCCATACCCGGCCCCATCATGCCGTATCCGCCCATCATCCCCGGGCCCATCATGCCGCCCATCATCCCGGGGCCCATCATCATGCCGCACCCATAGCCCTGACAAGGGTAATAGCCTTGCTGCGCAAAAGCCGCGGGGGCCGTGAGCGAAAGCACGGTCAGTCCTGCCAACACGATCTTTTTCATGCTGTTTCTCCTTCGGTGATCCAAACGACGCGTAACGCCCACGCAAGCGTGAGCACCTAACCACGCTTCAAGTCGTCGCGCTTCTTGAGAAATTCCTCGTGATCGATTTCTCCCCGAGCATATCGTTTTTCCAGCACGTCCAGCGCGCCTTGACTCGCATCGCGGGCACCCGGACTCGGACGGCCACCACCGCCGAAAAAATATTTGAGCCCCACCGCGATGAGCAGGATCGGTACCAGCCAAAACAGGATCATGCCGAACCACCCCCATCCCCAACCCATGCCGTATTCCCACATCATGTCGGTCTCCAAAGCTTCGTCCCGTCGCACACGCTATTTTTGGGCTGTGCTGTGCCGCTGCAAAAAATCGACGATCTCATTGGTCGTCGTTTCGTCCGGGAGGATTTTCCCCATTGCGGTCATATGGTCGCGCATGCGGGCCACCACTGACGGCCATTCCTGGGCGGTGTGCTGCTTGGGGTCCGGCAGGGCGTGGCACTGCATGCAGGTCGTGCCGAAGGCCCGGCCCGGCGGCGTGTCCAGGTCGGGGTACGCCGCCGCATCGATCGGCTTCTGCGCATGCCGCTGCAAATAGCCGAGCAGGATCTCCAGCTGCACTGGATCGGGTGCCGCTACGCCCATCATGCCGCCCATCATTCCCCCCATCATCCGCATGCGCATGTTCATCCGGCCTAGCACCTGGGGCCACTCCGGGGCGGTATGCAGGCCGGGGCCGGGCAGGTTGTGGCATTGCATGCAGAATTGTCCGAGCAGGTGCGCCCCGGACGAATCGGGCTCGGGCAGGCGGGCGGGGTCGATTCCGGGCGGCAGCGCGCCCCCCATCATCCCTTGCATCATGTCCCGGTGCATGCCCATTCCGCCCATCATCCCCATCCCGCCCGCCAGGATCGTCCGTTCGCTGGAAGCAGGCTCGCCTGCGGATGCCGCAATCGGGGCAGCCAGACAAGCCGCAACGGCTGCGCCCAGCGCCAGGATCGAAGCCTCTTTGCCTATCTGCATGATGTCTTCATCCCTTGAGGGTTACAGGGCCTGCATGACCCGCTCCAGCTTTTGCCTGACCTCGCTGGCCAATTGATGGACCTCCGGCTTGTTCACCAGGTCCAGCACCGCATTGGGGTCCATGAACTCCACCTGCACCTTGCCTGCGTCGTCCTGGCGCACGACCACGTTGCACGGCAGCAGCAGGCCGATCGACGGTTCCGCTTCCAGTGCCCGGTGCGCCAGCGGCGGATTGCAGGCCCCGAGGATGCGGTAGGGCGGCATGTCCTGATTGAGTTTCTTCTTCAGGGTCGCCGCCACGTCGATGTCCGTGAGCACGCCGAAGCCTTCCTTTTGCAACTCCTGGGTGACTTTCTCGACCGCCGCATCGAAAGAAGACGCGACCGCCTTGCCGAAACCGTACCGGGTGCTCATGTTGTTGCTCCTTCGCTGATAAAAATGTAAATAGGGATTACGTCCTGAGCATGCGCAGCCCGCTTGCGATCACCACGAACTCGCTGATCTCGTGCGCGAGGACCGCGACCGGCAGGGTGAAATAACCGCTCACCGCGCCGGCGATGAGCGAGCCGATCACCACCACGGACAGCGCCAGGTTTTGCAGCACCACACCCCAGGTGCGGCGGCTGAAGCGGATGAGGTAGGGCAGGCGCGCCAAGTTGTCGCTCATGAGGGCCACATCGGCCGTTTCCAGGGCGACATCGGTGCCGGCGGCCCCCATGGCGACGCCCACGTGGGCGGCGGCGAGCGCCGGTGCGTCGTTCACCCCGTCGCCCACCATCAACACCTTGCCGTAGCGGGCCTCCAGTTCGGCGACCTTGCGCGTCTTGTCCTCGGGAGTGAGCTCGGCGTGCACCTCGTCCACACCCACCTGTTCGGCAATGGCGGCGGCGGCAAGCGGATTGTCGCCGGTCAGCATCACCACCCGCTCGATCCCGGCGCGCTTCAGTTCGGCGATGGCGCTTGCCGCCTCGGGGCGCAACGGGTCGCTGATTGCGAACAAGGCCTGGATTGAAGAATCGGTCCCGAGCATCACCACGGTCTTGCCCTGGCTTTGCAGGCGTTGAACCTGGTCCATCGCGTCGGCAAGCGGAACAGCCAGGTTGGCGAATAGTTTGGGGCTGCCAATGTAGAACCGCCGACCGCCCACTAACCCTTGGGCACCGGCGCCCGTTAGGGAGCGGAAATCCTCGGCGTGCACCGGTTCGAGGCCAGCCGCGTGGGCGCGGCGCACGATGGCCTGAGCCAAGGGATGCTGCGAGCGTGATTCCAGGGCCGCGGCGGTCTCCAGCACCTCACGCTCGCCGTGCCCCCAGAACACGCGCACGTCAGTGACCTCCGGGCGGCCGATGGTGAGCGTGCCCGTCTTGTCGAGCGCCACGACCTTCACCCGTGCCAGATTCTCCAGATGGACGCCACCCTTGATGAGCAGGCCGTTGCGGCCAGCGGTGCCCAGGGCCGCGACCAGGGTGATCGGGATCGAGATCACCAGGGCGCAGGGCGCCGCGGCCACGACGAAAACGGTGGCGCGGGTCAGCCATTCCGCCCAGGGCAAGCCAAAGAGCGGCGGCAGGAGGGCGATAGCCACGCCAACTGCCAGCACGGCGGGGCTGTAGCGCTTGCCGAAGCGCTCGATGAAGCGCTGGCTGCGCCCCTTGCTGGCTTGCGCCGCTTCCACGAGGTGGATGATGCGGGAGAGGGTGTTGTCCGCGAACGCCTTGGTCGCGCGCACCGTCAGAGCGCCTTCCCCGTTGATGCTGGCCGCGAATACCTTGCCGCCCGGGGATTTCTCCACGGGAACCGATTCTCCCGTCACCGGCGCCTGGTTGACCGCGGAATGGCCGTCGATCACGTCGCCGTCGGTGGCAACCGACTCGCCCGGCAGGACGATGAAGGTATCTTCCACCCGTAACTGTTCGACGGGGATGCGCGACTCCCGGCCGTCCCGGCGCACCAAGGCGGTCTTCGGCGCCAAGTCCATCAGCGCGCGCACGGCATGACGCGTGCGCTCCGCGGTGTAACCCTCCGCCGCCTCGGAGATCGAATACAGGAAAACCAGCGTGGCGGCTTCCAGCCACTGTCCCATCACGCCGGCGACAAGGGCCGCGACGGACATCAGCAGTTCGATGCCGACTTCGCGCTCCTTGACCAGTTCCTCGAGCGCCTCGCGGCCGAAGTAATAACCACCGATAAGGACCGCAGCCACATATAGCAGGACTGCGGCGGCGTGGGGCAGCCCCAGGTAGCCTCCAATAAAGCCCAGCGCGAGCAGAACGCCGGCAGTGGACGACGTCACGACCTGCGGGTTTTTCCACGGCGGCGGCATTGCCATTCCAGGCGCAGACAGAGACGCGGAACACGAGCACGCCATCACTCGCCTCCCGCCGCCAGTTCGGGCGTCTGGATGCCGATGCGGCAGCGGCCGTCTTCCCGCAGGCACATTCGCTGGCGGAAGCGCTCGACATCGCGAGCAAAGCCCCCATCGACGTCCGGCAGCACCTGGAGCGCCTCATATAAGCGGTCGAGATAGGGGATGCCCTCAACCAGTCGGTGATAGACCCAGCGGCCTTCCTTTACCGCAGACAGCAAACCCGCCTGCCGCAGCACCTTAACGTGGCGCGAGAGCTTGTACTGGGGCTCCAGGAGACTATCCACCAATTCGCAAAGGCAGGCCTCCTCGTCTGTCTCGGCCAATAGCCGGACGATCCGGACTCTGGTCGGATCGGCGAGTGCCTGAAATATTTCCTGGGGTTTTACCTGAACTGTATGCATAGATGCATGATAATGCATGTATGCATACAGTTCAAAATAGGATTTAGATACTGTGAACGATCGACTTATAACCGGCGCTTACGAGTACTGCGAACACGTCCACCCATGTGGTCTTCCGTTCGAACCAGTGGCGACAACTAAGGCAACAAGAATTCGGGGGTATCCCATCGATCAACGGCCGATACACCCCCACTCAATCATTAGGAATCCCCTGTATGGACTTACTACAGATATTGATCCTCGCCATTGTTCAGGGTGCGGCAGAACTCTTGCCGGTCTCGAGTTCGGCTCATGTGATCGTGGCCGAGAAGTTGATGGGGCTGGACCCCACCGTGCCAGAGATGACGCTGTTGCTGGTGATGCTGCATACCGGCACGATGTTCGCGGTCATCGTCTACTTCTGGAAGTCCTGGCATACCACTTACTTTTCTTCAGCCCAGGCATTTCGCACCAACGCGCTTCGTGTAGTGGTCGCGACGATAGCGACCGGTGCAGTGGGACTGGCCCTGCTGCAACTGATCAAGCACGTGGTCGCTGGCAACGTGCCCGGATTTGAAATTGAACATCTGTTTGGCAACGCCAGGTTGATGGCTGCCGCGCTGGCCGCAGCCGGTGTGCTGATCATCGTATCGTCGCGTTTCCCCGAGCGCACGGACAATGATGATTTGTCGCTGCGCAGCGCGGCATGGATCGGCGCAGTGCAGGGCCTGTGTCTGCCGTTTCGGGGCTTCTCCCGTTCGGGCGCCACCATCTCGACCGGCTTCGCCTTGGGCGTAGGCCGCCGACGAGCAGAAGAGTTCAGTTTCGCGCTGGCGGTGGTGCTGACCCCCGCAGTGATCGTCAAGGAAGCGTATCGACTTTACCAGGCGCAGGGCGCTGCCATGGCCGTGCATGCAGGCGGGCTCATGCAACTCGTTGGCCCGAGTTTGATCGGCATGGTATTGAGCTTCCTGGCGGGATTGGTGGCGCTACGCTGGCTGTCGCGCTGGCTGGAACAGGGCCGTTGGCATTTTTTTGGCGCCTACTGCCTGTTGGCCTCCCTGGCGGTGCTTTGGGTGGGGTAAATCTTGCCAGCGATTCTGATGCGGCCATCAAACGAAACTCAACCCAGTAAGAACAACCTTCTTGGTTCGAGGTAGGGCAGCCGCCAGCCCAATAAACTAACAGTGATCTGGAGGGTGTCGAACTGGTCAGCCGCACAGCTGGATTCCTGGTCAACGGCTGGTGTACGACTGCGAAGCAGACCCGATTACAGCATGATGCCACCGACAGCTAGGGCCGATTATGCAAAGTGAAATGTGATAACGAACTGGAAACGCCGATGCGCAGAGGATGGAGTAGTCCATTGTGAACTTTGCATAATCACCAAGCTATAAGGTTGGACACTACGAGCAAGGTGGACGATAACGATGGAGCTTGGCTGGCGTTCACAAAGCAAAAGGATAGGACTTCACACCGGCAGGTCAGTATGGCCGGGGATACACCAAGATCTGCTGCAGAGTGATGCGGCTCATAACCGACCGCTGTGCGTGACATCGCAGTTCAGATCACAAGCGAAATTATGCCAAGCGTTCCTCGCCGTCAGTTGGCGCAAGGCCGCGCCCAGAAAGCGTTCTGAAATTGCCGTCTTGTAACCATAAACGGATAGCCGATGTCCGCTTTGTGAAATGTGGCCTAATGGTCCTCTGACAAGAAGCGGACATTTGCATCGTTCCATCACGTAGGTAAAGTGATACGAAACCGCGTCGCTTCGTTGGTGGAGGTGACGGAAATTGAGCCGCCATGCGCGCTAACGATGGATTTGACAATTGCCAGGCCCAGGCCGGCGCCATCGCCCTTGCGTTGACGCGAAGGGTCGACGCGGTAGAAGCGGTCGAACAGTCTTGGCAGGTGCTCTTCCGGGATTTTCGTGCCGGGGTTCTCGACGGATAAGATGGCTTTATCCGCGTCGCTTTGTAAGAACACCCGCATGGTTTGCCCGGGCGGAGTGTGCCGTATGGCGTTCGATATTAGGTTACTGAGCGCGCGTCGTAACATCAGCCGATCGCCGGAGGCGGTAGCAGACCCTGTCTGGGTCAGCGAAACAGCGCGTTCTTCTGCCCAAGCCTCGAAATAGTCAAACAGGTCCTGTGTCTCATTGGCCAGATTTACCTTTTCCACGCCCGGTTTGATAAGGCGGTTGTCGGTCTGGGCAAGGTAGAGCATGTCGCCGACCATCTGGGCCATGCGTTCATATTCCTCCAGGCTGGAATAAAGAATTTCCTTGTACTCATCCTTGCCGCGTGCGCTGGAGAGTGCCACCTGTGTCTGGGTCATCAGATTAGAGATGGGGGTGCGCAGTTCGTGTGCGATGTTGGCAGAAAACTCGCTGAGGCGTCGGAAGGAGTCATCCAGGCGAGTCAGCATGGCGTTAAACGCGGTCGCAAGAGGCTTGAGTTCAGTAGGCAAGCCTGTAGTCGGCAGACGATCCGACAGGCGCTCGGCGGAAACGCCCGCCACCATGTCGGTGACCTCGCGCAAGGGGGCAAGTCCCCATCGGGTGGCTATCCAGCCCAGGCCGGCTGTGGCGAAAGTGGCCAGGGTGATGGCAATGGCCAAGACCGACTTGAACTTGTTCATGAAGCGCTCATGGTGCTCGATGTCCTGCGCCACGACCACGGTGTAGTGCGTGTCGCCGCCAGCGCTGATCGTCACAGCCATGCTGCGGAAACTTCTCCCCGCCTGTGCCCATTCCTGCAGAGCGCCTGGCGCACAGCCTTTGGACTGGATTTGGCAGTCTTGCAACAGCGGGCGCGGGAAATCAGTCCCCGACGTAGCGAACCAGATTCCTCCCGCCGCATCCGTCACGACCACCGCAAGACCCGGGTGTCCGACCAACGCGTCGTCCAGTTGCCGAGGCAGTAGGTCTAAGCGCTTCTGGCTATAGGCATGTTTGAACAAATTCTGGATGAGTTCCAGCTTGCCCGTGAGTTCGACCCGATCCTCTTCCTTGAGATGGCGTTCCACCACTTGCGTCAAGAAGAACCCTGTTGTCAACAATACCAGGGAGGCTGCAGCGGCAAAAAGCAGGCTGATACGCGTGGTCAGTGACAAGGTTTTCATGCGGTGTTGCCTTCCTGGGGAGGCTCCAGCACGTAGCCCATCCCGCGCACGGTATGGATGAGCTTGTGATCGAAACCCTCGTCGATCTTGACACGCAGCCGGCGCACAGCGACATCGATCACATTGGTGTCGGAGTCAAAGTTCATATCCCAGACCTGTGACGCAATCAGGCTGCGCGGCAACACCTCACCCTGTCGGCGCAGGAACAATTCGAGCAAAGCAAATTCCTTGGCCGTGAGTTCGATCTTGTTGCCTGCCCGCATGGCGCGCCGTCGCAGCAAATCCAGTTCCAAATCGGCCGCCTTGAGGACGGTGGATTCCAGGCTGGAATGTCCCCGTCGTACCAGGCTGCGTACCCGGGCCAGCAGTTCGGAAAAGGCAAAGGGTTTCACCAGATAATCGTCGGCCCCCAATTCCAGCCCCTTGACCCGGTCCTCAACCTGGTCGCGCGCGGTCAGGAACAGCACCGGCATTTCAACCCCGGCGCGGCGCACACCTTCGAGCACCTGCCAGCCATTGAGACCGGGAAGCATCACATCCAGGATCAACAGGTCGTAGTGGCCAATTTGTGCGAGTTCCAGCCCCTCCCATCCATCGCGAGCCAGATCCGTAACGAAGCCCGCCTCGGTGAGGCCTTGCTTCAGGTAATCACCTGTTTTGGGTTCGTCTTCGACGATGAGTATTTTCATGGATGGGGCGTCCGGGCGGATGCAAGCATCCTGCCACAGCTCACACACTGCGTGGAGCGCATTACAGATTTGTAATTTATCTGTCAGTTTGATGTTGGGCGCGTGCCTGCAATATGCGGGCATTGCCTGGATGGGCAAAACCTTATTTCAGAATGGAGAGCAGCCCTACATGAAACCTCTTGCCTCACATTACCTGTCGGTTCCGGATTTGCCGCGCCGCCGATTCGTTCAGGGACTTGCTGCGGGGGGCATCCTGCTCGGCCTGCCGGCGATCATCAAGCCGGCCTGGGCAGGCACGGTCGGTACCACGACAGGTGGCGCTCCGGTACTCGGCGGCACGGAATTTGATCTCACGATTGCGGAAACGCCGGTCAATTTCACCGGCGCACAGCGCATCGCCACCACCATCAATGGTTCGCTTCCCGCGCCCACGCTGCGCTGGCGGGAGGGAGATACCGTGACCATTCGGGTTACCAACCGGCTCCCGGTTGCCAGCTCCATCCACTGGCACGGCATCCTCCTGCCATTTCAAATGGACGGTGTGCCGGGCATCAGCTACAAAGGCATTGCCCCAGGGGAAACCTTCACCTATCGCTTCAAGGTGCAGCAGACCGGCACCTACTGGTACCACTCGCATTCCGGTTTTCAGGAACAGACCGGCCTGTATGGCACCATCGTCATTGAGCCGGCTGGCGGCGAGACGATCCGTGCCGATCGTGACTATGTGGTGCAGTTGTCGGACTGGACCGACGAAGACCCGATGCGGGTCTTTGCCAAGCTCAAGACGCAGAGCGACTACTACAACTTCAACCAACCCACGGTGGTCGACTTCTTCCGCGACGTCGCCAGGGTGGGACTGTCGACCGCGCTCGACAAGCGTCGCATGTGGAACCAGATGCGCATGAGTCCGACCGATCTCGCCGACGTCTCAGGCTATACCTACACCTATCTGATGAACGGCACGACTCCGGCTGGCAACTGGACCGGGCTGTTCCGTCCAGGCGAAACAGTGCGGCTGCGCTTCGTCAACAGTGGTGCGATGACCTTCTTCGACGTTCGCATACCGGGGCTCAAGATGACTGTGGTCCAGGCCGACGGCCAGGACGTCGATCCGGTGACGGTGGATGAGATTCGCATCGGTGTGGCCGAAACCTACGACGTGATCGTCACGCCAAAGGATGAGGCCTACACGATCTTCGCCCAGTCGATGGACCGTACCGGCTACGCGCGCGCCACGCTGGCGCCGCGTGCCGGCATGGCGGCGGCGGTGCCCGCGCTGGACAAACCGCAGCCGCTTGAAATGGAGGACATGATGGGCGACATGACTGGCGTGGCGCGCGCGCACCATGCCAGGACTGAATACGGCCCGAGCGTGGACATGCGCGTGGACACGCCCCGCACCGACCTCGACGACCCGGGCGTGGGCCTGCGCGACAACGGCCGTCGCGTCCTGACCTATGCCGACCTGCACACGGTCGGCGGGCCCCTTGATCCGCGGGGTGCCGAGCGCGAGATCGAACTGCATCTCACCGGCAACATGGAGCGTTACACGTGGTCGATCGACGGAGTCGAATTTGGCAGATCGACACCTGTGCACTTCCGTCACAACGAGCGCCTGCGCGTGGTATTCGTCAACGACACCATGATGACCCATCCCATGCACCTGCACGGCATGTGGAGCGAGTTGGAAAGCCCTGACGGGCGCTTCCAGGTGCGCAAGCACACCATTGCCGTACAGCCGGCTCAGCGCGTGAGCTTCCTTGTCACCGCCGACGCCCTGGGCCGGTGGGCCTGGCATTGCCACCTGCTCCTGCATATGGATGCCGGCATGTTCCGTGAAGTGGTGGTGGCGTAAGCCCGGCAAATGAAAATCAGAGGACATACGATGGTGAACAAGCAGATCAAGACTATTGCCCTTGCCGCGATGTTGGCATTGGGGATCTCGCCCGCCTGGGCACAAGACCCGGGAGCCCAGGGAATGGCAGCCGGAGGGACGGAGGCGATGCCAGGCATGGCCCAGGGCAAGATGGATCACGGCACCATGACGGGAATGGGGCAGGGCGACATGTCGGGCCCGGCGCAGGACATGGGGCAGGACATGAGCAATATGAGTTCCGGCGGCAGTATGGACTCCGGTTCGATGGACATGCAGGGTGGCCCGGCGCCAGTCGACGCACGCGACCCGCACGCCTATTCCGGCGGCTATACGCTTGAGTCGGGGCCCTATGCACGTCCTGGCCCGCGTGAGCTGCGCATGGCTGATGAACACAACTTCGGCGCATTGCTGATCGATCGACTGGAGCGTGTCTATACCGACAATGGCGACTCAACGGCCTATGACGCGCAGGCCTGGTTTGGCCGCGATTACGATCGCCTGGTGCTCAAGGCCGAGGGCGACGTAGCGCGGGGCCGTCTGCAGGATGCCCGCACCGAAGCGCTCTGGGGGCATGCGGTGGCCACGTTCTGGGATACGCAACTCGGCGCGCGCTGGGACAGTGGTGTGGGGCCGGACCGTGGCTGGCTGGCGTTCGGCATTCAGGGGCTGGCGCCCTACTGGTTCAACGTCGATGCAACCGCCTATGCGGGAAACGGCGGACGGACTTCGCTGCGCTTGGGCGCGGAGTATGAACTGCTGCTGACGCAAAAGCTCATCTTGCAGCCGCGCGTCGAAATGAATCTGTATGGAAAGCAGGACACGGCGAGAGAGATCGGTAGTGGCCTCTCCGACGCCACCGCCGGACTGCGTCTGCGTTATGAATTCACGCGTCAGATTGCTCCCTATGTCGGAGTCGAATGGGCGCGTAAGTTCGGGGGGACGGCGGATTTCGTACGTGCCGCAGGTGAAGACACCCAGAATACGCAGCTTGTCGCGGGACTGCGCTTCTGGTTTTGACTTTCGATTGTTCACCCGGGCCGGCACGGGGAATTTGCTTGCTTGATGCCCGGTCATTATGTGGCCAGGCATCAAGGGCAGTATCGAGGTAAACGTGAGGTAATGCGCGAGCCGGTTTCAGCAACGCAACATAAAGAGGAAACACAATCATGATCAAGAAAAGCATACTTGGGTTAGGCCTGTTCGGAATTGTTGGAACGGGCGTGGTGGGAATCGCGCATGCCGTACCGGACGGCGCGGTTGCGCCCATCCATCTCGCCGCTGCAGACACCGCGGAGACATCGACCGTGTCCGCTATTGGCGTGGTGCAGCAGACCCGTCCGGAACAGGGCAAGGTCAAGATCAGCCATGAGGCCATTCCGGCGCTGGACTGGCCACCGATGACCATGTTCTTCCGCGTCAAGGACAAGGCGGTGCTGGAGGGCATCGCCGCCGGCGACAAGGTGCGCTTCGAGCTGGAGAAGGGCGCTACGGGACTGGAAATCACACGCATGGAAAAGATGGCCAAGTGAGTGGACGTCGCCGAACCCGTTGTTTGGCCGCGGCCGATCTGGCTCGCGCCGACGGCGAGAGGACGGGCGTGACGTGCCGGGTTGCCCGCGTGCGTTTCTAGTTCGATTGACTATCCCGGCAAGCGAGATACGACGGGGGATGGACACAGGCTAAATTCTCCTTCGAGGTGTATACAGCGAGTTGTCCCCGCCGATGAACCCATTTTCGGCGGTTTTTTTACGTGGTTTCAGAGGAGAAACCAGATGAAACGTTTTTTGATGGGGGCGCTGACCACGCTGGCGATTGGCGTAGCACTCGGCGCTGCGGCCGTTTATTCCGGCTTGTTCGATGTGGCGGCTGATAGGCCGCACAGCCGGTTCGTGTATCACATGATCGAGACGGCACGCGAACGCTCCATCGATCGCCATGCGCGTGATCTTGCGGTACCTGGTAACCTGGCCGACACGGAGCGCGTTCGCCGTGGAGCGGGAAATTACGCTGCCATGTGTGCGGAGTGCCATCTAGCGCCTGGTAAGGCCGATTCTGAAATTCGAATGGGTTTGTATCCGCAACCTCCCGACCTGACACGCCATGAAGACGAGGGGGCTGCAGATATGGCCGCGCGCCACTTCTGGATCATCAAACACGGCATCAAGGCATCCGGTATGCCGGCCTGGTCCAAGGGCGGGATCGAGGACGAAGCTGTCTGGGACATAGTGGCTTTCATTCAGAAAATGCCCACGCTCTCAGCAGAGCAATATGTTGCGCTAGTTGAGTCGAGTGAAGGCCATTCGCATGGCGGGCTGTCTCCTGCGGAAGACAGGCACGTTGATAGCGCGCACATTCCATCGGCGGGAAATGAAGACAGCCATGAACACGCACATGCTGCCAGTCACGAACACTGATTCTGAATATTCAGAATCGCGGCCACGGCAACACGTTCTAAGCACTAATCAATGGCCTCTGGATCGCCACGTCACTTCGCTCCTCGCGATAACCGAATAAATCAGCGTCTCCCTAAGGAAGCCCTGAATAAGTCGTCACCCCGGCGGTGCGTGGTTGTTACAGCTTTAGCTGTTTACAACCACTGCCTACCCTTTATGGGTGAAGGCCGGGTTCCAGTTGTTTGATTTGACTGGATTCCGGCGTACGCCGGAATGACGATTACGGACTTTTTCAGGGGCACGCTAAGGAAATACAGATTTGTTCGCAAAGTTGCGGCGCCGCATCAGCCGGTACGCAGCCGGAATCACGAAAAGGGACAGCAGTGGCGCAGTAATCATGCCGCCCACCATGGGCGCGGCGATGCGGCTCATGATTTCGCTGCCGGTGCCGCTGCCCATCAAAATTGGCATGAGGCCGGCAATGATGACCGCCACCGTCATGGCCTTGGGCCGCACGCGCAGGACAGCCCCCTCGCGGATGGCGTCGATCAGGGTCGCCTCGGTCTCGTTGCCGTCGGTGATTCGCCTGTGCCAGGCCTGCTTCAGGTACAGCAGCATGATCACGCCGAACTCGGCCGATACGCCGGCCAGCGCAATGAACCCGACGCCGGTGGCGACCGACAGGTTGTAGCCGAGCAGGTACAGGAACCACACCCCGCCGGTGAGCGCGAAGGGCAGCGTGACCATGATGAGCAAGGCTTCGTCGAAGCGCCTGAAGGTGAGATACAGCAGCACGAAGATGATGAGCAGCGTGGCCGGCACGACCAGCTCCAGCCGCGCATTGGCCCGTTCCATGAACTCAAACTGCCCCGAATAGGCCAGGCTCATGCCGGGTTCGAGCTTGACCGCGCGCGCCACGGCGGCACGCAGGTCCGCCACCACCGAAGCCAGGTCGCGGCCGCGCACATCCACATACACCCAGCCCGAGGGGCGGGCGTTCTCGCTCTTGAGCATGGGCGGGCCATCCGACACTGCGACCCGCGCCACCATGCCCAGCGTGATCTGGCTGCCCAGCGGGGTCACGATCGGGAGCTGCGACAGCCGCTCGACGGTATCGCGCCATTCGCGCGGGTAACGCAGGTTGATGGGGTAGCGCGCCAGCCCCTCGACCGTCTCGCCGATGTTCTCGCCGCCGACGAGCCCGGACACGACCGCTTGCACGTCGGCGATGTTGAGGCCGTAGCGGGCGGCCGCAGCGCGATCGATATCGACATCGACGTAGCGGCCGCCGGTGAGCCGCTCGGCCAGCGCGGATGAGACGCCGGGTACCGTCTTGGCAACCTGTTCGACCTGCTGCGCGATACGGTCGATGTCCGCCAGATTGCTGCCCGAGATCTTGACGCCGATCGGGCTCTTGATGCCGGTGGCGAGCATGTCGATGCGGTTGCGGATGGGCGGAATCCAGATGTTGGCGAGCCCGGGCACCTTGACCGCGCGATCCAGTTCCTCGACCAGCTTGTCCGGGGTCATGCCCGGCCGCCATTGATCGCGCGGCTTGAACTGGATCGTGGTCTCGAACATCTCCAGCGGCGCCGGGTCGGTGGCGGTTTCGGCGCGGCCGGCCTTGCCGAAGACATGCGCCACTTCGGGCACGGTCTTGATCAGGCGGTCCGTCTGCTGCAACAGTTCGCTGGCTTTCTGCGCCGACAGCCCCGGCAATGCCGACGGCATATAGAGCAGATCGCCTTCGTCCAGCGGCGGCAGAAATTCGCCGCCGAGCCGGCTGATCGGCCACGCCGCGGTGATGAACAGCAACGCGGCCACCGCGAGCGTCGTCTTCGGCCGCGCCAGCACCGCATCCAGCAGCGGCCGATAGGCGCCGATGAGCCAGCGATTGAGCGGATTACGCGCTTCATCCGGGACCTTGCCGCGTATCCAGTAACCCATCAGCACGGGAATCAGCGTCACCGACAAACCAGCGGCCGCGGCCATGGAATAGGTCTTGGTGATCGCGAGGGGACCGAACAGCCGGCCCTCCTGCGCTTCCAGCATGAACACCGGCACGAAGGAAATGGTGATGATCAGAAGCGAGAAGAACAGTGCGGGGCCGACCTCGACGGCGGACTCGGTCATGACCCGCCAGTGCGCTTCGCCCTGGAGAGACTGGCCGGGATGTTCTCGCTTCCACGCCTCGACATGCTTGTGGGCGTTTTCGATCATGACGATGGCCGCATCCACCATCGCGCCGATGGCGATCGCGATGCCGCCCAGCGACATGATGTTCGCGTTCACGCCCTGGTAGCGCATGGCGATGAACGCCGTCAGCACGCCCAGCGGCAACGAGACGATGGCCACCAGCGACGAGCGCACATGCCACAGGAACAGCGCGCATACCAGCGCGACGACGATGAATTCTTCGATGAGTTTGTGGCTGAGGTTTTCCACCGCGCGGTCGATCAGCTTGCTGCGGTCGTAGGTCGTGACGATTTCCACGCCCTTCGGCAGGCTGGCCTTGAGCTGTTCCAGCTTGGCGTGCACCGCCGCGAGGGTTTCGCGCGCATTCTTGCCGCTGCGCAGAATGACCACGCCGCCCACCGTTTCGCCCTGGCCATCCAGCTCCGCGATGCCGCGCCGCATTTCCGGCCCCAGTTGGATGGTCGCCACGTCGCCGAGCAGGACCGGCACGCCGTTCGCCAGCCTGAGCGGGATGGCCCGGAAGTCGGCGAGCGATTTGAGGTAGCCGCTGGCGCGCACCATCAGCTCGGCTTCGCCGAGCGTCAGCACCGACCCGCCGCTCTCCTGATTCGCCTTGCCGATGGCGTCCTTTACTTCGGCTTGCGTGATGCCGAAGGCGGCAAGCTTCACCGGATCGAGCACGACCTGATACTGCTTGACCATGCCGCCCACCGTGGCCACTTCGGCCACGTTCGGCAGGGCCTTGAGCTCGAATTTCAGGAACCAGTCCTGCAAGGCGCGCAGCTGTGCCAGATCATGGCGCCCGGTCTTGTCGACGAGCGCGTATTCGTAGATCCACCCCACGCCGGTGGCGTCCGGGCCCAGGCTCGAGCGGGCCGTGGCCGGCAAGCGCGACTGGATCTGGTTGAGGTATTCCAGCACGCGCGAACGCGCCCAGTACAGGTCGGTACCGTCCTCGAACAGCACATAGACGAAGCTGTCGCCGAAGAAGGAGAAACCGCGCACCGTCTTGGCTCCCGGCACCGACAGCATGGTGGTGGCCAGCGGGTAGGTGACCTGGTTCTCCACGATCTGCGGCGCCTGGCCGGGATAACTGGTGCGGATGATGACCTGCACGTCGGAGAGATCGGGCAAGGCATCGACCGGCGTCGTCTTGACCGACCAGATTCCCCAGGCGGTGAGGAACAGCGTGCCCAGCAGCACCAGAATGCGATTGGCAACCGACCAGCGAATCAGCTTGGCGATCATTGCCCGCCTCCTGCCCGCTCGATGCGTTCGACGACCAGCCCGTCGTCGGTCTGGCGCACGCCGACGCGCACCCGATCCCCCACCTTCAGACCCTTGGCGAGTTGGGGATTGGCAAGCGGGAACGCCATGGTCATGCCGGGCATCGATAGCGTCTTGAAGGGGCCGTGCGCGAGCGTCACGCTCGTGCCGGACAATTCCTTGATGACGGCATCGGCTTCGTGTAGCGCAACCGGTGCCGGCATCGCTTCGGCCGACTCGGAAGTGCTTGAGATAATCCCCTGCAGACTCGCTTCTGAATCAATCAGAAACTGGCCGCTGGCGACGATTTTCTGGCCTTCGCCGAGACCGGACACAATCACCGTGTCGGTACCGGACTCGGGGCCAAGGACGACCTCGACCGGGCGATAGCGTCCTTCTGCTTCGGCCACGATGACCAGCGCGCGGCGTCCGGTGCGGATCACCGCTTCGGTCGGCACTAGCAGCGCCGATTCGCCGACCGCTCCTTTGAGGCTGACCTGGGCCGTCAAGCCCGGCCGCAGGCGTCCGTCCTTGTTGGGTAGTTCAACCCGAACCCTGAGCGCACGCGCGGCATCGTTCAATGTCGGCAATAACGCAGTGACACGACCCTGTACCGGCTTGCCCGGAAAGGCGGCAAATTTTGCTTCGGCGGATTGCCCGATCAGAACGGCCCCGGCCTGGGCTTCCGGCACCGACACATCGAGCCACACCGTGCTGATGCCGTTGACGCGTGCCAGCGTCTGTCCCGCCATCAGCGTCATGCCGGGGCGCACGTCGAGCGTCTGGATCACGCCGGCACGCGGGGCGGTGATCGATATGCGATTTCTGACCTTGCCGGTTTGAACCACTGCCCGTATCAGACTTTCGGGCATGCCGCCCAGCAGCATTCGCTCGCGCGCCGCATCTTCCAGCGGCGCGTCGCCCACGGCCTTGAGCGCCAGATACTCCTGTTGCAACGCAGCCCATTCCGGCACCAGCAGTTCGGCGATGAAGGCACCGGATCCGACCACATCATTGGGTGCCAGTCTGGCCACGCGTTCCACGAATCCACCTGTGCGCGCTTGCACGATGGCAATATCGCGCTCGTTGAAGTTGACAATTCCGGTCGCCACCACGTTCAAATCCAGCGGGGCGCGCGTGACCGTGGCCAGGCGAACGCCAAGGTTCTGCGCCACACCCGGATCGATCTTCACGGTCGAGGCATCGCCGCCTTCGTCGGCATATTTCGGCACTAGTTGCATGTCCATGAAGGGCGACTTGCCGGGCTTGTCGAATTTTTGCGTGGGAACCATCGGGTCGTACCAGTACAGCACGCTGCGGCCGTCTTTCGCTGCGGTGGCAGGCATAACCTTCTCGTCCGCCGGCACATGGTTTCTTTCCCACCACAAGCCAGCCGCCGCGCCAACGGCGAGCAGCGCAATCACGGTGAAGAGAACCAGCGCTGTTTTATTAATCGTTTGGCGGCTCATTGTTTTTCTCCGGACAAAGTGGGTTCGCCATAGGCGTAATGAAGGCGGGCAGCCACCTCCTTGCGCTCGCCTTCGAGCGCGATGGCCATGAGTTCGGCATCAATGCGTTCGCGCCGCGCCATCACCAGATTGACGAGTTCGCCTTTGCCACCGCGCCAGTCAGCCAAAGCCAGATTCACTTTCTCGCCGGCCAGCGGCAGCAACACCTCGCGCTGTCGCCTGACGGCCTTGTCGAGGCGCTGGTACTCGGCAAAATCCGCTTCCAGCATCGACGCATGTTCGCGCATCACCGCTTCGCGTTCGGCGTCGAGTCCTTCTCGTTCGGCAAGCCTGGCAGCAATTTTCGGGTCCTGCCGGGTGGCGGCAAACACCGGCAGATCAAAACTCACCTGCACAGTGGCCATGTCGCCGAATTGCGCGCCGCGCTTCTGGTACGCCAGCTCCAGCGCCCAGTCCGGCTTCTTGTCCGCGCGAGCTTCGGCTACTTCGGCGTCCAGCACTTGTGCCTTGGGATCAAATATCGCCAGTTCCGGATGCCGGTGCAGCGCATGGGCCAGCGCATCATGGGCGATTGGCCAGTCGGGCGCGGCGCCCTCCAGTGGCGCATCCGCGCGTGGGCCTACCCAGCGTTTGAGCGCAGCGATGGATTGCTGGCGGCGCGCGACGAGTTCATCTCGCCGCGCGTCGATCATTGCAGCCTCCTGGCGCGCAGACACTGCCTCCATCGCACTGCCCTTGCCCCCGGCTATGCGTGCACGCACCGCAGCATCGAACAGGCGGTTCTCGCCGTACAGCCCATCGATGAACGCGAGCTGGTGTTCGACCGTATCGCGCGCAATCCATGCTGCCGCCGTTTCCCGCAACACGGTGAGGCGGGTAATGCGGATTTGCGCTTCGCTCAGCGCAATCCGCCCACGCGCAACTTCAACGCGTGCGCCGCGCTTGGCATTATTGGGAAATTCCTGCATGACGCCGATGCGTTGCATGGTCATCGGTTCGCTGGACAGGCTGAAACGATCAACGCCCTCGACGGGTACGTTATCGAGCCCCAAGGTCAGTTTGGGATCGGGCAACTCGCCAGCTGGAATGGCCGCTTGCCGGGCAGCATCGACCTGCGCTGATTCTGCCCGGAGCGTGGGTGTTTCCCGCACGGCCAACGCCAGTGCGGCATTGAAAGAGAGCGGCTCGGCGAACGCCGTGCTGACGAGGCTCGCCAGCCCCAGCAGCGTAGTCACGCAGCACAACGGGAACCGACTCAAGCGGTCGGCTGATTGGGAAATACGCATGTTTCCAACTCCTTACGCGACAGCGCACATCAAGCAGGCCAAATCAGGCTTGATGGCGCCAGATATCCGCACTGACGTCTGATCAAACAGACGCAGCGCAGCACTCGGCACAAGAAATCAGAGTTGGGTGGGTGGCCGCCAGGTGGCGGCAGGATCAAAGGAAAACGTGATGTCCGCAAAGCGCGGGAAACGAACGGAAGACGCTGGGTTCTGGGGTAAAACTCCCTGTTCCATAATCGGGAAAAACTGTCCCATCGATTGGCAGGGTTGGGCAGGCTTGCAGGGCTTACCGGTTTTTGCAGCGGTTTTTGCGTCGTTGCAGCAATCGTGCATTGCACCCGCATCCGTCATATTCATCGTGGCGGACTCCATCGGACAATGCCTCTTGGGAAGCGCCAAGTTCGCGTATCCCTGAATGGGAAGCGCAACAGAAAGCAAAATGAATAGAAATGTCCGAATTAGGCGCATGGCTGAAATCTAATGTGAACCGCTCTGCCACGCAAGCAATATTTGGTCCGTTGGTAAGAATCTATTATTAAGCCATGCGACATGACGCGAGGGTGACAAATTTGTAATCCGTAAGTCAGGCTGGTGTAGGCAACCGTCTTCCATACTGCAGTCATTCTCAGGCAAGGGGTCCGTGTGAAGACTGCATTTCTCCAATTCCTTCTGATCGGGAGCTTCGCGACCTCGGCGCTGGCTGCCTCCGAGGCCCCCATAGTGGATGTTTACAAGAGCCCCTCGTGCGGCTGTTGCGGCAAATGGGTGGACCACATGAGAGCCAACGGATTCACCGTACGCAGCCACGACACCAACGACGTAGTGCAGCAGAAATACCGGCTCGGCGTGCCGTATGGCTACGGTTCTTGCCACACTGCCGAGGTCAACGGCTATCTGGTGGAAGGCCACGTACCGGCCAGGGACGTCAGGCGCCTGCTGAAAGAAAAGCCCACGGCCCGCGGCTTGGTGGTGCCCGCCATGCCCATGGGTTCGCCTGGCATGGAGCAGGGCAACCGCAAGGATCACTACGACGTTCTGCTCGTAAACCTGGATGGCACCACCCAGACCTATACCCGTTACTGAACCCGCCGTGACATGCAGGAGATCGATCGTGAAACCTGTCCTGAACATGCTGCTGACATCGACCGTGGCGATGGTGACCACCGCCATGGCCGGGCAGCTATCCATGCCCCCAAGCTTCACCGTTCAGTCGGATCCCGAGACGGTACTGCGGGCCTATCCACTTGGCCTCATCACCAAACAGGCTGCCTTCAGCCACCACGGCAAGGCGATCCATACCGTGATCCTGCCCAACGGCAAGGAAGGCTGGGTGTACGAGGTGGGGATCAAAGACGCCCGGACTTACGAGCACCCGACAAAGCAAAAGCACACCGTCTATGAAACCGAGCCGGGGAATGGTGTGCGCACCTATACCCTGGAGTTCGACAGCAAGGGGGTGGTCATCGACGTGCTTTACAACGAGCAAGGACGACAAGACGGCCTCACTGCCCTGCAGGTCCAGCGCAGGTTTCGCGGCGAGGCGCCAGTCAAGCATTGACGGGCTCGGTATCGAGAAATTCGGCGTGTTCAGCTCGAAGTTTGCATGAAGGAGGAGATTTTCATGGACGTCAAGATTGTTGCGACCAAGAGTTGCAGTCACCGCCTGAGTTTGCAGCACGAACTCGATGAGCTGGGCATTCCATTCGAGGTGCTGTTTGTCGAGGAGCACCCTGGCGTGGTCGTAACCCACAGCATTCGACATTCGCCGAACCTCCTCGTGAACGACGAGGTCGTTTTTCGGGGGCAACCCACACCACTTGAATTACGGCAATTCTTCAACAGGGTCTGATCGGTCGATCACCAAGGAGGCTGGGCGATGCGAGATTCCATGGATAAGGTCCGCCACTGTCTGATTTGCGCAGCACTTGTCAGTCTTTCAGCAACCGCCAGCGATCTTCACCATGGTCAACTGGTCTACAACGGAACGTGCATCGCCTGCCATGGCAGCGATGGGACCGGAGGTCTCCCAGGCGTCCCGGACTTGACCGGAAAAACCGGGCTTCTATCGCAAGACGATGCAATCCTTCTCGGGCGGATGGCTGACGGTTTCCAGACGCCCGGCTCATCCATGGTCATGCCTCCAAAGGGCGGTAATCCCGCCTTGACCGACGCGGATTTGAAGGCCGTCCTGAAGTACATGCGTAATGAGTTTCAGCAAGACCCGCAAACAAGGAGAAAGACCCAATGAACGCAAAGAAACTTGTTCTGGCGCTGCTGTGTCTTGGTTGCGGGACATTCGCCATGGCCGCGCCGACTGCCTACATTCCATTAGGCTCGGCCAATCAAGTGATCGCCGTTGATGCGGCAAACGACAAGATCATCCGCAGCTATTCCGGGGTGGAGAATCCGCATGGGCTGGTGGCGACGCCCGACGGCGACTATCTGGTGGCGGGAAGCCTGAAGGAGACCCCGGTCCCCGCAGGCGCGCCATCGGATACGCCCAACAGCAAACTGTATGTGATTCATCCCGAGCACGGCCATGTCATGGCCGAGATTCCGGTGTCTGGTTGGACTCACCATGAAGCCGTGACGCCTGACGGCAAATATGTGATTTCCACGCATCCGACGCGCGGTGGAATCAGCGTCGTCGACGTGATCAACAACAAGGTTTACAAGACCATCAAGACCGGCCCCTCGCCGAATTACACGCTGGTGACGAAGGACGGAAAACGCGCCTATGTGAGCAACAGCGGCAACGGAACGCTCAGCGAGATCGACCTCAGCAAGTGGGAGGTGACTCGTTCACTTGAAGCCGGGCCGACGCCGGAGCATCTGGTCTTTTCCCCCGACGAAAAAACGATCTACGTCTCCAACGACCGTGCCGGTACGGTTTCCGTTGTGTCGGTCAAGGAAGGCAAAGTCGAGGCGACCTACAAGATCGGGAAGCGAGTACACGGTTTGGACATCGGTGACGACGGAAAAACGCTTTTCATCAGCAGCCGCTCGGATGACAAGCTGGTGGCCCTCGACACCCAAACCGGCGAACAGCGCGTCCTGACGCTTTCTCCTGAGCCCTACCATCTCGACAAGATTCCGGGAACCGGAAAAGTGTATGTCTCCAGCGGCAAGGCGCCAATCATCTGGGTGGTGGACCAGAAGACGTTCACCGTCACGGACACGATCCGGTTGCCAGCCGGAGAAGGTCACCAGATTGCGGTAATCAGGTGATATGCAGTCAGGGCGCATTCTGGCCTGCAGAGAAGTTCAGTCGTTTTTTCCAACAGCAAGTTGAATGAACAGGAGCTGTAAATGAACAAATCCATGAAAACCCTACTGGCATCTTCCATCGTTGCCTTCGCATTGATGGGAACAGCAGTGTCCGCCTCGGCGGCGGAGCCTACGATGCCCAATCAACAAATGATGATGCAAGGTCAGGCACAGGGAAGCGCCATGCCCGGTTCGATGCCAGGGTACGGGCCGCGTGGTGGTATGGGCATGATGGGAGGCGGAGGCTACGGGCCCGGGATGATGGGTGGGGGCATGGGCCCGGGCTATGGCATGGGGCCCATGGGCATGATGGGCGGAATGATGAACATGATGGGCGGGGGATGCCCCATGGGCATGATGGGGGGCGACATGGGGCCGGGCATGAGCGGATATGGCCCCGGCATGATGGGTGGCGGCATGGGCTATGGCATGGGGCCGGGCATGATGGCTGGCTGGGCCGGAGGAATGGGGCCGATGGCTACGCTCGATCTGAGCGATACGCAGACCGCCCAACTGGAGAAGATTCAGACCGAATCGATGAAGAAGCAGCGCTCGCTCATGCGTCAGATGTGGGAAGCGCAGGAAAAGCTGGGTGATTTGTTCGATGCGGAGAATCGCGACCCGGCGGCGATCGGCAAGGCCTACGGCAAACTCGCGGACGTGCAGCGCCAGGCGCTGGAAGCACGAATTGAAGCCGGGAATAAAGCCGCCGCCGTCTTGACCAAAGAGCAGAAGGCGCAAATGCGCCGTGGCTTTGGTGGGGGCATGATGGGTTACTGAGCGTATTGCAATTGGCGCAACAGAAACCCGGTTTTGCCGGTCGCACTGGCGGTCGGCAAAACCGAAAATGGTCGGATGTGAGTACAGGAGAACACCAATGATGGGCGGTTATGGCATGACAGGCGGTTTCGGATTCGGCGGGATTTTCATGATCCTGTGGTGGGTACTCATCATCGCCGGCATTGTCGTGCTGGTGAAATGGCTGGCCACATCCTTCGGGACGGGTGGCCGGAGCGGTGGTGAGAGCAAAGCGCTGGATCTCCTCAAGGAACGCTATGCGCGCGGAGAGATCGACGAACAGGAGTTTCAGAAGAGGAAGCGCGACTTGAGCCAGTAGCGAGGAAGCCCGGGGGCATGAATGCTGCGGCTGTGAAACGTGTTTTGGAGAGTAAAGGAATGAATCGTAAGAATGGATTCTGGATCGCCTTGTGGGTGATTCTCGTCGTCATTACGGGATTCTTCGCGTTTGGCTATAGCCCCGGCGGCATGGGCTACGGGCCGTGGCATGGCTGGGGCCGTATGGGCGCATGGGGCGATGCTTATCGGGCGGACGGTGCTCAAGCCTGGTATGGCATGGGTCCCGGAATGATGGGTGGATCGGGGTATGGAATGCAGCCAGGGACAGGTGGCGGATACGGGCCATGGATGATGGGCCAGTATGGCGGTGGCATGCCATGAATGGGCGCGGGTATGGGGCCTGGCATGGCTGGAAGTTACACCATGATGCCTTGGGCTCCTCCTGACCTGACGTCTGAACAAGTGCAGAAGATTGGCCAACTGCAGACCGAGTCGGAGGCGCGCAATCGCGGCCTCATGCAGCAGGGTTGGGAAACGCAGGCCCGGCTCAATGGACTCTATACGGCAGACAAGCGGGACTGGAATGCGATTCGCACCGCTTCGCGGGCCTTGTTTGACCTGCAGCGCCAGCAAATGGATGCGATGCTCGACATGCAGCAGAAAATCGATGGCCTGCTGACCGATAGCCAGCGCCAGGAAATGGCGCGTGCCTGGCGCGGTTATGGATGGATGGGAGCAAATTAACATGCTGCCTTGGATAACCGGAACGCAGGCACCTTCTCTGTGTGCCGGGACATTCTCGTTTGGCGCCATGTCAGTAGGCATGCCGGGAACACAACATGAGTGAGACTCGAGAAAAGGGACAGGCGGACAAGGGGCCATTCGACGTCTCTCGAAAAATCCCGCTCGTGCCAGTTGCCACGGAGAAACTGCAGGATGCTGTCCGTCAGCTTACCGCGCTCGATCCAATTCTTGATGCACATATTGACCGGCGCGGCCATCTACGGATTTCCTACGCGGCCTCGCATCTCGACATTCGGGATATCGAGACATTGCTCGACAAGGCCGGCATCTCACATGCATCCGGTTCCTGGTGGCGACTGAAGTCGGCGTGGTATCGCTTTCTGGATGGAAACGCCCGCGCCAACGCCCATTCCCAAGGAGGCGCATGCTGCAACCGCCCCCCTGCGGCATCCGGCAGCAGCCGCGACGCAGGCAAGATAGGATGAACAGAATGCCTAAGCAGAGGCCTATCCCGTTGGGTAGATGAGAAGGAGCCTTCATGGAAGGACAAGCCGATCATCGTCATGCACCTGGCATGGCGCATGCGCATCCTGCGCATGGCGAACATGCGGCCGGCATGCACGGCAATCCAGCAGCGCACGGCGCGCATCATGACCACCACGCCCACATGGTGGCCGATTTCAGAAAGCGCTTCTGGATTTCCCTGCTCCTCACGTTGCCGATCCTGGCCCTGTCGCCGGGCCTGTGGGGCATGCTCGGTTTGGCGGCACCGCTTGCTTTTCGCGGCGACGCCTATGTTCTGTTCGGTTTCTCCAGCATCGTGTTTTTCTATGGGGGATGGCCGTTCCTGAAGGGGTTCGGAGAAGAACTCAGGAAGCGCCAGCCCGGCATGATGACGCTGATCGCGGTGGCGATCAGTGCCGCGTACTTTTACTCCAGCGCCGTCACCTTCGGCCTGTCCGGCATGGGCTTCTACTGGGAGCTGGCCACCCTGATCGACATCATGCTGCTTGGCCACTGGATCGAGATGAAGTCGGTACTGGGGGCTTCCGGCGCACTCGAGGCGCTGGTGCGGCTGCTGCCATCCGAGGCGCACCGCCTGCAAGCGGATGGAAACACAGAGGATGTTTCAGTCGACGACATCACGCCCGGCGACAGGCTCTTGGTGAAGCCGGGCGAACGGGTGCCGACCGACGGCATCATCATTTCTGGCCAGACCAGTCTGGACGAATCCATGCTCACCGGGGAATCGAAACCGGTGGAAAAAGGCGAGGGAGCCGAGGCCATCGGCGGTTCAGTCAACGGCGAAGGCGCGATTACCCTAGAAGTCAAGAAAACCGGCGGGCAGACTTATCTGGCACAGGTGATGGACATGGTGAGTCGGGCTCAGGAGTCGCGCTCGCGTACTCAGGACCTGGCCAATCGTGCCGCGGTGTGGTTGACCGCCATCGCCCTCGGTGGCGGCTTCGCCACGCTGTTCGTGTGGCTGGCGCTGGGACGGGATTTCGCTTTTGCCATGGAACGCGCCGTCACCGTGATGGTGATCGCCTGCCCCCATGCTCTTGGACTCGCCGTGCCGCTCGTCGTCGCGGTGAGCACCAGCATGGCCGCATCCCACGGCTTGCTTATCCGCGACCGTGCGGCGTTCGAGCGGGCCCGCAATCTGGGCGCCGTGGTGTTCGACAAGACCGGCACCTTGACCGAAGGGCGTTTCGGGGTAAGCGACATCGTGCCGCTGGGCACTCTGGACGAGGCCGCCTGCCTGCGCTTGGCGGCCGCACTGGAGAACCAGTCGGAGCACCCCATTGCAACGGGTATCGTGCGCATGGCGAAGGAGCGTCAGGTGGAGTGGCCGCAGGCGGACAATTTCACCAACCTGACGGGCCGGGGTGCGCAAGCCACGGTCGAAGGCCGGGACGTGAAAGTGGTGAGCCCCGGCTATCTGCGGGAACAAGGCATCCGGGTGGCACATCCCAGGCTGGAGGCATTGGCCGCCGAGGGCAAGACCACCATCTTCCTGCTGGTAGACGGCGCTGCCGCCGCCGTGTTTGGCCTGGCCGACGTGGTGCGTCCGGAATCGAAAGCCGCCATTGCGCAACTCAAGGCCATGGGCATCCAATGCATGATGCTCACCGGCGATTCGCAAGCTGTGGCGCAAACGGTTTCGAAGCAGCTGGGCCTGGACGATTTCTTCGCCGAAGTGCTGCCGGAACAGAAGGCGCTGAAAATCCGCGAAGTGAAGGCGCGCGGCCTCACCGTGGCGATGGTCGGTGACGGCGTGAACGATGCGCCGGCGCTGGTGGAATCGGATCTCGGCGTTGCGATCGGCGCGGGCACCGATGTGGCCATCGAGGCGGCCGACATCGTGCTGGTGAGCAACAATCCGCAGGATGTCGCGGCGATTCTCGGGCTCTCGCGCAAAACCTACGGCAAGATGATCCAGAACCTGATCTGGGCCACCGGTTACAACACCTTTGCAATCCCGCTTGCAGCCGGGGTCGCGGCCTATTGGGGGCTGCTGATGACCCCGGCAGTGGGGGCGGTGTTCATGTCGGCCAGCACGGTCATCGTGGCGATCAATGCCAAGCTGCTGGGGCGCGGCGGCATGGTCCCTTCCGTAGCGGAGCATGACGGATACACAGGAGGACAGCATGGACGACACCATTGAAGACCCTGTCTGCGGTATGCAAGTCAGCCGGGATTCCTTTGCCATGGAGCATTTGGGCATCCATTACGCCTTCTGCTCGCAGCAGTGTCAGGATCGGTTCAAGGCGAACCCGCATCTTTATATCGGTGTTCCAGGCAAGCAGGCACCCAAACAGAAGGGCCTTGAAGTCATCAAGCAACGGCGTTTCCGCCTGGAACAGCCGTTGACCGATGAGGAGGTGGCCATCCTTGCCAAAGAGTTGGGTGCTATGATGGGCATCCAGTCCATGGAAGTTACTGGCGACACCCTTTCCATCACCTATGACTTGTTGCAGGCGACCGCCGAACAGATTGAAGCGCGCATCGGAGAAGTCGGGGGGCTGCTCGGAACAGGATGGGCAGAGCGTTTGCAGCGCGGCTTTGTCCATTACGTTGAGGAATGTGAGGCAGGCAATCTGGAAGTCACGCCGCATCGAGGGCATCACTAGACTGCGTTGTGTGCCGACGTCTTGGCCCTAACACCAACTGTAGGCAGGGAGACTCGGTACGAAGATTGTCTGCGTCAAAGCAGGGAGGCAGGAGTCGGCCCGTCCACCCTAGAGCCAGAAGGCTGAAGTGGACTACCCCGGGTTCAGTAGGCATTCCGGGCCTATGCATCGCCTCGAAAGCCAGCAGACTTTGATCTGCTCTATACATGTTTTCTCCATCAGCCGGGCAGTTGCTGGCTGCGTCGCAACGGCCGATGTAAATGCGATACTGTGATGGTGACCTTCCCGGGATCTATCGAAAACTCACCCAAGCGTAGGTGGGCGTATCCCGATCGTGCCTGTGCGGTGTCGCTGTGAATCACTCCTTCCTGGACTTCCTGAATCCCCGATCCCGCGACATGAACGCTTCAAGCATATGCGGGATCAATGTCGCAACCTCAACCGGCTCGCCATAGGTCTGAGCATGCAGCGCGGCGTAGCGCTCCAGCTCTGTCTTCAACACCACGCTCAAGATGATGGTCATCTTTACCGTCTCGGTCTTCGGCAGCGGCCCCAGCCGCAGCAGCTTGCTGGTGGACTCAGTCATTGCGACGCTCCCCTCTGGAAGAACAGCGGCTGGTACGGCCGCAGGATCAGATCCTTGTTCACCATGACCCGCACCGGGAAACCGGGCCGGATGGTGAGCGTCGGCTGGATACTCACGTTGCGTTTGGTGACTTCCTGGCCGACCTGGTTCACGGTGTCCTGCGCGCTCTGGCGAACGGCGATGGTGACGCTACCGGTGCCGCCGTTGTTGCTGGGTGCTGCCAGCTCGGCACCGACTCCAAGCAGCGTGGACAACGCCGCACCTGCAAGGATGCGATCCCAATGCCAATCGACGCCATCCTCCAGCCCGGCATAGCCCGCCGGGTCGATGCCGGGCAATCGGTCGAGCGAAATCGACGAAGTATCGGGCAGGATCAGCCGCGTCCACACTAGCAGCACGCGCCGCTGACCGAATGAAACCTGACTGTCGTAGCGGCCGATCAGCCGCGAGCCCTGCGGAATCAGCAGGAAACGACCCGTAGCCGTATCGTAGACCGCTTCCGTCACATTGGCGATGACCTGCCCCGGCAGGTCGGAATTGATCCCCGTCACCAGCGCCGCCGGAATAATGGTGCCCGCCATCACCTGGTAGGGCGAGGACGGGGGGTGCAGGCTGGCCGAATTGCCGGTGACACTGTCGCCCTCATTGGCGACGAAGGCCTGTTTATGCGCCTGCTGGTTCTGCACCGCCGTCGGATCGGCAGGCTGTGTGGATACCGCTGCCATCGGATTGAACGGCTGATTGCCCGAGACGGACTCGGGCATGGCCATACTCGCAGTGGGCGACGGTGATGCCTTCACCGCACTGCTGCTCCGAAAGAACACGGCAGCGCGTGCTGCCTCCTCGGCATCGCCTGGCTGCGCCATGTGCCCGGACTGCGCGGGATGGGTGTACCCGCCGGTGTTGGCATTGTGCTGCGCATGCACGATGGCGGGCCCCAGGTCACCCGGCAACGGCTCGCCCAATACAGGTGCTAGTTTTGGTGGGAGCGGCAGCTTGGAATAGTCCGTTGGCAACTGGTCGAGGTGATCGGTATGCGCGACGCGATCCACGTTGTACAGCTCGGTGGCGTGATTGCGATCACGTTGGTGCGGTTGCAAGGACCATAGCGTAGCCCCCAGGATGATCGCGCCCAGTGTTCCCGCGAGCACGACCAGCATGCGCCGGTTGAGCCGCGTGACCGGACGCGGCGGCGCGCGCAAACTCAAGGTGTCCGGGTCGACCTTATTCGTCCCGTCGGGTGGAGATTGTGGCGTGGCTGGCGTGCTCATGTTCAATGACTCCGCGCCGTGCTGACCACGCCATCGGTGCGCTCGATGCGCACCACAGCGGCCTTGTCCGTGCCCAGCCGCAACTCAGCCGCACCGAACAGCCGATCCACCACGTAGTAGGGAGAACGGAAGCGGTAGTTGACGAGCTGGCCATCGCCCTGCTGCCCGATCACGAACAGCGGCGGCAGCTCGCCCTGCGCGATGCCGGCGGGGAACTGGATATAGACGCGCTCGCCATCATCGAACGCACGCAGCGGTTTCCACGGCGGACTGTCGCCGGTGATCGCGTAGCGGAACCTGATCTGTTGCAGCGACAAGCCCGAGTCCACCGGCGCCGCCGCTTGGGCCATCTGCGCCCGTTTCTGTAACGCCAGCATGCGGTCCTTCGGGTAATCCCACGAGACGGAGGCCATCCACGCCTGCGGCGTCGACGACAGTTCGAGCAGGTAGGTACGGCGGTTGGTGGTGATGACCAGATTGGTCTTCAAGCCGACGCGCGTGGGCTTCACGAGTATGTTCACGCGCAGACTGGCACCTGCGCCGCTGGTCGTGTCGCCCACGATCCAGCGCACCGTGTCGCCGGCCGAAACGGTCACCAGTTCCTCGCCCTGCTGCAAGGTGATGACGGTGACACGACCGGGACTCGTATAGAGCTGATACAGCGCGCCATCGCTGTAGGGCCAGACCTGGATCGCGTTGATGTAGCCCTCTCGGCTCGGTGGCACGCGCGCTTCGTCGTTGGCGCGCGCCACATCGGCCTTCCCGTCGGGTGGTTCGGCGACCGGCTTGTCCTCGGGCGTATTACCCAAAGGTTTCAACTGCCCGGGTAGCGGCAGGGGTTTGGGTACTTCGACCACCTCGATGGGCTTGGGCGGCTCCGGCAGCGCGTGCGCCGCGATGGGGTCGTCCAGCGTGATGTCCGGCGGCGGTTTGCCGTGCGTGGCGCAGCCGGTGAGAGTTGCCAGGGTGGCACTCAGGATCAGTGGCAATAGGGAATGACGGATTGGGGTTTTCATGGATGTGGGGTTCCTTCGGTTGCGTCGTATTCACGGCTCCAGGACAGGCCGTTGACATAAATGCCCAGCGGGTTCTTGCGCAGCTGCGCTTCGGTGCGCGGCGGTTGCAGCACGATGGACAGCACAGCCGTCCAGCGCTCGGTGCCAGAGAGCGAACCATTCACATAGGTGCGCTCGATCCAGCGCACCTGGAACGACGACGGGCTGGCGCGCACCACGCTGGTGATCTCCACTGCTGTCGAGGCCTGTCCTACGCGCGCGAACGGATCGTTGCTGCGTGCATAGTCGTTCAGCGTGGCCGCGCCTGTATCCGTGGTGTAGGTGTAGGCTTCGAGCCAGTTCTGCCGCACCACGATGGGGTCGATCGACAGCGAGCGCACGTCGGTGAGGAAGCGCGCCAGGTGGTAGGCGATCTGCGCGTCGTTCGGCTTGTACGGCGTGGCCGCTTCGCCGACTGCACGCACCTGACCGCCGGTGGCCACTTCGACCACATAGGGCGTGACGATGGACTGCGCCGAACGCCACACCAGCCCGCCCGCCATCAGCAAGGCGAGCGACAGGCAGCCGAAGGCCATCAGCCGCCAGTTTTTCGCCTGCACGCGCGCACTGCCGATGCGCTGGTCCCAAACCTGCGCGGCGGCCTGATAGGGGGTGACGGGCTCGGGCGTGTCCGAGTAGCGCACCTGCGGTCGTTTGAATCGCATGGACTGATCTCCGTTAGAGTTGATCTTCAAGGGTTCGAATCGTCGCGCAGGCTCGGGCTGGCGCCGCCGCCGCCGTGATCGCCTGAGCGCAGGGTGTGTGCCGCCGTGGTGGCTGCATGGCTCACTTGCTGTTTGCGCCGCATTCGGCTGGCCCAGGCAGGCTCTGCCGCAGGGGGGCTGGCTGCGGCCGTATCGGCCGATTCGATAGCACTGTCTGCCGCCGCAGGCGCAGCGGCCTCCGCGACGAAGTTCGCCACGCGGTCCTTGACCGCTTTTGCACCGGCTGCGACGCGCTGGCCGACCGCACCAGCACCGCTCCTGGCCACATTGGCGAGGCCAGCCCCTGCGGCACGAACACCACCCGACCCGGAAGCCGCAGCACCCGTCTGGTAGGCAGACTTCGCGCCGCTGGCCATCGCGCTGCTTGCACGTCCGGCCGATGCCGCTCCGCCGATGGCGGCGCGTGTCGCACCCGGCACCATGCGTGCACCGGCCGCTACCGCCGCACCCCCGGTGGCAATAGCCGCACCCCCGGCCACCGCCAGACCCGCCGCACCCAGCGCCGTGCCGGCCGCCGCACCGGCGCCGAGCTGCGGTGCGCCTGAAACAAGACCCGTCGCAATCCCCGGCCCGAAGATCCCGAGTCCCAGCATCGCCAGCGAAGCGAGCATGATGGTCAGCGCCAGGTCGATCGAGGGCGCGGTGCCGGGCGGTGTCTGAAACTGTGCAAACAGTCCGGTGCCGATGCCGACGATCACCGCCAGCACCAGTACCTTGATGCCAGACGACACCACATTGCCCAGCACCCGTTCGGCGAGGAACGCGGTCTTGTTCCACAACGCGAACGGCACCAGCACGAAGCCCGCGAGTGTGGTCAGCTTGAATTCGATCAGCGTGACGAAGAGCTGCACCGCGAGCACGAAGAAGCTCACGATCACCACCAGCCAGGCGAGAAACAGCACCGAGATGACATCGAGGTTCGCGAACACCTCGGGGAAGCCGGTAAGGTTGCTGATCTGCGCCATGATCGGTTGCGCCGCATCGACGCCGACCTTGGCCAGGTGGCCCGGATGCAGAAACTGTGCCTGGCTCAGCGTGGAACCCGACGCCACCATCCCGAGTCCGGCAAACGAATTGAACAGGATGCCTGCCAGATTGTTGAAGTTGCCGATGATGAAGGCGAAGGCGCCGACATAGAGCGTCTTCTTGATCAGCCTGCCGATCACGTCTTCGCCGCCCATCGCCCAGAACAGCCCCGCCAGCGTCATGTCGATCACCACCAGCGTGGCGGTGAGGAACGCCACCTCGCCATGCAGCAGGCCGAAACCCGAGTCGATGTAGTGCGAGAAGACATCGAGGAAATGGTCGATGACCGACAGGTTGTTCATGACTCAGTCTTTCGGTGCAGAAGCGGGTGCAGCCGGTGGCGTTGGCGTGTATGGCGTGCCGCTGCCCATGAAGCGCCGCCGCGTGGCCTCACTCGCCTTGTTGCACAGGGCGTCCCCCACCTTGTCGTGGTCGGCCTTGCACTGCGCGTGGACTTCCTTCAGGCGCGCAGGGTTCGCCAGCAGCGATTCAACGGTGTCGGTCGGTGCCGGCTTGTTGCACGCGGCGAGCAGCAGGGTGCAGGCGAGGGTGGTCAGGATGGTTTTCATATGAGTTCCTCAGTTGCCGTAGAAGTTGACGGGAGATGGCGTATAAGGTGTGCCGGTGCCATGGAAGCGGTTGCGTACCTCGGCGGCACGCGCATGCACCGCGACCTGACGCGCCTGTTCGAGGGCGACGGCGCGGTCTTGCGTAAGCTGGAGTTGTTGCGCCTGGATCGCCTGCCGGGCCTGCAGGGCCAGTAACTGGTTCGTCGCTTGGGTGGCCTGCAAGGCGCCCACCGCCGACTGGCTGTTGTTCACGAGGTCGCTCAAGGTCTGCTCGTCGGAAGCGAAGTTCTGTACCGACTGCGACTGCACCTCGGCCGCGGTACGCAGTGCCTCCAGTGCGTTCTGCCAATGCTGGCTGGCGTCGAGCGCCATCTGGTTTGCCGGGGTCGATGCGGTGTAGGCAGCGGGATAGAGCTGCGCGAACTGGGTCTCCATCTGCGTCAGGTTCAATGACAGCCCCTGCGCCTGCTGCAGCAACTGGTTCGTCGCGGACAGCGCAGATTGCAGTTGATTGAGCGCGCTGAAGGGGAGACTGGTCAGGTTCCTCGCCTGATTGGTCAGCATTTGCGCTTCGTTCTGCAGCTGCTGGATCTGGTTGTTGATCTGTTGCAGAGTACGGGCGGCGGTCAGGATGTTCTGCACGAGATTGGCCGGATCGATCACCACCCATTGCGCCTGTGCTGCGGGCATCACGGTCATGAGAATGGCGGCGGTGATGGCAAGCAGGGTTTTTTTCATGACGGATTCTCCTTGGGAACGGACGGGACGAACGGGAACGACGGGATCAGGTCGGCGGCCCAGGCTAGGCCGCGATGGCGCAGCCAGGCGGCGGCGAAGTCCGCAGGCGGCACCGACGCGGAAACGGCGTCGATGTCGCGCTGGTCCTCAGGTCTAGCCGCACCGGCAAACGCCAGCGTCACCGGCCCGAGCCCCAGATCGAAGACCCGATTGCCGAGTCGTGACTGGTAGTAGTAATCGCGCTTGGGCTGGGCCTGCGCCACGATCTCGATCTGCCGCGCATTGAGGCCGAAGCCTTCGTAGATGACGCGAATCTGCGGCTCGGTCGCCTGCGGATTGGGCAGGAAGATGCGGTTCACGCAGCTCTCGATAATGGCGGGCGCAATGCTGGAATCCTTGATGTCCGCCAGCGACTGCGTCGCGAAGATCACCGACACGTTCTTCTTGCGCAGCGTTTTCAGCCACTGGCGGATGCGCGCGGCGAACACCGGGTCGTCGAGGAACAGCCAGGCCTCGTCGAGGATCAACAATGTCGGGGCACCGTCGAGGCGTTCCTCGAAGCGCGCGAACAGGTAGCGCAGTACCGCCAGCGATGCCGCCTTGCTGTGCATCAGTTCTTCCATCTCGTACGCTTGCACGTCGGCGAAACCGAGCCGGTCATGATCGGCATCGAGTAGCTTGCCGTGCGCGCCACCCAGCACATAGGGTTGCAGCGCTTGGCGCAGTGCGTTCGATTGCAGCAGTACGGATAATCCGGTCAGCGTGCGCTGATCGAGCGGCGCGCTGGCGAGACTGTTCAGCGCCGACCACACGATCTCCTTCTCGTCCGGCCCGACGACCACGCCTTCGTGAATCAACAGGCCCTGGATCCACTCGGCCGCCCACGCCCGGTAGCTGTCCTGGTCGATGCGGGCCAGCGGCTGGAAGGCGATGGCGCCGTCCGCGCCCAGGTCGTAGTGCTCGCCGCCGAGCCCCAGCACGGTGGCGCGAATCGAACGCCCCATGTCGAAGGCGAAGATGCGCGATCCGGCATAGCGGCGGAACTGCAAGGCCAGCGTCGCGAGCAACACCGATTTGCCCATGCCGATGGGGCCGACCACCAGCGTGTTGCCGACGTCGCCGATGTGCGTGACCAGCCGGAACGGCGTCGCGCCATCGGTGCGCGTCACGATCAGCGGCGGGCCGTCGAGGTGCGCATTACGCTCCTGCCCGGCCCACACGGCGGAGACCGGCATCATGTGCGCGAGGTTCAGGGTCGAGACGATGGGCTGGCGCACGTTGGCATAGGCGTGTCCCGGAATCGATGACAGCCAGGCATCGACCGCATTCAAGGTCTCGGGGATCGTCACGAAGCCACGGCCCTGAATGGTTCGCTCCACCGCGCGCAGCTTCTCGTCGGCAGCGGTCGCGTCGGAGTCGAGCACGGTGACGGTGGCCGTGACGTAGCCGAACGAAACCTGATCGCTGCCCAGTTCCTGCAAAGCGGCATCGGCATCGGACGCCTTGTTCGACGCATCGGAATCGACCAGCTGGCTCTCCTGCTGAAAGATGGTCTCGCGCAGCAGCGCCATGATGTTCTTGCGCTTGGCGAACCACTGGCGGCGCAAGCGTCCCAACTCGCGCTCGGCCTCGGCCTTGTCGAGGCACAAAAAGCGTGTGCTCCAGCGGTAGGCAAAGCCCAAGCGGTTGAGGTCGTCGAGCAGACCCGGCCAGGTCGAGGTCGGGAAGCCACGCACTGACACCACGCGCAGATGTTGGCTCCCGAGCATCGGTGCGAGGCCACCCGTCAATGGCTCATCGGCCAGCAGCGCATCAAGGTGCATCGGCACCTCGGGCACCGCCACCGGATGCCGACGGGTGGATACGCAGGCATGCAGGTAGGTCAGGGTCTGACCATCGTCGAGCCAGGCGATCTCCGGCATCACCCCTTCAAGCAGGCCGAAGACGCGTTCGGTCTCCGACACGAAGCCCTCCAGCCGCTCGCGCCAATCCACGCCTTCGACCTTGCTGTTCTCGTACAGCAGCTTCGCGGCGCGGGCCGTCGATTCCTCGGGTGGCAGGTACAGCAGCGTCAGGTGGTACGCGCTCTCGAAGTGGCTATCGGCCTCCTCGAACGCGGCGCGGCGCTCTTCATCGACCAGCCAGGACAGTGGCTCGGGGAACGTGGAATCCGGATAGTCCGCCGCTTCGCGCCGATCGGCCTCGACGAACAGTGCCCAGCCCGAACCAAGCCGGCGCAGCGCATTGTTCAGCCGCGCCGAGGTCGCGACCAGTTCGCCCTGTGTCGCGCTGTCCAGATCCGGCCCGCGAAAGCGTGCCGTGCGCTGAAACGAACCATCCTTGTTCAACACGACGCCGGGCGCGACCAGTCCGGCCCAGGGCAGCCAGTCGGCCAGTAACGCGGGGCGCTTGCGGTATTCGGCGAGGTGCATCATGGGGTCGTCCTCACACGTCCAGCAACTGCCGGTGCTTGATGTGCCGAGCGAAGACCGCCATGAACTGCGCATCCACTCGCGCGCCCCACACGGCCAGCGAGTGCCCGACGATCCACAGCACCATGCCGGGCAACCAGAGTTGCAGCCCGAGCCCAACGGCCGCGGCCAGCGTGCCGTTGGCAATCGCCACGGTGCGCGGCGCGCCACCCAGCAGAATCGGTTCGGTCAGCGAGCGATGCAGCGGAATCTCGAAGCCATTCGCGAAGCTCGCTGTATTAGTGGTTGGCGCATTCATGCCAGCCGCGTTCATGCGATCACCGCTCCACCCGTGAAGCTGAAGAAGGTCAGGAAGAACGACGATGCGGCGAACGCGATCGACAGGCCGAACACGATCTGCACCAGCTTGCGAAAGCCTCCGCTGGTGTCGCCGAACGCCAGCGTCAAGCCGGTGGTAATGATGATGATCACCGCGATGATCCTGGCCACCGGCCCCTGGATCGAGTCCAGCAGGGATTGCAACGGCGCTTCCCATGGCATGTTCGAGCCTGCGGCGTGTGCGGGAATGGCGATGGCCAGCAACAATGCGGCGAGGGCTACGAACTGCAAGGCAGGTTTTACGGAAATACGTGAAGTCGTCATGACGGTTCTCCAGGGGTTGAGGAAAGGGATGGGAAGAACGGCATCAGCTCGCTACTGAGCTGGTAGCCGTGACTGTCGAAGCCGGTGACACAGGCGATTTCCTGCACGCGGCGTGCATGGCCGCGTCCGGCGATGTAGACGATGACGTTGACCGCTTCCGCGATCAGCGCACGCGGTGGCGTCACCGCGACTTCGAGAATCAGCTGTTCCAGCCGCAGCAGCGCGCCTGCGGTGGAACCGGCATGGACGGTGGCGATGCCGCCTGGATGGCCGGTGCCCCATGCCTTGAGCAGGTCCAGCGCTTCGGCGCCGCGCACTTCACCGACGACGATGCGGTCCGGGCGCAGCCGCAGCGTCGAGCGCACCAGCTCGGCCATGGTCACGACACCCGCGCGGGTGCGCAGCGGGACGTGGTCGCGTGCCGTGCATTGCAGCTCCACCGTGTCCTCCAGCACGATCACGCGGTCACCGATGGCGGCGATTTCGTCGAGCAGGGCGTTCGCCAGCGTCGTCTTTCCGGTGCTGGTGCCGCCTGTGATCAGGATGTTCTGGCGTTCGCGCACCGCGGTGCGCAGGAATGCGGCCTGAACGTTTGTCAGGATGCCGTCGGCCACGTAGGCGTCGAGCCGGATCAGGCCGACCGCGCGCTTACGCATCGCGAAGACCGGCCCCGGCGTCACCGGTGGCAGCGCACCCTCGAAACGTTCGCCCGTCTCCGGCAACTCGGCTGACAGCAGCGGCTTGCCCGCATGCACTTCGGCGCACACATGCGCTGCGACCAGGCGGATGATGCGTTCGCCATCGGTCGGGGTGAGGCGGATGCCCAGCGGTTCGCGGCCGCTGCCCAGCCGGTCCACCCACAGCAAACCGTCCGGGTTCAGCATGACCTCCACTACGTCGGGGTCATCCAAAGCCCTGGCGATGTCTGGCCCCATGGCCGTGCGCAGCATGCGCACGCGACGCTCCTGCGCCAGCGAGACCGACACGTCATGATCACGCAGTACGCAGCTCATGATGGGACTGCTCCTGATTCGTCGTCGGCAGGCGCTTCGCTCGGGTTGGTTTTGTCGTGGGTGAAGAGCTGGCTCTGATCGGGCTGGATTTCCTCGACCACATCCTTGACCAGGCTGCGTCCGCGCAGCAGGTGCCGGCCGAGCTGTTCGATGAACTGCTCGAAGCGCGCACGGCCCTGGGCGCGTGCCGCTTCCTGATGCGCTTCCGGCACCGGCGTGCTGACAATGAGGAAGTAGCGTACATACAGCGCCAGCGTCTCGATCAGGATGTTCTGGTCGCGTTCCAGTTTGTCCAGCTGGCGCGACAGCCGGTCCAGCCGTTTGGCGATGGCGGCCTCGCGCTGGTCGCCGGAATCCGGTGACAGGAACGAAGCCAGCGCGGCGGCGACGATCGATGACTTGGACAAGCCCTTCATGGTCGCCAGTTCGTCGAGCCGCCTGGCGTGCTCGGGTTCGATGAAGAGGTTCAGGCGGGTGCGGCTCATAGCGCGATCCCGTCGTCAGGATCCAGCGCCGCCAGCCGCGCCGTACGTTGCAGGCGCGGATCGAGCTGGGCGGGCAAGGGCAGCGGCAGGTCGTCGTCATCGAGGAGAATCAGATCGTCTGCCGCGTGTTCGGGCTCCGGTGTGACCGAGACTTCGGCCAGTTCCGGCTGCTGCTGGTGACCACCGTCGTCGATGGCCTCACCGTGTGCGGGGAAGATCAGACCAGGAATCGGTGCGTCGGGGATAGCCCGTCCGCTCCAGTCGTCGGACCGTGGCGCCGGACCATCGGCATAGTGACCCAGCGCAAGTTGGGGTGGCGCCTGGATGCGCGTCTTGAAATTCGCATCCAGGTAGTAGCGAATTTTCTGGGCCTTGATCGGGGGATGGCCGGACACCATCACCACCTCGTCATCGGGCGGCAACTGCATGACTTCGCCGGGCGTGAGCAGCGGCCGTGCGGTTTCCTGCCGCGATACCATCAGGTGACCGAGCCACGGTGCCAGCCGGTGGCCCGCGTAGTTGCGCTGTGCACGCAGTTCGGTGGCGGTGCCCAAGGCTTCCGAAATGCGCTTGGCGGTGCGTTCGTCGTTGGTGGCGAACGTGATGCGTACGTGGCAGTTGTCGAGGATAGAATGGTTCTGCCCGTAGGCCTTGTCGATCTGGTTGAGCGACTGCGCGATCAGGAAGGCGCGCAGGCCGTAGCCCGCCATGAAGGCCAGCGCCGACTCGAAGAAATCCAGCCGACCCAGCGCAGGAAACTCGTCCAGCATCAGCAGCAACGTGTGGCGGCGGGCGATGCCATCGCTGCCGTCGAGCGATTCGGTGAGGCGCCGTCCGATCTGGTTGAGGATCAGCCGGATCAACGGCTTGGTGCGGCTGATGTCCGAGGGTGGCACCACCAGGTACAGCGACACCGGATGATCGGCATCGATCAGGTCGGCGATACGCCAGTCGCAGCGTGAGGTCACTTCGGCTACCGTGGGATCGCGGTACAGGCCGAGGAAACTCATCGC